>WBZL01000524.1_pt1 | contig 42557 bp, 31 predicted proteins | sample 5204291 | NCBI WGS metagenome assembly WBZL01 (sample SAMN12344345, study PRJNA552823) | activated sludge metagenome | biome: Activated sludge suspended growth; feature: Nitrification reactor; material: Wastewater; isolation source: activated sludge from nitrification reactor of wastewater... | reverse complement strand
CAAGGCGAATTCAGTCACCGCGTTAGAATAGCCTTCCCACATGTCGGTACAAACCTTTTTCATTGTCGGCCGCAAATGTTTCGGAATACCCTCAAAAAACTGGCGAACTGTGTCCTTTTGTCGGTCTACCAAGACGCCCAAAAGCACCACTCGTCCATCGGATTGTTGCGTCGTGATAATCGCGACAAAGTCTCGGTGGCCTTTTCGCATGGCAATTTCGTCAATCCCGATAATTTCTATTTCCGTGAATTGGTTCCAATCCACGCGCCCCTGAATGCAACGCTCTATGGCTCCTTCCACCGCATCATAGCCAACCTCTTCCTTGCGGCTCACATCCTCGACGGTACTGTTCACCAATTGCAACATCGAATAGCGGTCATACGCTTTTGTGTGCGGGCTTTTCTCTTCGTACCAAGCCAGTTTTTGCGTGGTCGTTTTGTCTTTGCAATTCGGGCACTCATAACGCTTTGGACGCAGGCGAATATACAACCGATGGCCCAAAATGGGTAAATGTCGCAGTTCAATCTCGCGCCCGTAGCCGTTCGATTTCGTGATTTCTGCGCCACAGCCTTGGCAGATTGCGCTATTTTGCCTGCTTTCAACTGTAACAATGTAATCACCGTGCTTATTTACATCTACACTGAGTACCTCTACATCCGGTATATCCAGCGGTAGCGTTATCAGATTGCGCGATTTGAGACCTTGATGATTGGCCATGCTTATAACCTTTATTATTTTTCACCAGTTATACCCCTTTATTTGGGGGCCACCACGCAAAATACCAGAGAGCCAAATATTTTTACATCGGAAATAGGCTATTAATTTGAACTTCTTAATGAGGTTAGGAAGGGTTTGAAGTGGTTTCCCCAGTATTTAGGGTTGGAGAAAGCGATTATTTTTTGAATGAATTAACCGCTTTTACAAGGCTATTTGGCGAAGAAATCTGGTGTACCCTCCTCGTCATGGTCGCTCGCAGGCGGTATCCATGTTTCGTCCGGCAAATTGGCGGATTGAGCGGAATGACAGGCGGTCTGGTTGGTCATGCTGTTCTCTCCCAACTGGGAAGGCGCGACATTCATGCAATTTATCCTTCCCCCGCTCCTGATGGCATCTGGTGTGGCGGGCCTTGCTGCACTTTGGCAAGGGGCAGATTGGGTAGTATTGCGCTCTGGTTGGCAGTTTTGGGAGTCGTCTCCCTTGCCGAGGGGAGTGATGTGTCTGACTGGTTCCTGAATGATTATGGTTGGGGATCGTGGTGGGGATTCTTGTACACTCAATCGGTTTGTTTCTGTTTGGATTGGCAAACCGGAAGGGGCGCATTCTGCCCATTTGGAACAAGTTTCTTGTGTGGATGGGGTTATTTGGAGGGTTTGTAGATAACCGGTAAAAAGAGCTGATACCCTTCTTTCGGCGGGATGGAGTCAGGAATGGCGGGAATCCTTATCGCGATGCCCCTTCCCTCATTCACCACCACACTGCCGATCTCCGCGGTCAGGCCGTCTGGTAAATCCGCCGTCAGGGTGAATGTTCCGGGTGCGACACCGTAAAAGGCATAACGGCCTTCGGCGTCGGTGACGGTCGATTGCCCCGCTACCGTCACCGGCACCCCGGCCAACGGCGTCTCCCACGGCTGACGAAGGCCATCCCCGTTCGTGTCCAGCCAGGCCGTGCCCCGCACCACGCCCGCAGGCACAGCGGACAACCCCACCGCGCCGTTGGTCGCCGAGTTTGCCGTCGCCGGATTCACCGCCGACCACCAGGGGGTGAGGGTGACATTGCCCGCGGCCACCTCCCAAAACTGGAACGTGCCCAACGCCGTGCGCTGACTGCTCCCCCCGGTCACCGTGACCGAAATCGGCATGGTGACGAGCGGTTCGTCCGCCCCGCGATGGCCGTCCCCGTCCCAATCGTCATACACCGCGCCGGAAAGTTGGCCCAGCGGCCGCAGCGCCACCGAGAGCGCCCCGCCGTTGTTCAGCGTCAGCGTCTGTTGCGGCACGGCCGCATACCCCGCCGGGGGCGTGACGTTCACCGTGTAAGTGCCATTCGGCAGGTTGGGCAGGCTGAACCGCCCTTGGGCATCCGTCACCGCACTGGCCGAAACTGACCCGGTCAGGCTAATCGTCACGCCGGACACGCCGCTTTCCCCGCGCCGCATCCAACCGTCGCCATCGCCATCGCTGAACACCTGCCCGCTCAACATCCCGGCAAAGCGGAAGGCCAGCGGCGGCAGGATCACATCCGCGCCGTTCAGCCAGACGGTGGCGCTGCTGCCCTGCACGGACACATACCCCGCCGGAGCCACAATGGCCAGCGTGTGCGCCCCGTTCCCCAGGCTGGTGAGGACGCCGGACGTATCCCCGTCCACGCTCACGCCGGGCAGGGCTGGTTCGTCGTCGTCCCACACCCCGTTCAGGTTATCATCCCGGAAGGCCGACCAGTACACGGCCGTGCCGCCGCTCAACGCTTGCACATTGCCCCCCGTTGGGAGCAAGGTGAGGTCCCGGCTCCAATAACCGGGATGGTACACGATGGCCCCGCTGGTAGTTGCATAGCTGAAGTTCGAGCCGGTGGCCGGGGTGGCCGGGTTGTAGCTTTGCTGGTAGCCCTCCGGTTCGCGGGCGGTGATGCAGTAGGCGTATCCGTTCCCCGGCAGCATGTGGGTGAACAGCTTGTAATCGCCGTTGATGTCGGTAGTCGTCTCCAGGTTTTGCCAGGTGGGGTTGCTCTGCTGGCAGCCCTCCCCTTGCACCCAATGGAAGTAGCCGATGCGAATCCCGGCCACGCCCGCGCCGCCGCTACTGACACGGCCGTAGACGGTGTTGTAATTGTGGTCCGTCCCCCCTTGCAGAATGCCGATGTTCGCCTGCACCGGTTGTGTCCCCGGCAGGAACCAGCCCGGCGCTTCCGTCAGGCTGTCGCTCATGCTCGCCGCATTGCTGATATACAAATCCACCGTCGCCACGTAGCGGACGCCCGCGTTCAACTCGGTGAACAGGTAAACGCCGCTGGCGTCGGGAGTGGCGGTCTGTACGGGGAGGCCACCATCGTTGATCAGCGTGACCACGTAGCCGGTCGCCGTCGCTTCGCCGCTATCCCGCTCCCCGTTCACGTTGTCATCCAGGTAGACCGCGCCGCTCAGGTAGCCCAACGGGTTGAGGGTCAGGTTTTGCTGGATGCTCTGCCCGGCGACGGTGAAATTGACCACCGGCTCGCTCGCCAGGATGTGCCCCGGCGGCAGGGTGGGGATGTTCAGGCGGTATTGGCCGGTGGGCAGATTGCTGAATTGGTAGAAGGCGTCACTGCACCAGCCCGCGCAGCCATAAGCCGCCACCGTGTCGTATGTTTGCTGGGTTGCCACATCGGTCAGGCGCACCATCGTCCCGGCCATCGCCCCCTCCGGGCCAATGACCGCGCCGTTAATGCCGCCCGCCACCCGCGCCGCCACCTTGCGCGTGGTCGCCCCCGCCCCCACGACAACGTTGATGGGCTGGTCCGTGCTGATTTCGTACCCCGCCGGGGCGACCACGTTCAGACTGTAACTGCCCTCCGCCAGGACGAACGTGGCCCCGAATTCGCTCAGGCTCTTGGTTTGCCCGCCGACGGAGGCCGCCCCACTGCTCAGGAATGGCTCGTTGCTGTCATGGACGCCGTCGCCGTCCACATCCCAAAAGGTCTGCACCAGGAGCGTGCCCTGGGGGTAAACGGGCAGGAGGACGGGGACGCCGCTGTCCTTGGGCATGGATGCGCCGTTCAAATTAGCCGGGGCCACATCTGGCGCTAGAGTGCTGGTGACGATTTTGACACAGCCGGGCGGGTTGCCGGGCGCGGCCGCCGGGACTGCCTGCAAGGGCAGCGGGTTGGTGAAGAGGGCCAGGCCATCGGTGTTGGTCGTTTTCGTTTCGATGGGGTCGGCAATCCCGCCGCACGGTTGGCTGTACAGATGCACGTCCACCCCGCCCAACCGCTGTTCCCCCGGATTGAGTTGGCCGTCCTGGTTGCTGTCTACAAAGACGATGGCCCGCGGGCGGGTGTCGTTAGGCGGCAGGGGGAACTGCACCCAGGGGATACCGCCTGTCGCCGGGACAATGGCGAGACGCGATAATTGCAGGTCGGGGGTGTTCATCTCCACCAGGTATTCGCCACTGGTGATCGAGAGCACGGTAAACGAGCCATCGGACGCGGTGGTGTGGCTGGCGATGGGCGTCCCGGTCAGGGTCGAGACGGTAATCTCGGCCCCAGCGTAGGGGTCATCAATGCCGATGTCGTAACTGCTGTTGTTGTTGACATCGTAAAAGGCGTAACCGGTCAGAGTGCGGTTTTCGGTGCGGGTGTAGCCAAAATCGAGATAGTCCGGCGAGCCGAACCCGGTGAGATCGCGCCAGGCGGAGGTGGCTGTCTGTGGGACGAAGCCACCGGGAAAGTTGATCTCCACCCGGTAGCTGCCCGGCGGCAGGTTGGGGAAGGCGTAGGTACCGGTGTTATAGCCGACCCCGGCGACCGTGACGGTGGTGCTGATGACCGCTCCGACATCATTGTAGAGCGTTACCGGAATGTCGTTGTTGCTGGGGATGTTGGTTTCGGTGCAATAGTTGGTGTTGCCCCGCTGTCCCAATGGGTAACAGCGATCCCAATAAGCCCACCCGGCGAGTGTTTGCAAGTTGCCGGGGTTGAAGGGGTAACTCACGTTGGCGTGGGTATTGCCGTTCAGCGTCACTACGTCGGAACTTTCCGGCCAGCCCGGTTCGGCGGGGATGATGACCACTTCGTAGCTGCCCGGCGGCAGGTCGGTGATGATGGTCGCCGGGTTGGTGCTGGTCAAATCCACCGTTGCCACCAGGTTGCCGTCGGCGTCGTACACTTCGACCGTGCAGGGGAATCCCTGCTCATCCACTTCACAGCCTACTGCCAGCGATTGCGCCAGAGTCACACTAAATTCCGTGTTGACAAAGGTTTCATTGGTGACAACGATGGTGCGCGAAGTGGGTTCGACGATGGTCTCGGGCGGCAGATATTCGGGCAGGACGGTGATGGTATACGTCCCGGCATCCAGGTCAGCCCAGGCCTGGCCGTTCAGCCCGGTGACCATGAGTTGATCCACGCCGTTGCCCTGCAAGCGGAAGAAGATAGTCCCCACCGGTACGGTTTGACTGCCAATGGTTTGTTGGGCGTGGATGGTCACACGCCTAATGCGCTCCACTAGCCAGTTTTCCACGACGAAACTGTTAGGCGGCAGGGGAAAGACGCGGAAACCATCGCCGTTGTAGTTGACATACGTGGGGGGCGGTACTATTCCCAAGCCTTTGTTCTCGCTCGGCTCTTGTTCGAGGAAGAGATAGGCACCATTGGCATCGGTAAAGGTAGCGCTGATGGGCGAGCCGATGTGCATGAGGGCGTTGGGCACGCCCGCGCCGCTGGTGTTGACCACCTGCCCGCTGACCGTGCCGCCTCGGGCGAAGGGGGCATGCAGGTTCATCAACGGGGCATTGGCGCTCAGCCAAATCGTGCCAAATACGCGCTCATCAGGGAAAAAGCCAGGGGCGAAGACCCACATCAGATAGGTGCGGTTCGATGGTACGAGCAGGCTGAAAAGGCCGTTGCTGTCGGTGGTGATCGTTTGCGGGGGAAATTGATAGCCGTAAATGTCCAGTTGCAGTCCGGCCAGGGCTTCTTCGCCCGGTTCGGGGAAGCCGGAGCCGTCCAGGTCTACCCAGGCCCGCCCGGCGAGGATGCCGAAACCGGCCGGGGGCGTTTCGTGCAGGCCAAAATCCACCACCGTGCCGCCGTTGTCGCTCATGGGGATGGGGATCGGGCTGGCGCTGGTGGGGGTCATATTGGGGGCGGCCGCGCTGACGGTGTAGAGGCCGGGGGCGGGGGTAAAGAACTGGTAATAGCCATCCGCGTCGGTGGTGGTTTGAATCGTCCCGGTGGGGCCGAGGGCGCTGACCGTGATGCCGGGCAGTCCGCCTTCGCCGATGCTCAGGATGCCATCCAGGTCCAAATCTTGCCAGACAAAGCCGTTGATGTTGGCCGCTTCCACCACGCTGACGACGGTTTGCGCCTGGGCACTACTGCTGTTGTTGCTGGCAGTGACGGTCGCGGTATAGACGCCCGGCGTAGCATAGCTGTGTTCGACAAATGGCCCGGCTGCCAGGTTGCCATCGCCTAAATCCCATTCGTAGCTGACGCCCGTCCCGGCGGTGATGCTGGCGGCGAAGGTGACGGGGTCGTTGCTGTAGCCGGATGTGGTGTGGGCGGCCGCCAGCCCTTGAATCGGCACGTCCATCACCCCCCCGGCGGGCAGGGCCAGGGAAAACTCCGACGTGCTGCCGTCGGCGTGGGTGGCGGTGGCGGTGACGAACTGATTGGGCGGGATGGTGGCGGGCAGGGTCACGTCGAAGGTGGTATCCCCTTCCGCGTCGGTGGTGGCGGTGGTTGCGCCCAGGTAAAATTCGACTTCGCCGTGCCCGCTGGGGTCGGCTTCGGAGCTGTAATAAAAGTCCAGGGTGAAAATGGTATTGGGGTTGCTGTCCAACACACCTTGAATCACCGTCGTTCCGTTGGCATAGGATTGGGCAAAGGTGATGACCGGGTAATTTTGCAGGTTGTTGCCGCCGGTGTCCGGGTCGTCAGGGTCGTTGATGTTCAGGCCATCGGGCCAGCGCAGGTCAATGCCCAACTGCGAGTTGGCGTAGATGCGGTTGCCGCGAATGGTGTTGCGCAGGCCGGTGTTGCCCACGCGCACCCCGCTGTAGTAAGGAGTGGCGCCGTTATGGGCGATGATGTTGGCTTCACCCGGCCCTGTGCCGCCAATGGCATTGTCGTTGCCAGACAGAAACATGCCACTATAGCCATTGCCTAGCGGCGTCACGCCATCTGCGCCGACGCCAATCCGATTGCCGATGATCATCATGTTGGACGAGTGGGTGCTGATGCCTTCGAAGGTGTGGGCGGCGATCACGTTATCGCGGATTATGACCGGGACGCTGGATGTGCCGCTGATGCCATAATTGTTGGGCAAGGCGACGAGGCCGGTGGCGTTTACGCCCAGCCAATTCCCGGCAATGATGGTCGGCGGCGCGTTGGGGTTGGGCAGGTTGCTGAAGTAGATGGCGGCGATGGAAGTCTGGCTGTTGCCGGAGATGAGGTTGCGCTCCAAATCGTCAGAAATGCCATCGCTGTTGGTGCCGATGCGGTTGCCGTAGCCGCCCAGGAAGATACCTGCGCGAGGTGCGCCCCCGAAGCCGTTGGGAATGGAAGCCATGCCGGTGAGGTCGGTGCCGATCTTGTTCCCGGCGACAACGTTGTTCAGTGCGCCGGTCTGCTGGAGCAAGATGCCCCAATCGCTGTTGCCGGAGATCAGGTTGCCCTCCAATTCATCCGAAACACCGTCGCCGTTGGTGCCGACGATATTGTCCTCGGTGACGTAGACGCGCACGCCTTCCACCTGGATGCCCACGCTGGCCGTGCCGCTGGCATTCGTGCCAATCAGGTTGCCGGAGACGCGGTTGTGGTGGCTCATGTTGACGCTGGTGCCAGTCAGATTGATGTTATGGATACTGCCGCTGATGACGTTGCCTTCCAACGCATCGCCCTGCCCGTCACCGTCCGTGCCGATGACGGTATAGCTGGCTTCCTGCACCAAAATACCGGCGGCGGCAACGGTTTGATTGTTGGTGCCTACAGCCGCTGTGCCCGCCGCGTTCAGCCCAATATAGTTGCCCATAATCAAGTTGTTGGTGGTGGTGGGCTGGTAAATCCAGATGTTCTGCTCGACGTTGGCGGAGATGACGTTGCGTTCGGCCACATCATCCACGCCGTCGGCGTTGGTGCCGATGCGGTTGTGGCTGGAGCCGCCTTCGATCCAGATGCCGCGCTGGTTGGCGATGCGCGTGTCCCCGGCAAAGTTTGTGCCAATGTAATTGCCGTAAATCCAACTGTTGCCCCCGGTTTGCAAACGAATCCCGGCGGCGGATGAGCCAACAAAACCATTGATGACCAGCCCGCTCACGGTACTGTTCCCGGCGGTGATGTTCAGCCCAACCACATTACTGCCCGCCAACGCGCCGTTGAGTTCGATGAGCGGCGGGCCGGTGTAGCCACTTCCCCCCTGACTCCAGCCGTCAATCGTCACGGGGCCGGTGATGGTAGGCAGGGCAGAAGTGGGTTGGATGGTTTGTTGGGAGCCAGTTGCGCCGATGGCAAAGGTGATGGTGTCCGCGCCGGGGTTGGCGTTGGCATCGAGCAGGGCCTGGCGGAGGGTGTCGGGGCCGGAGTCGGCAGGGGAGGTGACGAGGAAAATACTGGAGCTTGAATATGCCATATTCCGTATTTCGTGTTGCGTATTCGGTGAACTCATTGCCTCAGTTGTTTGTTGATCCGTTTGCGGACTTGCCCCTTGCCGACTTGTGGTATCCGCCGGGTGCGCGGTGAGGTTGAGGAGGAGGGTGAGGGAGAGGAGGAGGCGGGGCAGGGTTTGGGTGAACATGGGATTTACTCTAGGGGCGTCTGGCTTTGGTTGTCTTTCTGTTCGGTGGTCTGTTCCAACAGGCTGATCAGTTTGTCAAAGGTGTGGAAATAATGTGCTTGCTCCGATCCGGGGCACTGAACTGACCCACGCAAAGCAGGGATGTACCCTTCCAGCGTGGGTTCGAGTTCAAACCAGATGCGGACGATGAAGGAATAGCGGGGATGGGTGGGCAACGCGCTCATTGCCCCCTACTTTAGCAAATGGGTGTCACACGGGTATCGTTTGGGGAGGAAGAGGGGGAAGGTGGTGTGACACGTGATAAGTGATGCATGATTAGGAAATTAGTTGCGCCCGTAATTCATCGTCTTTAGCGAGAAGAAGGCGATGAATTTCCTGGAGCGAATTACCAGGGTCCAGTTTTGGGGGTTGTGTACAAAGCGTGGGTTAAAAGAGGCCTTGGAGGTGATGATTTCACGCTAATCTTTATACGGCTCCAGTTCATTTTCACCTGCCATCGCCACCCCATCGGGTGCAAGGTATGCAAAACGCGGATGGTGGCGACGTGATGGTGCAGGACTTCCGGCAGGCGTTTGTAACAATGCAGGGATTCATCGGTACCAGTGCCGCGGAGTTCGACCTGTTCACGCCTGACCCAGTCCATCATCATCTCGCGCGACAACGAGCCAGGGCTGATGATTTGGCCGGTCTTGCGGTTGATTTTGCCCCGCGCCGCGGTTCGGCTCATCACACGGCCTGTGCCGTGGACGGTGGAATAGAGCGTTTGCTCTGCCTCGTCCGATTCTACGCCTTCCAGAATGACCGAAATATCACCCATGGAGCCACCTACAAACCCGCGTTGCTCTGGGAAGGCCGGGGTATAGCTCAGCAAAGTGTTTTTGTAATAGGGGGTGCATAAACACATAGCCTTCCCCCACCCTGTGGAGAAGAATACGCTCCGCGGCGGTATCCAGAAAGGGGATAAACCTCAGCGATAATTCCCTCCTTTGCCATAAAAGCAGTCGTACTAACCCGTGTCGGATAGCTTGTTGACCACCGTTCACCATTGCGCCGCCTAAGAAAAAAATAATTCCCATCAAGAGGCCAAATTGGGCACCCCAAATTGTTCCGGTCAGGGAGCCAAGTAAAAGTCCCAGAAAGGTGGCGACCAGCAAACCATTTCGGATAGATAAGTGGATACCAAGATTGGGCAAACTTCTTTTCTCGATGGTGGTGTGTTGCAAACCCCCTTGGATGACAAAAATACAGGCGAGACAAATGCCGCTGACGAAGGCGAATGTATTTCCAAACAGCCCCCATCCCAAACCTCCAATAGCCGACCCCACGATGGTTCCCCAAAATGCCCCCCGTGCGGCATCCGACCACGACCAGTTGACAGCCTCTACCGGGACGATTTCCGTTTGGTAGCTCTGGCTATTTTTGAAATAAAGGCCATAAGTGATCAGAATCGCCTCCATCACCCCTGAGCCGATGGCGATCACAGGCTGTACGAGCGGATCATAATAAAGGGCGGTAAGGGTGCCCACCATGAGACTCGCGGGAATCAGTTGACGCCAGCCTGCGCGCGGCTCGAGCCGGTACTCGGTTCCCTGTACATAACGGTGTTCAAAATACCAGCCATCCAGTATCGCCATCCCCAAGCCCAACCCCAGATTCAATAAAATAAAGGACAGAAACGTATGCCAGGGTGTGTTGCCCAGCAGACGGATTAAAAGGGCATGTTCGATCATCCCTTGTACCTGGGGAGTGAGCATTTGCGTGGCCGTAAAAATCAACCACAAAATCAGGCCCACATACATACCCGAGAGTCCCCTGGAGCTGATCAAATAAAGCCATCGCTGAGATTGGGCAAGCCAACTGGGTTGAAGTTGTTCAAGCAGGAAGATGGCCTGGTGATGGCTGGTCATGTGATGGGCTAACCAGGCCAGGCCCTTTTTTATCTGGGCAGGGCTATGAGCTGAGTTGGCTGGACGATGAGACAACATTTGTTCAATATACGCAGAAAGAAGCGGCGCATGAGGATCAGTTGGCGTTGTGAGGGAACTCCCCGCAGGTTTCTGTACTAGCCCTTCGCGCTGTTCCCGATATAACCCCCGCATCAGGTTCAACATGAGGGGCGTGGTGGCTAAGGCTTGCCAGACAGGGTCATTTTGTAATCTGTTGCGGAGCGGGGTATCGGCAATGTTGGTCGCGAGATGAATATCAATCTGGGCTGGGGCTAACGGTTGGATGCGAATTGCCCCGCCCATGTTGAGTTGGACCTGACAGGCTTCATACGCTTCCTGGCGACAACACACGGCAAGCCCGATCAGCCCATGCTCCACCCGAAAGCGATTCAACGCCTCGATGCAAGCCCTCCGCTGGTCTGCCGGAACTTCGTCTAATCCATCCAACAAAAGGAGAAGGTCATGGTTATCCAGCCAGGCACGTCCGATACGGAAGGGAATCTGGTAGCGCGCGGTTAATTCATCCAAGACCCAAGCGGCAAGAGATTCCTGTCTCTTTTCCCCCCACGAGGCCAGGTTCAAAACGACTGGAATGGGTTCTTCTTCGTTGAGCCGGGCCTGATCGATCCGTTCCCGCGCCAGTTGCAGGAGGGCAACCGTCTTCCCCGCACCGGCCCCGCCTAAAACAAGGAGAGCCTGATCCGCCTCAGCAAAAAATTCCCCGATGGTTTTGTAGGGCTGGGGCGTGTTTTCATCCTCAGGGGGAATCGGAATCACCCTGTCCCAGGGACGGGTCACGACCGCATCTAATCGTTGTATGGGCACTTTGATGGGGTGGCTACCAGCCAAGGCTTTGGTCAACAAGCCTTTCACCCAAAAAGTCTCGACCTTATCTAACAGCATCAACTGGTTGCGCCGATTTTTTCCGGGTTCCCTCGCCCTTTGGTTATCCAGCCCGCCCCTCCATTTCCCATCCCGAATAGCCTCGTAAAGTGCGCTTGTCTCCGCTGAAAGCTCCACCCCTACCTCTTCCCATAAAATTTGGCGACATTTTTCGTATTGGGTCAAAGCCTGACTACGTTGACCGTTCTGCGCCAGCAACCGTATTAGAACTTGATGGGCTTCCTCATGCCACGGTTCCAGTTCCACCTGCCGCCAGGCATAAGCCAGCGCTTCTTCAAAATTCCCTTGCTGTTCATAAGCCGAGACCAACTGAGTTGTCATCGCGACAGCCTGACGTTTATATTGCTCGCGTTTGAGGATCAGCCACTCTTCAAAGTCGTTACTATCCCCCAAAGAAAAGCCGCGCAAAAAATCACCTCGATACAATGCGATGGCTGTTTGGAGGCGGGTTAAGCATGAGGAACATGCCCCCGTGTGGTCGTCCTGATGGGTTTCACAGGCCTGGTACAGCGCAATAAACATGGCGGTGTCCAAACGATGCAAACTGGTCGAGTTAAATTGAATACTCTGAGGGGTAATATGTAGAAAAGAGGGGGTGATTTCCCGATCCCCAATGGCTTGACGTAGATTAAACAACGCCTGACTCAAATTCTGCCGGGCGTTTCCCTCTGACCGCTCGGGCCAAAACAATGCCGCCAGCGTCTCTCGCCGGTGAGGCCGGTCCGCCTCGACAGCCAAATAAGCGAGCAAAGCCCGCACTTTGTCTGATTCGAAGATCGTGATTGGCGCTCCATCCAGCGTGGCTTGCCAGGTTCCCAGGAAGTTGAGGGCGAGACGAGTCATGCACGTTCATTATAGCGTAATCAGGCCTGTTTCTAATTTAAACCACCCACTTTGATTCTCCTGAGACATTCCTGAGACTTGTTTTGTATTTTGATAGGCATGAAGAAAGCAATGCCTGGGTATCAATCCTAGCAATTCTGTTTTTGGACGAACGGCGTTCCTTGTTGAAACGCTTTTGAGCTTCAGGACGGTCGTTATCAGGAACGCCGTTCGTGCTTTTGCGGCCTTATCGAGAATTGCTGTATCAATCCTATTTGTTGCGTCTCTGGCTGGTGAGAGACAATGACAAAATGAACTGGCGGGCATCCTTGGAAAGCCCACAAAGCGGCGCGCATTACAACTTTGACACCCTTAAAGACCTGTTTGACTTTCTCCATCAACAAACCAGTTCTCTTGTAGAGACCTCCGCTCCTGAACAGGCACAATAAATACAGACCATCCCCCCCTGTGGAGTTACTCAGCCTGTGGTTTTGGCGGAGGCCTTAAAAACGCAGACCGGGTATTCTGTCTCTATTCTGATTTTGCGATCACCGTGTATGCCAACTTTTTCCAGATATATGAACCCCACCCAGCGTAACTTTTCCCTCGGCTGTTCTTTACTCGTAGCCCCCTTTCTGGCGTGGTTTTATCAAACGACCGCCAAAATATATGGATTCACCCTGCTTCATTATGCGTTGAAACCCCTCACCTGCCCCAATGGGAAACTATCCATTCAGCAAGAACGCCTCCAGGCTTTTGAAATCCAGTGCCTGACCGCCACCGGAGCGACCCACCTGGAAACCTGGTATTTTGTGATCTTTTGTCTGCTCTTTTATGCCCTGTCCCTGTTGTGTTTATTCGGAGCCTTCCTTTGGAACAACACCTCGCGTAAGGCGAAAGGACTTTAATTTTTTTTAGGAGATCCACCGTGAAAAAGACCCTGTTATTCTGTTTGTTTTTATTTGTCCTCGCACTGACCACCTCCCTTGCCCCGTTTCGGACAGCGGCCCAGGAACCCGAAACCCCACTCGGTGGCGAAACCCCCACCGTCCTCGTCGATGAAGGCGTCACCACATTCGCCCTCGTCCCCCCGCGCATCCATTGGAACACCTCCCCTGAATGTATCGCAATCCCCGAAAGTCCCGCCACCCTCTATGAAGACGGCCCGGAGATCGTCAGCCGGATTGCCACCCACGGCGGCCTCATTCGGGAACTCCTGCGCGTAGATGAGGTACAAGATGAATGTACCCCCTACGCCATTCTCTCCAATCTCATCGCCGATGAAGCCCACGTCTACTGGGTGGACGACACCGGACTGGTGCGCCTGCCCATCGAAGCGAACGATGGCGATCCGCACGAACTGATCAGTGAAGAGCTTGCCCCTTACAGTTTCAATTACCCCGTCGAACTCACCGACGCGGGCAACGCCATCTATGCCAGCGTACACAACCTGGACACCACCTACACCCTCTGGCATGTGGACAAAAGCAGTCAGGTCGCCACCCCGGTCCTTTCCCGCAGTGGGCAAATCGGCAACCTGTCTTTCGATGGCGACTACCTGTATTGGCTCGATCACACAAACGGTTTCGACGGGCTATACCGGACCGAAAAGACCCCCACCAGCTATAACCACCTCATTCTAGGCGCGGCGGTCACGGGCTACACCGTCGAAGGGTTGTGGGAATTCTGCCTGATCAGTTGCGTCGAAACCCACTACGTCTTCATCGCCCACGGGGATCATGTGGACCGGTACAACAACCTGACCGGGAACCTGACGCAGGACATTTACGTCAGCGACAGCCCCGAGCCGGGCGCGGTTGTGTACGAAATGGTGACAGACTTTTCTAACCTGTTTATTTTTGAAGAGCGTCCAACAGACACCTTTCTGCTCAGAGATTTCTACGCCCTGCGAACCGGGCGTATTGGCGGAGAGGTGGATTACTTGTATTCCACCTCTCACAATTTAGATCATCCCCCCCGTAACCTGCGAACAGACGACGAATACCTCTACTGGATTGAAACCTATGGCGCAGAAGAAGGGCAGACCCACCTCCTCACCCTCCCCAACGACGCCGACGCGATGCCCCTCACCAACCTCTTCATTGACGACATGCGCGTCACCCAGGGTATCCAAACCTCGGAAAACGACCTCTTTCTCATCCGCGATCGGCGCACCTTTGTTCAGGTGTTTGCCCAGGCCGAAACCGGGCTGGTTCCGGGCGTCACCGCCACCCTGCACCGGCTGGATGGGAGCGGCAACGTGATCGGCACCGTCTACCCCATCAATCAAAACGGCATGTACCTGACCCTCCTCCCTGTTGAAAACCTGGACTCCCTGCAAGGCAACTTCCTCTTTCAACTTCCCCTGGCCTGGACCACCACCACACCCCTTCGCCTGCGCGCGGTTCTGAACCCCGCCAACAAACCCCTCGAACTGGACGCCGACCGCGCCGACAATGTGCGGGACATGACCTTCACCCTGCTCCCCTCGCCGCGCCTGGAAGTGGACTTTTTTGTCTTGACCTATGGATACACCGAAGACAACATCTACCACGGCTTTACCCCGGATATGGAACGCGACGTTTTCCAAACCTTCGACTGGATCGTCCGCACCTATCCCCTCGCCAGCACCTCCGGCGACGCCACCGACCCCACCCCAGGCTTCCGCCCCAACCTCATCGAAATAAATATGGAAGGCGCTTTATGGAGCCGCGTCATGCAAACCCATTGGACCTGCTATGTCTATTTTGAAGAGGATGACCGCAGTTTATGCGCCAGCACCTATGTCAACAACTACCTCAAGAGCCTCAAATATATGACGCAATCCGATAACATTTTCTATGGCTTAATGTCCGACGAAGCCAGATTTCCACGGGGAAGCGGCAGTGACGCGGGCGTGGCGAGTGGGCCAGCGGGTGATTTTTGTTGCGGATCATCCGCATGGGATGCCGACAAACGCTACACCGACTGGTACACCGCCCACGAAATCGGGCACGCGCTCGGGCGCGGCCACCCGTTGGAAGGAGCGGAGATTTGTGAACATTCCCCCAGCGATTTTGCTTACCCCCACAACGACGCCCTCATCGGCTCCCCCAGCAACCCCACCATTGGATTCGACCCCGGGGTTCCCATGTTCGGCGTCCCAGCCCAACTCCTCCCCTATGCCTACTGGGCCGATTTTATGAGCTACTGTGCCAACCAGTGGATCAGCGACTACACCTACGAAGAACTCTACGAAACCCTTCTGCTACCCCAGGCCCAACCCCTGCTAGCCGCCTCTGCAGGCGCAGAACTGCTCGGCGTATACGGCGTGCTCCTCCCCGACGCGGGCCTCGCCGACCTTCAACTTATCCAACAATTCGATACTGGGGCAACCATCCCGCCGCTTGTCCCTGGCGATTACAGCATCCGCCTCCGCAACAGCGCCGGAACCCTGCTTGCCGACTACCCCTTCACCCCCGAAGACGACGAATACGCGGCCGGTGTGTTCAGCTTTGGGCAGATCGTCTCCTGGGTGGATGGCACCACCACCATTCAAATCGTGGACTTGACGAACGACGCGATCATGGCCGAAGCCCCCGTCAGTGCGAACCCGCCTCAACTCTCCAACGTCGCCCTGCAAAATCCCCCCAACCCCGTCGCGGGCACCGTGACCCTGACATGGGCGGCATCCGATCCCGATGGCGACCCCCTCACGTTCGACCTCGCGTACAGCCGTGATGCGGGCGTCACCTTCCACCCCCTTCAGGTCGGTATCACTGGAGATAGCGCCGAAATTGATGCAGACGCGCTCGGTGGGGGCCTCGGCTTCTTTCGTCTCACCGCCTCCGACGGCGTCCACCTTGCCCAGGCCACTTCCCCCGTTTACGTCGTCGCCGCCAAACCTCCCCAACCCTACATCCTCTCCCCCGGCGATGACGCGGTCTTCCAATGGGGACAAACTATCCACCTGAATGGCATCGCCTATGACCTTCAGGATGGCATCCTCAAAGAAGAAAACCTGCTCTGGCGGCTGGGCGACACCCTGATCGCTTTAGGCACAGGCTCCTCGGTCACACTCAACCCCGGCGATTTACCCGTGGGCACCTCCGAAATCCGCCTGATCGCCACCAACGCTTCAGGAAAGACCGCCTCGACAAGCATCATCATCACCCTCCACAACGAACTAACCTTCCCTGGCCCCACGCTGGACGTTGGCCCCACTACCTTGAGTTGGCACGTAGCCCCAGGCACCCCCACTCTGCAAACCGGCGACCTGACCGTCACCAACCTCGGCACGGGCACGCTTACCTGGGCGGCCACTACCGACGCCCCGTGGGTGACTCTCTCTGCCCCCAGCGGCGCGGCCCCGGAAACCTTCACCGTCACCGCCGACCCCGCAGGAATGGTAGATGGCGAAAGCCGGGCCGCGCAGATCACCGTCATCGGGTATGATTTAGAGAATCAAGCCGTTGGCACGCTCATTATCCCCGTGCATCTGTCCGCAGGTGGCATTTGGTTGGATGATGAAGTCGGGATCACGATCTATTTACCGCTCGTCCTCAAACCCGAATGAGAATTCTCCTCACCACCCTTGGCTCCCGTGGCGACGTGCAACCCTACCTGGCCCTTGCAGGTGGGTTGCAACGTGCCGGGCATCACCCCACCCTCGCCGCGCCGGAAAGTTTCGCAGGGTGGATTCAAGCGCACGGGGTGGACGTTGCCCCACTCTCTTTCAACCCGCAGGAGGTAATGCAACGGCTCGGAAAAGGGGGGGGCGGGCTTCGGACGTTGGTTTCCATGCTCAGCCTGCTCAAAACGGGGATGCAAGAAGTGCAAGCCGAAGTATGGCGCGCCGCACAGGCGACGGATTTCCTCATACAGTCAGCGACGGGACTGGGAGCGCTGGAAGCGGCGGACCTCCGCGGCATTCCAGTGGCGTTTGCCTACCTTTTCCCGTTTGCTCCCACCCGTGCCTTTCCTATGTTTTGGCTTCCATACCGGGTTTCACTCGGCGGCATGTATAACCTCCTCACCCACAACCTGATGGCGCGTCTGCTTTGGCGGTTCGGTGGCGCGGTGAATAACCAATGGCGCAAACAGCTAGGGCTAAAACCCTGGCGCTCCTTCCGTGAGATGATGGCCCATGCCCGTGCGCTTCACACCCCCTTCTTGTATGGATATAGCCCCGCGCTCCTCCCCAAACCCGTCGATTGGGACGCCTATCAACATGTCACTGGCTACTGGTTTTTGGACAACCCCGAAGGTTTTCAGCCCCCCGCCGACCTGCTCCGTTTCCTCGAGGAAGGCCCGCCCCCCATCTATCTCGGCTTTGGCAGTATGCACGCAGAAAACCCCACCCGGAACACCCGCCTCGCCCTCCGCGCCCTGGAATTGACCGGACACCGCGGCCTGATCCTGACCGGGTGGGGCGGCATGACCGCACAACCCGCGTCCCCCCGTGTGATGTTTGTGGACAGTGTCCCGCACGGGTGGCTGTTCCCCCGCGTGGGGGCAGTGGTCCATCATGGCGGCGCGGGAACGACCGGGGCGGGCCTCCGCGCGGGGGTGCCGCAGGTCATCGTTCCCTTCGGTGGGGATCAATTTGCCTGGGCCGAACTCATCGTCAAAGCGGGAGTTGGCCCCAAAACCCCGAGTATCCAAAAGCTCACCGCGGAAAAACTTGCCGAGGCCATCCAAACCTCGGTAAAGGATGCTGACCTCCGCACGCGTGCCGCTACATTGGGAGAAAAAATCCACTCAGAAGATGGCCTTGCCCGTGCCGTGGAACGGATAGAAACCCATTCGATAACTTACTGAGCCATGACTAAAAAAATTATCGCTTCTCTTGCCGATGTAACCCCCCTCTGGCTCACGGCTGTGCTCACCCAAAGTGGCGCGCTCCAGCACGGGGCCGTAACCGCCTTTGAAGTTGTTCCGGGGCAAGGTAACTGGTCTGCCAATGCCCGCCTGACGGTCGCCTACACACCCGATGCCCAGGGTGCCTTACCGCAACACTTGTTTCTCAAAATGGTCAACGCGGACCTGGACGATGAATTTTTTGGGGCCTCAGAAGTGACCTACTACACCCGAGACTATGTGGATGTGCCGGACGCGCCGCTCATCCGCTGTTATGCGGGCGCTTACTCCGACGAACTACGCCGCTACCACCTTCTGCTCGACGACGTCTCAGAAACACATGTGGAAGCGGCTGAAAAAGCCCCTTCGTTGGCATATGGCCTAGCCCTGGCCGAAGGGTTGGCCGCGCTCCATGCCCGTTGGTGGGGCGCAAAGCGTCTGGCGGAGGCCCACGCCTCCATCCATCCCCCTGAACACATCCGGCTGTTCACTCAGATTGCCGCGCCAGGGTTGCCATACATTCTCGAACACTTTTCCGCGTCCCTAAAATCCCATTGGTCGGAGAGGTTACAGACGTTTTTTGCGCGGCACCCGCAAGCGATGGTGGTGCGGGCGGAAAACCCTGAGGGGTTTACGCTCATTCATGGGGATGTGGGGCAGAACAACATCCTGATCCCGCGCGATGGCGTGCGCCCGTTGTATATCCTTGATCGCCAGCCGTTTGACTGGAGCCTGACCACCTGGTTGGGGGTATATGATCTGGCCTATGCATTGGTCTTGGATTGGGAAGTGGAAGCGCGCCGCCAATGGGAAATGCCGATTTTGCGCCACTATCACGCCAGTTTGCGCCGGCGTGGGATCACCACCTATTCCTGGGAACAACTCTTCGATGATTACCGCTTGTGTGTCGGGGTGGGCATGTATATTGCTGTCGAATATTGCCGGGGTGAAGCAGGCGCGCGGCGGGTAGATGTCTGGCTTTCAATGCTTCAACGGGCGCTTACGGCCTGTGATGATTTGAATTGTACGGAGGTTTGGTGATGTTTTTCGTTCATTCAAATTCAACAAGGTATTCCTTTTTAAAAGTCATTCTCCCATTTTTGCTCATCGTTCTCCTCTGGCGCGCTTTTCCCGTGGAAGCTGAGCCTGCCTTACAAACGGACCTGGAAACGAACCTGGATGAGTACCTGACCGATCACATGGCCCGCCTCAAAATCCCTGGCGCGGCGGTCGGGATCGTGCAGGGCGATCAGGTCATCCTGCTTAAAGGGTACGGGACTGCCGACGCCGGACGTACCCAGCCCGTCACCCCCCAGACCCCGTTCTACCTCGCCTCCGTCAGCAAATCGTTCACCGCGCTGGGGATCATGCAACTGGTCGAGGCGGGCAAACTGGAACTGGACGCCCCTGTGCGGGAGATTTTGCCCTGGTTTCAGGTGCAAGGTGCGGGCGCAGAAACGATGACCATTCGCCATCTACTCCACCAGACGAGCGGGTTATCCGAACGGGGTGGCTACATCCGCAACCTTGAACCCGATGGCTTGACCGCCCTCGAAACCAGCATCCGCAATCTGGCCGATGATAGGCTTCACCGTGTGCCGGGTACGGACTTTGAATATTCCAACACCAACTTCGATGTGCTGGGCTTGATCATCGAAACGGTCTCCGGCCAGGCGTATGGCGAGTATGTGCAGGAACATATCTTCACCCCCTTGGAAATGTCCCACGCCTATATCACGTTGGATCAGGCCCGCGCCAATGGCATGGCGAGTGGTTTTTATCCCTTTTTCGGTTATGCCGTCCCCTCCATGCGGTGGATGCCCTATACCCTTGCGGTGCGCCCGTCGGCGGGGTTGATCGCCAGTGCGGAAGACATGACCCATTATGTGCTCGCTCAGTTGAACAGGGGCCGCTATCAAGAGGCCCAAATCCTGTCCGCGGCGGGGATCGAGACCCTGCACACGCCGGGTGTCTCGTTGGGGAATGACGTGGGGTACGCGATGGGGTGGTTAACCTGGACATTCGAGGAGGCCGCGCGGGCCGGTGAATCCGTACCGGGCGCGGTCTCGCACATCGGAACCTGGACGGGGTTCACCTCAAACGTGGTGCTGATCCCCGAAAAACAGATGGGGATCGTGTTATTGCTCAATTCCGGGGATGAGACGCGCGGCTCGGAATATTTCCGGTTGGGTTGGGATGTCGCGCTTTTGGCGTTGGATCAACCTCCGCTCGCGTTTGCCCCGTCCGAGGATTTTGTACTTCGTAACGGGCGTTGGATCGGGTTGGGGTTGATCCTGCTTTTGGGGGTAGAAAACTTTCTGCTTTTCCGGCACAAACCGGGGTTGGCACTAACTTTCCTCTTCTTTTTCATTGACCTGGCCTTGGTGGCTTATCTTTTTTTCGTTTTACTCCCTGAAAACAACTCCACCCTTCCCCTGACCTGGGCATTTGCGCCGGACATTGCGGTTTTGTATGGGGTGATTTTGTTTTTGACGGCAGGATGGGGAACGTTACGAACCGGGTGGCGGTTTTGGAAGTTGCGCGAGGCATCTTGACAGGTGAATAATTTGGGAAGGTGTTCCATACTTTTTACTGATGATTTCACGCTAATCTTTATACGGTTCCAGTTCATTTTCACCCGCCATCGCCACCCCCATCGGGTGCAAGAGGTGTTGAATGCGGAGTGATTTGGAATTCTACCCCAAGTCAGGCTGGGGTTCTCTTCCAAGGCCACAAGGAAGGGAACGTTTGAAACGTCCAGTGGGCAGGCATCTCCAGCGTAGGTCAACAGGAAGCGGGTTCTGATCAGGCACAAATGGTTTGAGAACTGGTATTTGTAATAAAAAAAACGCCCGCGAAGGAGCGTTTTTTCGAGGCCCTCACGGGACTGCACGCGGCGTGGGGTTTAGATTAAGGAGCAGATAGCGAAACCTCCATCGTGATGACCACCTTTCCTTTCATTTCGCCGGCTTCAACATATTTGTGGGCCTCTGCAGTCTGGGCCATGGGGAAGCGCCGGTCGATGAGGGCGGTCAGCTTGCTTGCCTCGGCGAGGGTTTTGATGAAAACCAGATCTTCTGGAGTCTCAGAAGAGAAGGCGCAGATCACTTTCTTCCCGCCTGTCAGCGAAGTCCAGAGCATTTGACCCAATTGCTTCGTCTTGAAACTGGCGAGCAGATAGACACCGTGTGGGGTGAGCGAAGTTTTGCATCGGGAAAAGGAACACTTGCCCATGATATCGAAAATCAAATCATACGTTTCGCCGTTCTGCGTGAAGTCTTCTTGGGTGTAATCGATGACCTTATCCGCCCCAAGTTTCCTGACGTATGCCAGCCTGGGGGTGCCACAGACCCCGGTCACTTCTGCTCCATAATGTTTGGCAAGCTGGACCGCGGCGGAGCCGATGCTCCCAGATGCACCGTTGATCAGCACCTTTTGTCCGGGTTGGAGTTTGACCTTTCGCAACAAGCTCAGGGCGGTGATGGCTCCATATGAAATGGTGGCGGCCTCCTCATAACTCATGTTGGCAGGTTTAATAGCCACCAAGCTGTTCTCTGGCACCGTTAAATATTCGGCATTCGCGCCCATGAACTGCCCGCGAGAACCAAAGACCGGGTCCCCCTTTTTGAACCGAGTGACATCCTTGCCGACCGATTCAACTTTTCCGGCGAATTCATTTCCCAGAATGTTAATGTTGGGCTTTGAGATGCCGAAGAACAGCCGCGAAGGGAGCCATAGCAGGAAGGGCATCGAAAACTTCGCAGGGGTGATGGCTTTGAAATTCCGCGCCCAGAGATCGCCGACGTTGACCGAGGTGGCGTGAACTCGGACGAGGATTTCGTTGTCTTTGGGGGTGGGTTTTGCGATTTCTTTGAGCTGAAGAACCTCGGGGGACCCGTATTTTGTGTAAACAATCGCTTTCATTTTTTCTTCCTTGTTTTTCTAAATAGTTTCGTTGGTTTTTATGCGGAGGTGTGTCTTTGATGGGCCTTCATGGCCCGCGCCTCGCGCATTTTTAGGATGATCCATTCAGCCGCAATCAGATTGATCACCCATCCGGCCCCCATCATGATCGTTCTCGCCAGTTCTCCGTGCACGGAAGGGAACAAGGCCCACGGGATATGTGTAAAAACCTGGGTGCCTGCTCCTAACCCGATGGCGTAGGCCCGGATCATCCATACGCCGTGTTGGGGAAAATCCCTTTTTCGCATCGCAAGATAGCCCAGCCCAAGGGACGCCAGCATCGCGGCTCCGAAGATGAGGCGTAGGCCGTACAGCCAAACCCCGTCATACACGGGCCAGGGATAGAACTGGGTCATCCACAAGCCCGAAAGCGCGGCAACCAGTCCGGCTGGGATCAGAACCCGCCCGAAGGCGCGGTGCCATCTGGGTTTCCGGTGGCGGAAATCCGTGGAGAACTGAAAGGCTCCCAAGAGGGCGTATAGGGTGACGCTGAGGATGTGCAGTACCACCGGGATGGGGGAGGCAAAGAAACGGGCGTTGTCCGGGGTGATTTCCGCGCCCGTGCCCAGTTGCGTGAGGCGGGCGGCTCCGGCGAGGACGGGAACGAGGCTGAGTATGAGTAATCCGGCAGGGATCAGCCAGGCTTTGGGAAGGCGTTTCGTCCCTGCCGATTTTTGGTGGGGAATACGTTTTGCTTCTCTCTTTCCGGTTATGTTTTTGACGTTTGTATTCATTTTTATCCTTCTTGAGACAAGGCGCGTTGAACAGAACCCTTTGAGGGTTAGCGCACCTTGTTCGGATGTGATTTTTATGGGGTGCTAGGCCCCTTCATCTGGGGTGTAGGAAAAGACTTCTTCCAAGGGCACCCCAAAGACGAGGGCGATCCGAAAGGCCAATTCCAGGGACGGGGAGTATTTGTCTTGTTCCATGGCGATGATGGTTTGGCGGGTGACCCCGACTTGTTCAGCCAGTTGCTGTTGGGTCATTTCGCCATGCTCAAACCGTAAGCGGCGGATGTTGTTGCTCAGGTGACGTTTGGGCATCTCAGAATCCCCTTCGATAGAGCGCTAATCTCGAAATATCTCCCACGATTTGGGCGACTAATCCAGACAGGATCAGCAGGGTAAACATCACCAGGGTCGGCTGGCCAAAGACAAAGGCCAGCATGGCGACGAAGACCCCAAGCGAGTGGAACGTATAAGTTATTCTTGTGCCTTTCAAATCAATCAGTTCATCGCGCTCATCTTTGAGGTCGTCAATCTTTGGGTTTTCGTCACCAGTTTTGATGACCTCGTAAACGGTCGAGCCGACGTGAGTAAGAATCGTGAGGACGATTGTCGCCACAATGGCCAGCACGATGATGATCCCCCAAAGCCGAAAGACGTGGTCGTTGTCAAAGCGCTCGTTTTGGCTCAGTTGAAAAATCCGAAGGAGGAAGTAGCCTAAAATCAAGGAGAAGGTTGCCAGAGAAACGGTGATGTTTTTTTCGTGAAAGGACATGGGTGCTCACTTTGTTTGCTTATTTTTACACGGAGTAATATTTACTGTACAAATGGTAATATAAATATTACATGATGTCAAGTATTTATTACGTTCCCTAGGCAATTAATAACAAAGACGGGCACAAATTTTGTGCCCGTTCTTTTGATTTGGCAGGCCAATGAATTACTGGATGGTGAGGATGATTATTGTCATCGTTTTCATAGCATTCGCGGGAATAGCAACCCATCGGTGGCGGTCAAAGAAAGAATTGGCCTGACCTTAATCCTTGCTAAAGCTTTACCCCATCATGAGTGCCATCGTCCCAGGCTCCACGAGTTGACGGAAGAGTTCATTCATCTTCTCGGCAGAGAGGGGATATTTGTTGTCAATCCACCAGCCCATCAGGGCAATAAACGAGCTGGCGACGTAATGCGCCAGAAGTTCAGGCGGGATATTTTTATTTCTTTTGGGTAATGCCGACTTAAGGTGTTCGAGCAGATAGCCGTATAAATATTTCTGAACGTGAGTCAGCGTAATATACCCGCCCTGTTGTTTTTCTACCTGCTGGAATATGGCAAGGCTCAACGCCCAGGGACTCTCGTTATCGTAGGTTGTTCCAGACAAGAAATCTTCGAACTGTGCGCGCAGAGGTTCAAAGCCACTTTGAAGGAGGTGATCCAGGCTTTCAAAGTGGGCATAAAACGTGGAGCGTCCTACATTCGCGCGGTCAATCACATCCTGCACTGTAACTTTTTCATACCCTTTTTCCAATATCAATTGACTTAAAGCAGTTTGTAGCAATTGGCGTGTACGCTGGATGCGGCGGTCTTCGGGTTTGGCTTCTTGGGGCATTTGAATTTCTCCTGTATCAGAACAATTCACTCTGCTTTGTTCAATAACTTACGAATCTCAATAGATTGGTTGTTGACATGTGTTCCTTCCTTTTGTATAACCGAACACAGTATCCAAAAACGCACATAGTGTACAACAAAATCTTGTAAAAGAAAAGGAACAAAAATGGAAACAGCATTAATAACTAAACATCCGAGGATGAACCCTCCAATGAGGGCGATGCCCATCGCGGCGAAACCACTTATTGAGTTGAAGAAGGTCTCGAAGGCATACGATGTTGCCTCAGGTGAATTCCTGGCGCTAAAAGAAGTGGACATGCAAGCCAGGGCGGGAGAGTTCGTCGCGGTGGTGGGCAAATCGGGGAGTGGAAAGTCCACCCTTATCAACATGATCACAGGCATTGATACACCAACCTCAGGCGAAGTGTTTGTCGCGGAGACACCTGTTCATGCGATGGATCAAGAACAATTAGCCGTCTGGCGGGGTCGAAACGTCGGCATCGTGTTTCAGTTCTTTCAACTCCTTCCCACATTGACCATTGCAGAGAACATCATCCTACCGATGGACTTCTGCAACACGTTCCCTGTCAACGAACGCCGGGCGCGGGCGATTTCCCTGCTTGAAAAGGTCGGTATCGCCGAACAAGCCGACAAACTCCCTGCCGACCTCTCGGGCGGTCAGCAACAACGCGCCGCCATCGCCCGGGCGATGGCGAATGACCCGCCGTTGATCGTGGCCGATGAACCCACAGGGAATCTCGATTCGGCCACATCGGATGCGGTCATGCAGTTGTTCGCTAACCTCGCCGCCGAAGGCAAGACTGTGTTGATGGTGACACACGAACGCGATCTCTCCCGCTTCTTTACACGCTCGATTGCCTTAGCAGATGGGAAGATCGTGAAAGGAACGAATGGAGGGAGCCGATGAACAGCCCGCGCTGGAAAAAAATCATTCGGGATTTGCAGGCCGCACGCGGGCGGATGGCGATGATGATCGTGGCCATCGCCGTCAGCATTTTTAGCGTGGGCACTTTCCTCGGTGCATATACCATTTCGCTTCGGGAGATGAAGCATAACTACCTGGGCACAAATCCCGCCTCGGCGTTCATTGAGTTGGATCGCGTGGATGATGCGCTCGTAAAAACTGTCAGCGAACGAGAAGGCATCTCGGAAGCCGAAGCCACGTCATGGGTTGGGGCGAGAGCCGAGGTTGGTCCCAATGAGTGGATGCCTGTGTTGCTGTTTGTCGTCCCCGATTTTGAAACGTCGCACGTCAGCACGGTCGCGCCTGAAGCGGGTGCGTATCCGCCGTCGAGTCAGACCCTGCTTGTCGAGCGAGCAGTCCTGCCCATGTTGGAGATGGAAATCGGCGACGCGCTGATGATCCAAACGCCGAACGGTACGAAACAGGCAATCAAAATTTCGGGAACCGTGCATGACCCTGAGCTGGCGCCTGCATGGCAGGAACAAACGATATATGGGTACATCACGCCCGCTACCTTGGCGACGCTCGGCGAAGACGAAACATTGCACATTCTCAAAGTGGTTGTGAGCGGTGAGCCGTACAACCTCGCCGCCATCGAATCTACGGTCAGCGAGTTGGCAACGTGGTTGAAGGTGCAGGGCTATGAAGTGCATGAGATTCGCATCCCGCCTCCAGGCAGACATCCGCATCAAAGCCAGATGACCTCCGTGATCACGTTGTTTCTCGTGTTCAGTTTTATGGCTTTGGTGTTGAGCGCTATTCTCACCGCCACCATGATCAACGGTTTGCTGGCGCAACAAATTCGTCAGATCGGGATCATGAAAGCCATCGGCGCACGCACCCGGCAGATTACAGGTTTGTATCTTGTCTTGATCGTTGCCCTCGGGACAACGGCATCCTTGATCGGGGTGCCATTGGGTACGGCGGCAGGGCGTGGATTCACAAAGGTCATCGCGCAACTCCTCAATCTCGAAATCTATAGCGACGCCATTCCCGCCTGGGTGTACCTTGTTCTCTTTGCGATGGGCATCCTCATTCCCCTACTCCTTGCCTTGGATCCGATCCTCAAGACGACCCGCATGACGGTGCGGGAAACGCTCAATGATTATGGCATCAGCCGGGATTCTGCCAGTTCCAACCTGCGGGATGGCTGGCTCAATCGCATCCGGTTTTTCGACAATACCCTGATCCTGGCCCTCCGCAACACCTTCCGCCGCCCGGGGCGCTTGATCCTCACCTTGAGTCTTCTTTCCGCCGCGGGGGCGATGTTTATGACGGGCATCAATGTACTCACGGGGTGGAATGTTGCGCTCGATCAATCCGCCGCGGACCGCCGTTATGATCTGGAAATTCGCTTCAATACCGCTATGCCTGTGGAGCAAATGGTTTCGTTGCTTGCGAAGGTCCCTGGGGTGGAGAAAAGCGAATCATGGAGCCTGATGCCAGTCGCCTTGAATCGCCCTGACGGGTTGGACATCGTGCGAACGTATCCTGATGGTGGGCACGGCAGTTTCACCCTCCGTTCCTTCCCCCCGGATAGTGATCTGATAGCGACCCCTCTGCTCGAAGGTCGGTTCTTGCGAGCAGGCGATACGGATGTAGTTGTGTTGAATCAGAATGCCAGGGCGTTTTTTCCCGAAGTCACCATGGGCGAGGAGATCGAATTGCTGATCGAAGGGGATGTGAAAACCTTCCGCCTCGTAGGCGTGATCCAACAGACGCTTTCGCCGTCTGCGGCATACGTTCTTCCCGAGACATTCGCCAGTGCGACAGGTCAACCCACCGAATTGACGAATGCCATCCGCATTGTGATGCGTGAACATAACGAAGAGGCGATGGCCTCCATCACGCGTGATGTTGAAGGGATACTGACGGCCGGGAATGTGGGTGTCAAAGCGACCGTTTCAGAAGCCTTATTGGCAGAGGCGATCAGCGGACATGTGTACATATTCATCATTGCCCTGATGATGATCTCGGCAGTCATGGCAGTGGTCGGGGTGTTGGGACTGGCTTCCAGCATGGGGACCAGCGTCACCGAACGGACGCGGGAGTTCGGGGTCATGCGTGCCATCGGTGCCAAGTCCAGGGTCATTCTGCGGAACATCATCAGTGAAGGGGTTTTCATCGGGTTGATGAGTTGGGTGATCTCGTTACCTTTGTCCCTTCCCCTCTCTTACGGGGTTGGCTATCTGATCGGCATGATGTCTTTCCGCTCGCCATTGCCCCTGATGATCTCGCCCGTTGGGTTGGTCATTTGGATAACCCTCATCCTCGTCGGCTCAATTGCCGCCAGTGCCTATCCTGCTCAACAAGCCTCCCGGCTGACGGTGAGGGAAACATTGGCCTACGTTTAGTCTTAAAAAATTCCGAAAAAAAAGGATGGAAGGGAGGATGTACATCCTCCCTTCCATCCTTTTTTTCGGGCATCCTCAACATAAGCTGTAAATAATTACCAAAAAACAAAGGAGTATTGAAAATGGAACTAAAAGTTAACAACAACAAAAAAAAGCAAATCGTGAAAGTGGTCATTTGGGCAGTCGTTATCGTGGTAATCCTGGCGACCATGCACCTCTTGGTCAACTACTTTGACATGTTCGCGTTCCTGCAAAAATTGCATGGCGGATAGAGCGGAAATCTGGGGATCCCATCTGTTAGCCCTGGTGAATTATTCACCAGGGCTTGTCATTTAAACGAGGCATGGTGGGTATAATACGCCAAAGAGGAAACTCACAAAACATGAATCGAAGTCACCTTTCAGCTCTCTTACAAGCCCTGGTCGCAGCCCTTTTATTCGGGGCCAGTGCTCCGATTGCCAAACTCCTCCTTGGAGAAATCGAACCCATCCCCCTCGCCGCATTTCTTTACCTGGGGAGTGGGCTGGGACTCTTGGGGGTCAAACTTTACCAGCGCGTGCGGGCGCGGGGCCAAGTCCAGGAAGCCAGCATCCGTAAAGCCGACTTGGGCTGGTTGTTGGGGGCCATCCTCGCGGGCGGGGTTGCCGCCCCCATCACGCTGTTGTTCAGCCTGCAAAATACGCCTGCCGCAACCGCCTCCTTACTGCTGAACTTTGAAGGAGTCACCACCACCCTTATTGCCTTCGTCGCCTTCAAAGAAGCCATCAGCCGCCGCGCCTGGGGCGCAATTGGCCTGATGACCCTGGCGAGTATTCTCCTATCCTTCAATTTGAGCGGCGAATGGGGCTTTTCGCTCGGCGCGTTGGGCATCCTCGTCGCCTGTGTGCTGTGGGGGCTGGACAATAATTTCACCCGCAACATCAGCGCCAAAGACCCACTGGTGATCGTCACAGTCAAGGGCCTGGGGGCGGGCAGTTTTTCGCTTGGGATGGCGCTGGTGTTGGGGCATCCGATGCCTGCCTGGGGGAGTATTCTGGGGGCGTTGGGGTTGGGGAGTTTGAGCTACGGCGTCAGCATTGTGCTTTTCATCCATGCGATGCGCGGGTTGGGGGCGGCGCGCACCAGTGCCTTATTCAGCACCGCGCCGATTGCGGGCATTTTGCTCTCATTCCTCATCTTTCAGGAAATGCCGAGTTGGTTGTTCGTGATCGCCCTGCCGATCATGGTGGTTGGCGCGATTATGTTCGTCAACGATGAACATGAACATGCCCACACTCATGAAACGATCCTCCACGATCATGCCCATGCCCACGATGACGACCATCACGACCATGATCATGAAGGGGAATTTGCAGGAAAACATGCCCACACGCATCATCACGCCTCCCTCACCCATGCCCACCATCACATGCCCGACATCCATCACCGGCATATCCATCCAGAAGAGCCTGGATGAGACGCATATATCCGGGAAGCTCTTAAAAAAGGAAGCATCGGTAGGATTCTCGGCTTTGAGTTCAAATACTGGGGAAACCGTCTCCGACCTTTTATGCACCCATTTATATAGTCCATGACGCTCCTGACACGTGTGAAAATAACCTTCTTTCCCCTCTTCTTGCGCGTGCTACACTTGTCCAAGAAGAATAAGGTGTCATTTAATGCAAACAACCTCTCACTCTGCCACCGCCATCGCCCAGCCCAACCTCGCGTTCACTAAGTCGTCACGGAGTCAATCAAATTTTATTAACAACAAGGACCTTATTGGATGGGTTGCCAGTAAGGGGATGAAAAATTTCGGTTACAGAAATGTTTTTCAACTAGAACGCCAATAGGTCTTCCGCCCTCAATTTGATAAAACATAGAAGACACTTTTCGACAAAAAGGACCTTGAGCCATGCCGCTGGTCTAAGCCGGGCATGGCTCAAGGTCCTTTGATATTGCTATGAAACGGGGAATTACTTCATGCCCAACGAGCGGATATCATCCCCCTCTCCTTTAATAATCTCAACCTGCGGATTGCCGTAATAGGCGACTTCACCGCTCCCGTTTACTTCGACTTCTAGCGTGCCCTGTACCCAGGTGATCGCCTCGCCGCTCCCGTTGACTTCCACCGTGGTGGACGTTGTTTCCAGATTTTCGGCCAGCACCGCGCCGGAGCCGGTAATTTTGATCGTGTGGGTTTCTGCTTTTCCGGCGAGTTGCACATCGCTTGAGCCGCTACTCTTTGTTTCTACGGTGTCCGCTTGCAGATCGGTCACTTGCACATCTCCCGAGCCGGAAACCTGGGTGGTGAATTCGGACACCATTACCTGCTCCATGACCAAATCACCGGATCCACTCACTTTCACATCTAGCCGTTCCCCGGTCAGCGGGCCAGCGAAAATGTCGCCGGAGCCGGACAGGGTGATGGCGTTCAGGTCTTTGACGGTCAAACGGTAGATGATCGTTTCCGTTTGCATCAGGCTGAGGTGCGGTTCGATGGTCAGGGTGAGTTGCCCGTTGTTGGTGGTGACGTTGATCCGGGGCAGGACGTTTTCGGCGGTTTCAATCGTCAGGGTTTCGGTGTCGCCCTGGGTGAGGTAAAGTTCGCCGGAGGTGCCGAGCGTGAGGTGGGTGATGCCCTGGAGCGGGTAGGTTCGGGTGACGTGGGGGGTATCTCTCTGGGTCAGTGCATTACAGCCGGTGAGGACGAACAGCAGGACAAAGGTCAGGGTGAAAAAGAATTTGGTTTTCATGGGGTTTCTCCTTGATGGTAAAAAGTTTTTATCGGTTATTTGGGGGACGTTTTTTGGGGAGGGTTAGGAGGCAAAGTATTGAAGAGGCACCTCCATCGTGGTTTCGCCAAAATCCAGCACCAGCGTCAGTTGGTTTTCACGGACTTGGGTACCGTTTGCCCAGGTCGCGGGCATGGTGAACGAGAGGGTGGTGTGCCCGTTGGCGTCCGTTTTGCCTTGGGCGATTTGGACAGCCCGGCCCGGTTTGTCTTTCGGATAGAGGGTGAGGGTGAAGGCCGCATCCGCATCCAGGTCGTTGATGGTGACGGTGGCGATGTTGTTTTCGATCACCACCCACACGCCTGGCGGTGGCGCTTCGGTCGGCACTGGCCCGCCGGATGCGGTCGCAAGGGGCAGGGTGCCGAGGGCGACGTTCATCTGTAAATACTCGGCATAAGCCCATCCACCGAGCGTGTGACCCGGCAGTTGCACGGCCACCCATTCGCCGCGGGCGTCCCTTCCGAGCACGTCCATGCCCTGGCAGAAATCCATCGTGCTCAGCACTTTGTAGGTTTGGCCGGGACCGGCGCGCAGGTTGAGGCTGTCGGTGGCGACGAGGGCGAGGGGTTCGGGGTTTTCTAAAAAGGAGGCATCACAGCCGGGGACGGGTTCGACGGTTGGGGCGGGGGTGGCGGGGGACTGCGTCGGGGTAGGAAGGGGTTCGGGGGATGTATCCTCTTCAATCACGACCGGCACGGCGGTGGGGACAGATGCCGTCGGGGTGGGAGAGATGATCATTACTGGGGGCGGCGTTTCCATCTCCACGGTGATCGTGCCAGTGGGGATACAACCTGCAAGCAAAAAACTGAAAATGAGAAGGGAAATAAGTTTCGTTTTCATGGGGGTCTCCTTTATGCCCACAGTGTACGAAAACGCCGGGGGGCGGGCATCCGTCCAAAACGGGATTCTGCGCTAGGGCTTTGGGGAGGTCTGTTCTCCGTCCAAAGGCGGAGACGAGATTTCGGGCGGCAGGGGGATGTGCCGAGGGTGGGGAAAAACTATCATGGTCTAAAAATCCCCCGGAGAAAACTCATGCGCTATCTACTTCCTTTCATCCTCTTGATAACCTTCTTTTTGACCCCCACCGCCTCCGCCGCGCCCACACTTCCCGCCCTCGAACCGGGTGCCTGCCCCTTTGAAATGTCCCCCGACCTGACCGTCACCTGCGGCTACCTGCTTGTCCCCGAAAACCGTGCCGTCCCCAACAGCCGCACCATCCGCCTCCCCTACGCCATTCTGCACAGCCGCGCCGCCGCTCCCCAGCCCGACCCGATCATTTACACCTCCAGCGGAGGCCCGGGCTACGGGGCGTTTGGCGCATGGAAACACCTCGCCTACAACTTCCCTTTCCTCGAGACCCGCGACATCCTCCTGCTCGAACAACGCGGCACCCGTTGGGCGGATCCCTACTTGGCCTGCCCCGAAATCAATCAGGTGATGTTTGAAAACCTGACTCTCTCCCTCGACCGCCCCGCCGAGATCGCCCGTGAAGTGGAGGCCGCCCTCGCCTGTCGGGATGCGCTCCTCGCCCAGGGCATTGACCTGCGCGGCTACACCACCCTCGAAAGCGCCGCCGACCTGGAGGACTTCCGCGCCCTGCTAGGTCTCGAACAATGGAACTTCATCGGCACATCCTACGCCACCCGGATCGCCCTCACCCTCATGCGCCTCGCCCCCAACAGCCTGCGCGCCGTCGTCCTCGACTCGGTATACGACCCGTCCGTCTCCTACCTCGAACAACGTGTCCCCACCTACGCCAACGTCCTGCAAACCCTCTTTGCCCAATGTGCGGCAGACGCAAAATGTGGCACAGCATATCCCAACCTGCCCATGCATTGGCAGGCAGTGATCGCCCGCGCCAACCACACCCCGATCCCCGTCACCATCCGCCACCCCAAAACCGCCGAACCCCTCTCCCTGACCCTCCGCGGGGATGACCTGACCCTGGGCGTGTTCAACGCCATGCGGGATGCCCGTCTCCTTCCCCTCCTGCCCTTTCTCATCGAAGAACTTTACGCGGGAAACCTGGACATAATCGTCCCCATCGCCCAAAACGGCTTTGCGGGGATGTTCAACACCCCGCTCGGCATGTACTACGCCGTCGAATGTGCCGAAGAATACCCGTTCAGTGACCCCGTCCGCCAACAAGAAATCGCCCACGCCTATCTCGGATTTGAAAACTTCCTCCCCACCCCCTCCGACCCCGCCGTGTGCGCGGCCTGGAACCTCCCCGCCGTTGACCCCTCCTTCCGCGAACCCGTGTCCAGCGCCACCCCTACCCTGATCTTCCACGGCGAACTGGATGCGGTCCTCCCCCCCGCCGAACTCGGACAACGCCTCCCCAACGCCTACACCTACACCCTCCCCGGCCTGCCCCACGCGGTGATGGACTTCGACGCGTGCGCCCGTCAAATGGCCGACGCTTTCCTCGAAAACCCTGCCCAGGCCCCCGACGGCCTCTGCACCCCCGGCCAACCCACCCTCAACTTCCTCACCCAGGCAGATATTTTCACTACCCCGCTCTTTTACCACCTCAACGAGCATCTATTCGCCCACCCCAACCTCCCGGTCATCATTTCCGTAGGTCTGCTTTCGTTGTTCATCATCTGGGGTGTGTGGATTTCCGCCCGGTACATCGTGCAAAAAAAGTACCTGCCCTTTGCCTTTGCCGTGGGCGCGAGCGTTTTCCTGGGCATCCTTTTCATCGGCGGCTTGACCTTTGTTATGTTCACCACAGATCCGCTCCTGCTGGGGTTCGGCCTGCCGGGGGAATGGGCATGGTTGTCAGCGTTGCCGTGGTGGGTTGGCGGTGCGCTCCTTCTTGCAGGAATTACGCAACTCCCCACCTTCAAACGTCCCCAATAGGGGTTCCGCCCAAAGTCAGCAACTCTCGAGATGAAATCAAACCCACGAACGGCGTTCCTTAAAACGACCTCGCTGAACCCAAATGACGCCCATTAAGGAACGCCGTTCGTGCAAAACGAGAATTACTGGCCCAAAGTCGGCGTGGAAAAATCCACCTGCAAAAATGTCCCCTGCCCGGGCACACTGTCCAGGCGAAACACCCCGCCGATCTTTTCCGCCCGCTCACGCATCGACCGCAGACCGAGATGGCCTGGAAACTTCCCCGCGGGGTCGAATCCCAGGCCATCGTCGCGGATGGAGAGGCGCAGGGTTGCGGCGTCGGTTTCCAGCCGGAGTTCGACCCGGTGGGCGCGGGCGTGTTTGACGATGTTGTGCAGGGCCTCTTGAGCGATACGATAAAAGGTCTCTTTCACGACCAGCGTCACGTCCGGTTCGGGGCAGAAGTGGGGCTCCACGTGCATTTGGTGTCGGGCGCGGAGGGCGTCGGTTTGTTTGGTGAGGGCGGCGACCAGCCCTTCCATTTGCAGGGATTCGGGGCGGAGTTCGAAGATCAGGGCACGCATTTCGGCGAGACCAGCCTCCGCGAGGGTGGAGATGTATTCGAGGGGGTCACGTGCCCGGCTGGGGTCACGTTCGAGGAGGGTTCGGGCGGTTCGGGCACCGAGGGAAATCCCGTACAACGCCTGGGAAACGGAGTCGTGAAGTTCCCGGGCCAGTTTTTGGCGTTCTTCCAATGCGGCCAGTTGGCGGGCTTGCTCGTAGAGGCGGGCGTTCTTGATCGCTACGGCGGCCTGGTTGGCAAAGGCCAGGGTGATCTGCGCGTGCTGTTGTGAGAAATAAGCCGGTTCTTGATGATCCAGGCGTAAGACCCCCATCAGTTCATCTTTGAAACTGAGGGGGACGCCCAGCCAGGCGTGGGCGTATTCAAACCGTCCTTGCATAATGTCGGGGTTATCCGCACGGATTTTGGCCAGCCAGGGGTCGTCGGCCCACATATCCGCGATGAGGACAGGTGCCCGACGACGTAAGACCTCTTTGTAGCCACTTTCGCGGGTCAGCGAGATTCTTACGCCCAGCATTGTGGTGCGGGCCTGGGGGCCGTTGTAATCCAGGATGACCATCTCTTCCCCTTCCAGCACGGCGATGGCCGCGCCCGTGTAATTGACCACCTGTTTTAAATTGAGGAGAATCAGGTCTAGCAGGGGCGTTAGCTCCAACGTGGACACCAGCGAACTGGTCATTTCCAGCAGAAGGCGCATTTCGGCGGTGCGTTTTTCGGCGACTTCAAACAGGCGGGCATTTTCGAGGGCGATGGCGGCATGTTCGGCGAAGGCGAGGGCCAAATGGGCGTGACGCGAGGTGTAGTAATGCGGCTCGTGATAGTGCAGGGTCAACATGCCCGTGACCCGCCCCTGGAAAATCAACGGGACGCGCATCCAGGTTTTTGTTTCCCGATAGAGACCCTGTAAGGCCGCCCCGGCTTGTTGGCGAAAATCCCGCGCGTCGTCCGTGTCGGCGTACACATCGGGGATAATGAGCGGCTGGAGGGAGGCCATCACTTTTTGATCCAGGTCATTGGAGGCCGAAAAACGGATTTTTAAGGCCACCTCCGCAGGCACGGCGTTTCCCCGATAGGCCAGGGTTTGAAAAGTTTCCCCATCCAGCCCGACGATGGTGCTATTGGTAAATGGGACGACGGTAGCGAGTTTTTCGAGAATTTGCTCCAACACCGATGCCAGGGACAGGTTGGAAGTCACCTCGCGGGAAATTTGGAGGAGCGTGGTTAATTCGCGCGTGCGCGCCTCCACGATTTGCTCTAATTCTTCGCGAGAGACAAATTCAGCGCTCAAGGTCAGGAGGGGTTCGATACCAGGCCGATGCGAACCGCGTACAGGGCGGCTTGCGTGCGGCTGGGGACGTTCAGCTTGGCGAGGATGTTGCTGACGTGGGTTTTGACGGTTTTTTCCCCGATGATCAATTCCTGGGCGATCTCTTTGTTGGAACAGCCCTTTGCCAGCAAACGGAGCACGTCCGTTTCCCGCTCGGTGAGGGTTTCGGGACTCTCCGGGGCGCGGACTTCCCGGATGAGCCGGGCGGCGGCTTGCGGGGAGAGTTGCACCTGTCCGGCCGCGGCGGCTTTGATCGCCCGGTTGAGGTCATCCGCCTGGGTATCTTTCAACAAATAGCCAATCGCCCCCGCGCGGATGGCGCCGACGACTTTTTCGTCTTCCAAAATGCTCGTGAGGGCGATAATTTCGGTGTCGGGGAGTTCTTTTCGCAGAAGTCCGATAGCGGTGAGGCCGTCCATGACGGGCATGAGCAAGTCCATCAGAATGACATCGGGGTGGATGCGACGGGCAATTTGAAGCGCTTCTTGCCCGTTGGCCGCCTCGCCAACGACTTCCAGTTCGGGGTCGAGGGCCAGATACATGCGTAAGCCCTGCCGGACCACATGATGATCGTCAACCAGTAACACTTTGATGGGCATCTTCACTCTCCATAAAAAATTAAGAATCACTTCGTTGATTCCCCGGCGATTGAAATCGCCCCTACCGCCTACAAAACCTACGCAGGTTGAAATAAGTCGGCGAAGGCCGACTTTGTAGTCTGGTTGGTGCAGTTTCAACTACCCTATGGGGATGGCCTGGGTGGTTACCAAATTCTATTGAGCGTCGCGTAGATTTTAGCATAAAAGGCATATCCGCCGAAAGTAGGAGGCCGGTCAAGCCCTTTGTCCGAAGAGGGCACGGCGTGAAACCGTTATCCTATGGGCAAGATGAACACCCAGCAGATTAAAGTGTTGATTGCAGATGACCAGGAAATTGTCCGGCGCGGGTTGCGGATGAGTCTCAGCCTGGAAGACGATCTTCGGATTGTAGGGGCGGCGGAAAATGGGCGCGAAGCCCTGGCCCTCGCGGACACCCTCACCCCGGACGTGATCGTGATGGATGTCGAAATGCCCCTCCTCGACGGGATCGCCGCGACCGAAATCCTGAAAACCACGCACCCGGACATGGGCGTACTCATTCTGAGTCTGTACGACACCGAAGAAGTGAAAGCGCGGGCACGCCGGGCGGGGGCGTACTTTGTCCCCAAACATGCTCCCTTGGAAACCCTCATTGCCACCATCCACCTTGCCCATACTTTTGTGAAGGAGTAACGTGATGAACATTAGTTTTACAGGTACATACGAAATGAATACCCGTGTTTCGAAAAAAAGGCAAAGCGAAAAAGTTGCTCGCCCCGCCGTAGCCCCCATTCGATGGGAGGGTGTCCCCCCCATCGAGCGCCCTCAGTTCGAAAACTCATTCCCCCAGCCGTCTTTCGTCACCCCTTTGGCCTACTTTTTGCTGATCTCCCAGAGATAAGTCTGGGATGCTGAAATATTTTGAAAGGAGAATCGCGATGCTCACCTTTGTTTGATGATTTTATTGCTTGTCGGAGCCGGGTGGCTCGATACCCAACTAAATTGGACAACTGCCCAGTTCGCACACCGGAAGCCTCCTGCTCTTGCTTTTCATCACCAATACGTTAGGATTGTAGGAAGATCACATTCAAGGAGCGATAAGCACATGAAAGTTGTTGTACTCTCAGACGTTCACGGAAATGCCTTTGCGCTGGAAACCGTGCTGGAAGACCTCAAACATACGGCATATGACCTCGTCGTCAGCAACGGCGACATGATCCAGGGGGGGCCGCAACCCCGCGAAACCGTCCACCTTCTGCGGGAGATAAATGGCCCGATTGTGATGGGCAATTCCGACGCGTGGTTGCTGTCCGGCATTGAAACGGATGCCGAGCATATTTCGGACGAGCGGCGCAAGAAGTTAAACCTCGTGCGGGAATGGTCATTAAGCCAACTGAGTGAGGATGACCGGGCGTTTATCCGAGCGTTTCAGCCCACCATTACCCTTGAGCTGGGTCAGGGCAGAAGTCTGCTCGCCTTCCACGGTTCGCCCACCTCGTTTGACCAAGTATTGCACCCGACCACCCCCGAGGATGAATTTCAGGAAATGCTCCAGCCCTATGCCGAGCATCTTTTGACCGGAGGCCATGTACACATGCAATTCACCCGGCGTTTGCGTGACAGCCAGAACTTCTTTTTCAACCCTGGCAGTGTAGGGGTGGCGTACAACCACGAGCAATCCGGTGACCGAGGCTTGCTCGACCCATGGGCAGAGTATGCCCTCTTGACTGTGAACGGGATGCAGGTCAGTCTGGAGTTTCGGCGTATTCCGCTAGACATGGACAAAATGGCGGCTATTTACCGTCAGAGTTCCCGGCCTTTTGCGGATGAGGCTATGGCACAATATAAAAATTATGGATAATCCAGAGAAGATGGGGGAATAACCTTTCAATGGCCTGTCCGACCAGGATGTCCACCCACAAGGCCATCAGTGCGCGATTGGTCCAGGCGATTCACGAAGGGGTGGGACTCGCGCGGTTTGAAGGGCAAACGACTGCCAGCCTTCACCACCGTGCCTGCGCGGGAGCGGCTCTTTTGGGGGTGCCATTGGTTGAAACGGTTTTAGCGCCGTGTTGGTGTTGTGGAAATATGGTTGAGCAAAAACCCACGTTGTCCTCATCATGCTGGCCCCCAACAAGCTCGAATGTGAATGCTTGTACCTGTGCGATCCCCGTTCGGCCTTTCCGTGTGACTGCTCAGCCAGGGTTACGCGAGCGGCGATGAAAGCAGGTGAAATCAGTTTGAGATTTCAGCGAAACTCAGCCACTGCCACGTAACCACTCAGATACATTTTGTGGACACCTTTGAAAGGACGCAAGTAATTTCGAACATCGGTCCACATGCCTTCTGCGGTTTTGGTATGCACTTCTCGTAATCCAAGTGGTCTCTTTCAAGGTGAACCGATGCACATGGGCTTCCAAGGTCTTTCGGTCTGTGTGGTGAAGCACACGTAAGCGTACCTGCCCACTTTCCCGTCCCACCGTACCGAGGATGGGAGGCCGATCATTGTCATATATTCCGTGCCCGCGTTGTTTATTGGCTCGTTTTCGGGGCGGATCGGCAGGGTCGGCGTGTAGTTCACCTTTTTCCCCCCGCATTTTGAAACATTTCGTCAGTTTCAGAATGGCTGTCGGGGAGCGCGGGATGCGGTTGTTCGAGTTCGGCGTTGGCTTGGACGCGATGACGCATGGTCAACACGGTTTTGTAGTTGAGTTCTAGTTCGGCGGCCAGTTCTCGTGTCGTCTCGCCTTTGCAAATTCCTCGCATCAGCAAGACATCCTTTACATACTGAGCCAAGAGAAAAAGGGATCAGGGCGGGGGCAACCAATTCCACGGGTTGAGAAAGCCCTCGGGGACGCGAATCTCATAATGCAAATGTGGGCCGGACGAATTGCCTGTATTGCCGGATAACCCCAATAAATCTCCGGGGTGCAGGAAAGCGCCACAAGAGGTCGCGATCTGACTCAAATGGGCGTACAGGGTACGGAAACCATTCCCATGATCGAGCACGACCACATTTCCGTACCCGACCGCCGACCAGTTCGCGAAAATCACTACCCCCTCATCCGAGGCGTAGACTGCCGATCCTGGCGGCGTCCCCAGATCAATTCCGGGATGCCGGGGAATAAAATCGTCGCCCACCAGTTTGCGGAAAGGGGGGTCAACCGGCCAGAGAAAACTCCCCAGACCAGGGGGAATGTCATATCCGCCCTGGCAGGTTCCTGGGCCGTCCACAATGTCCAGTTTGGAGGTATCGTGCAAAATGTCGGGAGGGGGCAGAGTCGGGTTTGTTGCCCCGCTTGCTTCGCCCGGATCCGTGGGGGGATTGACGATTTCCGTCACCGGCTCGCCCAGGTGGTTGACCGCGACATCGGCGATCTGGGCGAACAGGGGCGCGGCGATGGTATGGCCTTCGCCCGCGTTTTCCACCATTACAGCGATCACCACCGAGCGTTCTTCCGACTCCGCAAAACCGAGAAACCACGCGTGGGGCAACCGATCCCCGCCGACCTGGGCCGTGCCCGTTTTCCCCCCCACCGTCAGCCCCGCGACCGCGGCATTTTTCCCGCTCCCTTGCGCGACCACCGTTTCCATCATCTCTTTGACCGTGCGCGCGGTTTGCGGGGACATCAGGTTGGGGATGGTTTGGTTAAACGGTTGGGTCTGGATGACTTGTCCATCGGGGTCGCGGATTTCCTGCACAAAATAGGGCAAAGGCAGATTGCCATCGTTCATCACTGCGAGCGCGATCATCGCCATACTCATCGGGTTGGTCAACAATTCGCCCTGCCCGATCCCTGTGGAGGCTTGGAGTAGATTGTTGTTCGCAAAAACGTTCAAATCGTTGGCAAGTTGGGGCGCGGTATATCCAATTTCAAAAGAGGGCACTTTTTCGGGAAGGACGCTGAAAAAGAACCGGGCGGCATAATCCATAAAAATGTTCGGGGGCATTTCATCCCCCATGCGGGCGAAGGCGGCGTTCGCGGATTTGGCGTAGGACATGGCGAGGTTGAGCTTATTTTCGGCATGGTTGGGGTCAGGAATGATGCCCCCATCTACGCTGTAGACATAATAATTGCCATTCGGCCCCTGGATGAGGTCGCCAAAATCAAAGACGGTTTCCGGGGTCACCTGTCCGGTATCCAATGCCGCAAGGAGCGTGAGGGTTTTGAAGGTCGAACCAGGGGGGTACAACGCCTGCGCCGCGCGGTTGATGAAATTTCCCGAACATTCCGCGGCGCCCCCGCACGCATCCTCCAGCCCTTGAATATACCCTGGCTCCAGGACGCGGTTCGGGTCAAAACCGGGGTTACTCACCATCGCCAGCACCGCCCCTGTTTTTGCATCTAGCACCACGATTCCGCCCGGCTTGTTCCCCAACGCTTGCTCAGCCTTACGCTGGACGTTGCTATCAATGGTCAGCACCAGATCGCTTCCAAAAAGTTCCTGATGCGTGATTTCGTCAAGCTGACTATCGAGGCGATCCAATCCTAACAGGGATTCGTTATACGTCGCTTCTAACCCCACAAGCCCAATCCGCAGGCCGGAAACATACCCCAGGACGTGCGCCAAGGAAGGCTCGTTATAAATCCGTTCGCGGTCGCCCTCCGTGGGCTGAAAATCGTACGCGAGCACGCGCCCGTTGCGGTCCAGGATCGTCCCCCGCGTAATATGCGCCATCAGGTCAATCGTGCGCTGAATGACCGGCTCGGGAAGTTTTCCAAACGCGCTATCCCCGGTAAGGACATCTACCGCCTGTTGGGTTTCTTCTTGCTCGCGGTGGATCATGTCAAGATACCGCTGAGCGGCAGTGAGCGAAACGACCGTGGGTAGCAAATCATTCCCGCGGACCAGGGGCCAGTAAACGATTCGGGCGGAAAGCAACACCAGAATCAATACAAACACATTGCCCAAATTCCAGACCCGGTTCTCCAATTTCATGGTGAATGAACCTCCAACCGCCGGATCAGCACCAGGGCAAGCCCCACTTCAATCACATTGATCAACATCGCCATCCCCCCCAGGCTCAGAAAGGGAATCGTGACCCCGGTAACGGGAATCAGATTAATCGTCCCCCCCACCATGATAAATAACTGGGCAAACAGGTGAATCCCCACCCCCGTCAGCAAAAGCCGTTCAAAGGCTTGCTCCTTCGGGAGAATTGCGGCCAGGCGCAACAGGCGAAGCAGGATGATGACAAAGACAATCAGCACCGCAATGCCCACCACTGCCCCCATTTCTTCCAAAATCGCCGCAAAGATAAAATCGGAATGGGCTAGCGGGATGTATTCGGGCGAACCAAATCCCAGCCCCGTCCCGCTCAGGCCACCCGCAATCAGGGCGTAAATAGCCTGTTGGATTTGATACCCTGGCCCCTGCGCGACCGTGATCCCAATCGGCTCGCCATCAATCGTCAGCATCGTATTGCTCCAGGGATCGAGAAAGGCCAAAAACCGGAACCGGATCACCGTGGGGACCTCCCAGGCAAAGAGCAGAATGATGGCGGCCAGCGCGGCCAAACCGAAGCCAATCAACGCGACGGTGGAGAAAATCCGCGTCTCGAACCCCGCATACAGCATTCCAATAAAGATCGTCCCGAGAATCATCACCGCGCCAAAATCGGACATCTGCACGAGTGCCATGACCCCCATCCCGACGAACAACCCGCCCGGGATGAAGTACCGCACCGAGGGAATGCGCAACCATCCGAGGGCCTGTGCCCGTCCTTCCGCGGCGTCCCCTTCCCGCTCGATGTACCACGCCAGGAAGATGATCAAGGCAATCTTGAGAATTTCCGAGGTTTGAATGGCCGGGAGCGGCCCCAGTTTGAGGGCAAGCCGCGCCCCCGTCTCATCCACCACCCCAAAAAACGCCGTCCCGAACGACAACACCAACCCGATTGCGCTGAGGGGAATCGCCAACCGCCGCATTTTCTCCACCCAGGCCGGGCGGATAAGCAACGCCGTCACCACGCCTAAACCAGGGAGCAGACCCCGCCCCACCTGTTGCCAAACCCCGCCTGTCCCCTGCAACCGGTAAATCATCACCAACCCAACCGCACACAACAACGCCATCAGCGGGAGCAGAATTTGTTCCATCTCCAGTCGCTGGAACTTCAGCACGAGATGAATGGCGGAAAAAGACAGGATAAAGACAATGACAGGCAAAATTGCAGACAACAGACCGGGCAAAGGATTTTCATTCTGCTGAACCTGTAACCCGGCGTGCGCCAACACCACCCCCAAAAAATAGACGGCAAAAACAACCCCTAATAATAGTGCTTCGGTATAACGAGAGGAGAAACGGGTCTGGAACATTCCTATTCCATCAACTCAAACATCATGCCACCGATGCGCAGCTCCCCGCCGGGCTGGATACGCTGGGGCATCATCGGCGTACAGGGAATGTCGTTTACAAATGTCCCGTTTTTACTGCCCTGATCTTCCACCCACCAGGCCGCGCCATCCCACCGCAAACGGGTGTGGTGCGAAGAGATAAACTGATCGAGCAAAAGAATGTCGTTGTCTTCGGAAGCGCCTAGTTTGGTATTCAACCCCAGGGGGAAAATATTCCCCGGGACGATGTTGGGGTCCGTACCGCTTTCGGTGACCCGTAATTTTCCGGGGGCGGCAGAGGCGAGGGGCTTGCCACTGCCGATGCGCAAGGACATTTCCCGGCGCACGGCGACAATAACGATTAGCAGGGCAAAATAAATCAACCCGACAAAAGCCCATTTTGCGGCAAAAAGCAAGGTGTTCACAGAGAAAAAATCGGTCATGTGCAATCCGTCCGAAAACGTAGGACGACGATACCGGGGGT
>WBZL01000522.1_pt1 | contig 42591 bp, 38 predicted proteins | sample 5204291 | NCBI WGS metagenome assembly WBZL01 (sample SAMN12344345, study PRJNA552823) | activated sludge metagenome | biome: Activated sludge suspended growth; feature: Nitrification reactor; material: Wastewater; isolation source: activated sludge from nitrification reactor of wastewater... | reverse complement strand
GCCCGCCGCGGTCAAGCTCACGGCCAAGATGAGCGCACAGCAGATGAGTTCGAAAGTGCTCAAGCGGTGGGTGTTGCCAATGAGGAAGTCGTTGGTGTGGTCGCGCGCCATCATGGCGGAGGGCCGGGTGATGCAGCTCGACACCCCGCGCGGGCTCTACGAGCGCCCGGCGAACCGGCGGGTGGCGGAGTTCGTCGGCACGATGAACTTCGTTCCCGGCCGGCTGCGCGCGGGGCGGCTCGATGCCGGCGGGCTCGGCGCCTTCGCCGGCACCGCCGTCGGCGCCATGCCCGAGGGTGCGGAGGGCTTTCTGGCGCTTCGGCCCGAAAAGCTCGTGCTGCACCCCGGCGCCGGGGGCGGCGGAACGGCGTCGCTGACGGGACGCGTGACGGAGGCTGCCTACCTCGGCGACCGCATCCACTACCTGGTGGCGGTCGGCGGGCTGGACCGGCCGCTCTCGGTATCGGTGAACAACGTCGCGGAGGGCTTCGCCCTCGGCACGCCGGTCACGGTCTCCTGGGCCGAGGGGGCGGGGCTGATCCTCGGCCCCTGAGGCTCAGGCGAAGTGGCGGGGAAAGAACGCCCGTGCCATGTGCAGGACGACCGCGCGCGCGGCGTCGCGGTCGAACCGGTCGGGGTAGAGGTGGAAATCGCTCCAGAGCCCTTCCAGCACGGCGAGGAAGGCCATGGTGGCGAGGGTCGGGTCGACCGAAGGGTAAGGCCCCGCAGCAGCAAGTTCGGTGCAGATCGCCGTGAAGGCCGCCTGCAGGCGCGCGTCGCGGCTGTCGATGAAGGGCATGTAGGCAGGCGAGGTCTGCGCCTCGCCCCGGAAGGCTGTCCAGACGGCCATCATGCGGCGGTTGAGCACGGCTGCGTCGAAGTCGGCCGCGATGAGCGCGCGGAGCCGGTCCTCGGGGCGGGGACCCGCGGCCGCCATCGCCGCCTGCCAGTGGGCCCCGTAGGCTTCCGAGAAGTGCCGCACGACCTCGACGAGCAGGTTCGCCTTGCTCCCGAAATGCAGGTTGACCATTCCGCGCGAGAGGCCCGCGTGTTCGAGGATGCGGCTGACCGAGACGTTCGCGAGCCCGTGCTCGAGGATGGCGTCGGCCGTCGCCGCGATCAGGGCCTTCCTGTGACGCTCCTTCGTCACGTCGCGGGCCCTGCGCGGCTCGTCCGCCATCCTTGCCATGCCCCGGCGTCCTTTCCTCAAAGTGCCGCACAGGAGTCGCGCATGGGGCGGCGTTTGGCAAGCGCGGCGACCGGGGGCACATCGCCCGGGCCCCCGGAGAATTTGCCGCAACAATCCGATGTCGCGCCTCAGATGCGATCGGCGAGCGAGGGCAGGAGGAGCCTGAGGTGCCCGAGCGCCAAGTCGCGCGCCGCGGTGCGCGTAAGCCGCCTGCCGTAGATGTGAAGCTGCAGCCAGAGCCCGTCGGTCATCGCGTCGATGGCATTGGCCAGGAGTGCGGGGTCGGGCGTGCCGTAGCGGGCGGCGAGCGCCTCGCAGGCCGCGACCATGGCCCGGTACCGGGTTTCCTCGGCCGCCTCGCAGATCGCGCTGAAGAGCGGCTGCGCGCCCGCCTCGCCCCAGAACGCGAACCAGAGGGCGAGTTTCCTGCGACTGCAGACGGCGGCGCCGAAGTCGGCCTTGACGAGACCGAGGATGCGGTCGAGCGGGTCCTTCTCGGCCAGCGCCGGTTCCCAGGCGGCGCGGTATTCCTCCGACAGCCGGCGCAACGTCTCCGTCAGGAGGCCGTCCTTGGTCTTGAAGTGGAAGACCAGCACACCCTGCGACACGCCCGCACCCTTCGCGACCGTCGCGAGCGTGGTGCCCGAGATGCCGTGGGCTGCGACGGACTCGACCGCCGCGTCGATGATCCGTGCCTGCGTGCGCCGGGAGGTGGGGGAAACCTTTTCGTCCAATGCGTCCGCTCCGTCCGGTCCCTCCCAGTGATGTAGTCCTGCGCCCCGCGCCGGAAAAGCATTTTCTGACTGAGCGCTCAGATATTATTTTGACTGGGCGTTCAGAATGCTGCTACGCTCGCGGAAAGGAGTCGGGGCAAGAAGACTGGGGGGCAGCCTTGAAATACGACGCCATCGTTGCGGGAGCCGGGCATAACGGGCTGACGACGGCCGCCTTCCTGGCGCGCGCGGGGCTGAAGGTGCTTGTCGTCGAGAAGAACGAGTATGTCGGTGGCGCGGCGGTTAGCCGGGAACTGGTGCCCGGCTGGACCTACTCCAACTGCTCCTACGTCTGCTCGCTCCTCAGGCCCGAGATCATCCGGGCGCTGGAACTGCCGAAGCACGGATTGCAGGTCATCCCCTACGAAAGCGGTGCGACCTTCAATTCCGAAGGCGGGTACTTCAACTATTCCTCGGACCACGATGCGCTCAGGCGCGAGCTTCTTCGCCACGACCCGCGCGACGCGGACGGATACGAACGCTATGCCCGCGCGGTGATGAAGCAGTGCCGTTTCATCAAGCCGCTCCTGCTGCGGACGGCGCCGGACCCGACGTCGTTCCGGCCGCGCGACATTTCGGAGCTTCTCTACATCGGCCGCCGCTTCCACGACCTCGGCGAACGCGACATGGCCGAGACCGTGCGGTTCTGGACGCTCTCGATCGCCGAGTTCCTCGACGAGCACCTGCATTCGGACATCGTCAAGGCGCACCTTGCCGGGTCGGGGATCATCGGCACGGGGCTCGGTCCCTATTCGCCGGGCACGGCCTACGTGCTTCTCCATCACTATATGGGCGAGGTCGACGGCTCCATCGGCGCCTGGGGCTTTGCTCGTGGCGGCATGGGCGCGATCACCCGGGCGATGGCGGCGAGCTTCCGCGCAGCGGGGGGCGAAATTCGCGCCGGCTCCAGCATCGACCGGTTCCTCGTGAAGGGGGGCCGTGTCACCGGTGTCGCGCTGGAGAACGGCGACGAGTTCGAGGCCGATACCGTGATCTCCGGCATGGACGTGCGGCGGACCTTCGTCGATCACACCGAGGCTTCGGACCTGCCGGAGGATTTCCTGAAGGCGGTCAGGCGCTACCGCTTCCGCGGATCCTCGGGCAAGCTCAACATCGCGCTCGACGGGATGCCGACCTTCCGCGCCGCGCCGAAGGGGGCGCGCTTCCTGCGCGGCGACCTGCATTTCCTCGACGACATGGCCGAGATCGAGCGCGCCTATGACGACTGGAAGGAAGGACGTTGGTCGTCAAGCCCTTACGTCGACTTCCTCATCCCGACGCAGATCGACCCGACGATGGCGCCGCCGGGCAAGCACTATGCCACGGTCTTCGTGCAGTATGCGCCTTACGAGCTGGCGGACGGACCCTGGGACGACGCGAAGCGGGAGGCCTTCGCCGCGACGGTGATCGGCAAGATCACGCGCCATGTCCCTGATTTCCGTGACCTCATCGTCCACAAGGAGGTGCGTACCCCGGCCGATATCGAGCGCGAGGTGGGGCTGACCGAGGGCAATATCTTCCAGGGCGAGCTGACCTTCGACCAGCTTCTCTTCAACCGCCCGGTGCCGGGCTATGCGCAGTACCGCTCGCCGATCAGGGGCCTCTACATGTGCGGTTCCTCGACCCATCCGGGCGGCGGCGTCATGGGCGCGCCGGGGGCGAACGCGGCGCGCGAGGTGCTGCGCGACCTCGGCCGCAGGATCGACATGGGGGCGGCGGCATGAGCCCGGATGCCATCGTCATCGGCGCGGGCCACAACGGGCTTGTCGCGGCCGCGCGGCTCGGTCTCGCCGGGCGGCGCGTGCTGGTCCTGGAGGCGCAGGATGCGCCCGGCGGATTGCTGGGCGAGGCCGGAGGGATGCGGGTGGCGGCGATGCCCACGGGACTCGACCCGGAGGTCGCCCGTGCGCTTGCGCTCCACCGCCACGGGCTCCGGCCCGGACGGCCGCTGGCGACGATCGCCCTTGGCGGCAACGCGCCCGTGCGGATCGAAGGGGGGAGCGTGCGCGGCATAGACGCGGCTGCGGCGGCTGCCTTCGCGGATCTCCACCGGCGGCTCGGCCGGCATGCCGCGGCGCTCGCGCCGATGATGGCGAAGGTTCCGCCCAGGCTGCGCGACGGCGGCTGGGGCGATCTGATGACGCTTGCCCGCATGGGCCTCGGCGTCCGGATGCTCGGCCGGGCGCAGATGCGCGAACTTTTGCGCGTCCTTCTGTCCAACGTCTGGGACCTTTTGGACGACGAGATCGGCGACGGGCCGCTCTCCGGGGCGCTCGCCATGGAGGCGACGCTGGGCGGCGCGATGGGGCCGCGATCGCCGGGCACCGTCCTGCCGCTCCTCTACCGGTTCGCCGGCCGGCCGCGAACGATGCCGGAGGGTGGGGCGGGCGCCATCGTCGCGGCTCTGGTGAAAGCGGTGGAGGCGACGGGCGGGCAGGTCAGGACCGGGGCGCGGGTCGCCGGCGTCCTGACCGGCGACGACCGGGTGGCGGGTGTCCGGCTGGAAGGCGGCGAGGAGATCCGCGCGCCCCTGGTTGTCTCGAACGCGCATCCGCGCGCGACGCTTCTCGATCTGCTCGGAGTGCGCCATCTGGATGCCGAGGACGCGCGGCGGGCGCGGCTGATGGCGACCGAGGGGATGGTGGCGCGGCTTGACCTGACGCTCGGGGCGGCGCCCGGGGTGCCGGGCGCCGGCGCGCCGGACCTCTGCGACAGGATGGTGATCGCGCCCGACATGAAGATGTTGGAAACCGCCTTCAACGCCGCAAAATACAAGGGGATTCCGGAACGTCCCGGATTGGAGTGCCACTGGGACGCAGGCGCGTCCAGGCTGGCGGTCAGCGCCCAGTTCGTGCCCTGCGGCGTGAAGGGCGGTTGGTCGGCGGAGACACGCGACCGGCTGCTGTCGAACGTGGTTTCGGCGATCGACGACGCCTTGCCCGGGACCGCGGCGAAGGTGACCGGCGTCACCCTTGCCACGCCCGCCGACATCGAAGCGCGCTTCGCCCTGCCGGGCGGCCACTGGCACCACGGCGAGTTCCGGGTGGACCAGATGCTGATGCTGCGCCCCTTCGCCGGGGCGGCGCAGTACCGGATGCCCGTGGCCGGTCTCTACCTCTGCGGCGCGGGCGCGCATCCGGGCGGCGACGTGACGGGCCTGCCGGGCTGGAACGCGGCCGGTGCGGCCCTGAAGGACGGGAGGCGGGCATGACCGCAGACACCAGCCCGCGCGCTGCGGTGCCGATGGGGCTCGTGCCGGGTCCGTTCCACGACCGGCTCGTCGCGCTGAACCACCAGCAGGCCTGGATGAACTGGATGGGCATCGCCTCGCCTGCCGTGCTCGACACGGTGGAGTTCGAGTATTTCGCCATCCGCAATCAGGCGACGCTCTTCGACATCTCGCCGATGATGAAGTACCGGATTGCCGGGCCGGATGCCGAGGCCGTGGTGAACCGGCTTGTCACCCGCGACATCGCAAGGCTCGCGCCCGGCCGGGTGGCCTATGCGATCTGGTGCGACGCCGAGGGCAATGTGGTCGATGACGGCACCGTCTTCCGGCTTGGCCAGACCGAGTTCCGGCTGTGCTGCCAGGAACCGCAGCGCGCCTGGCTCGACGACGTGGCCTGGGGATTCGACGTCAGCGTGCAGGACGTGAGCGGAGCCATCGCCGGGCTGGCGCTGCAGGGGCCGACCTCCTGCGCGGTGCTGAAGGATGCAGGCCTTGCGGGGATCGAGACGCTGAAGCCGTTCGAGATCAGGGAATTCCGGATCGACACTCATCCTGTCACCATCTCGCGCACGGGCTTTACCGGCGACCTCGGCTACGAGATCTGGATGACGCCGGATGACGCGCCCGGTGTCTGGGACGCGCTGATGGCGGCGGGGATTCCCAGGGGACTTCGCGTCATCGGCTATCACGCGCTCGACATGGCGCGGATCGAGGCGGGGTTCCTGCTTCCCCGGGTCGATTTCGTTTCTTCCGAGACGCACCTCAGGCCGGGCCGGGCGCGCAACCCTTACGAACTCGGGCTCGACTGGCTGGTGGCGCTGGACAAGCCGCACTTCAATGGCCGACGGGCGCTCCTGCGGCTTGCGCAGGAGAAGCCCCGGCGCAAGCTTGTCGCGATCGAGATCGACCGAGATAAGCCGGCCCTGAACGCGCTCGTCTATCACGCCAGGCGCCGCGAGGTGGGCTTCGTCACCTCCGCCCTCTGGTCGCCGACGCTGAAGCGCAACATCGCCCACGCCTGGGTGGAGGCGCCCTGGTGCGAGACCGGCGACCTCTGGGTCGAGATCTACCTCCAGCGCGAACTGGTCTGGCAGCGGCGGATGGCGCGGGCGCGGGTGGTGGAGCGCGGCTTCTTCCGGCATCCGCGGCGCACGGCGACGCCGCCGGCGGATTTCTGAGGGTCAGCGCAACGGTTTCAGATCCGTGAGTTCCAGCCGTTCGCGCCACGCTTCGGTTCCGTCGGGGCGGAGCAGGCGCACGGTCATCGCCTCGAGGTGCCGGGGGGTCGGGGCGAGCGCGAGCGTATGGCAGCCGTCCTCCATCCGCACCGCGTCGCTGGCGACGGTGAAGGAGCGTTCCGGCGCGAAGCTGCGCCCCTGGTAGTGGAAGGCCACGCGCATCTCGGGTCCGCCGCGGGCCGTATCGAGGCAGGTGGGCGCGACATGGGCGAAAACCCTGGGGCCGAGGCAGAAGGTTCCGCCGGCGCGGATAGGGGCGCAGGACATTTCCTCGACGAAGGGCCGGAAGTCCTGAAGGCAGAGGTAGGCGATGCCGTCGTGGATGAAGGCCGAATCCTCGGCCGGGAAGGCGCGGCAGGCGCGCGGGCTCGCCGGAAGGACGCCGGTCTCGACCGTGTCGCCGAAGAGCGCGCGGAAGATGCCGATGTTGGGGTTGCCGGCATGGAAGCTCGACCAGCCGGCGAGGCTGCCCCAGGAAAGCTCAGGGTAGTCCACCGAGCCGACGAGGCGGAAGGGCGGGCCCCCGAAGCCCTCGAGCGTGGCGAGCTTGGCGCGGATCGCGCGGGCGAGGTCTGCGTCGCGGGCACCCAGCCGCGCACTGTCGGACCAGAAGGCCGAGGCGGTGAGCGCGAAGACGAGGGCAACGAGGCCGACCGATGCCGCGCCGGTGGCGACCAGACCCTGGCGCCACCGGGCGGGCCCGCTGGCGAGCGTCAGCCCGGCGATGGCCACGGCCGGAATCCAGGAGCCGAGATAGGCGAAGGCGCGCCCCGGCGGCGCATAGGTCTCGTAGCCGAGCCAGAAGAGGATCGGGAAGACGAAGAACGCGAGTCCGGCGCCGATGGCGAGGCGGAAGGCCGTAAGGACCCGCGCACCCTTGCCGCGGTTCAGCCAGCCGAGGGCGAGAAGCGCGAGCGCGCCGAGCGCGAAGAGCCCGAGCGTGAACCGGAGCACGCGCGGCAGGTTCATCAGCGTGCCGGTGTGGAGGCTCCGCAACACCGCCGGAAGCGCCGCGATCTTCTCGGCGAACCCGGCGGCATCGGTGGTCTGGAACCGCTCCGACGCGATTTCGATCCCGCGCAGCGCGGCATAGATGCGCCACTCGGCGAGGTAGAGCGCGACGGCGATGGCCGTTGCCAGCGCGCCGACCGCCGCGATCCGGACCGCGTCGGCGAAGCGCACCCTGTCGATCCTGAGAAGCGCGAGGACGGGAATGATCAGCCCCGCCTCCGCGAAGGTCTGGTAGATCGCGAGGCTGAAGGCGAGAAGCTGTGCCGCCCCGAGGACGGCGAGGGCCTGCACGCCGCGCCCCTTGCCCGAAACCCGCCAGAGAAGCTCGAACGCTCCCACCGACAGCGCAAGCGCGAAGGGATAGGCGAAGACGTTGCTTTCGAAGCTGAGCGCGTCGGCCATGTAGATGTGGTTGACCGAGATCGCGAAGATCGCGAGTGCGGCGGCCGGCCGCGCGCCCTCGGGCGCGGCATGGGCCGCGAGGATGCGCGCGACCCACCAGAAGCAGGGAAAGGCCAGCGTCACCTGCACCGGAAGAAGGAAGCGCTCGCCGAGAAGGTCGCGGAAGATGACCTCCAGAAGCCAGCGCCCCTCGATCGCCGTCCAGAGCGGCGAGGTGCCGTTGACGTGGCGCCAGTCGTCTGAGTGAAAGCCGTCGTTCAGGACGCCCCAGGCGGTCGTGACGACATAGAGGAGGACGGCCGCGAGGAACGCCGTGCGTTCGTCGATCGGCCAGGGTCGAACGGTCGGCGCCTTCATGTCACTCATCGGCATTCCCGTGACTGTCCTCGGGGCTGTTCCCGGTCCTGTCCGGCTCGAATCCGAGCCGGCTTTCGACGATGTAGAGCGGGCGGCCCTTCGCTTCGCTGTAGAGCCGGCCAAGGTATTCGCCGATGATGCCGAGCACCACGAGCTGGATGCCGCCCATGAAGATCACCGCGACCATCGTCGAGGCATAGCCAGGCACGTCGGTGCCCCAGAGCATGGTGCGGACCAGAAGGTAAATCCCGTAAAGCATCGCGAGGAGGGCGAAGATGAGGCCGAAGTAGGTGGCGACGCGCAGGGGCACGGTCGAATAGCCGGTGATCCCGTCGAGCGCGAAGTTCCAGAGCTTCCAGTAGTTGAACTTGGTCTTGCCGGCGGCGCGGACCGGGCGCTGGTAGCCGACGCTCGTCTGGCGGAAGCCGACCCAGGAGAACAGGCCCTTCATGAATCGGTTGCGTTCCCTGATACCCCGCAGCGCCTCCACGACGCGGGCGTCCATCAGGCGGAAATCGCCGGCGTTGGGCGGAATGTCGACGTTCGAGACGCGCCGCAGCATGGCATAGAACGCATTCGCGGTCGTCCGCTTCAGCCAGCTGTCGGTGTCGCGCGCGTCGCGGACGGCATAGACGACATCGTAGCCCTCGCGCCAGAGCCGCAGGAATTCCCCGATCAGTTCGGGCGGGTCCTGCAGGTCGGCGTCGAGCGGCACGACGGCGCGCCCGCGGGTGGCGTCGAGCCCGGCGGTCAGCGCCAGTTCCTTGCCGAAGTTGCGAGCGAGGTTGATCACGCGGATGCGGGGGTCGCGGGCATGGTGGACGGCGAGAATCTCCGCCGTCCGGTCGCGGCTGCCGTCATTGACGCAAACGATCTCGTAGCTTTCGCCGAGGCTTGCAAGCACCTCCCCGAGCCGCGCGAAGAGAATGTCGAGCACATCCTCCTCGTTGTAGGCGGCGACGACGACGCTCAGCGTCGGGCGCCCTGACGGGGGGGGCTGCCGCGGGGGCGGCGGGCGCGTTCCGCTCCGGTGCCTGAACGATCTTCGGCGCCATCTCGTCCCCGCTCAGAAATCGCCCCGGAGGGGGCCTGCAATGGCTTCTTCTACAACCGGATTCGGGCGCTGTCAGGGAATTTCCGCGCTGCGGAAGGTGATGTCCGCGCCCGGGCAACAAAGCCGGGCCGGTGGTGGTATTGGCAGGGGCGTCCGTCGCGCGCATGATCGGTGTCAGGGCGGCGGGCGGTCCGCCAGTGTAATCCTGAACCGGTGCGGGAGCGGAGACGAAGGCCGATGACGGGCGAGCGAACGGCAGCGGACGGCAGCGGGTCGGGGCAGGGCGAGGTCGCCCGGCTCCGCGCCGACGTGGCCGCTCTGGCCGCCGCGCTGCGACCGGTCGCGGGCGATCGGCTGGACCGGCTCTGGGCCGAAGTCGACGGGCTTCCCGACGCAGCCGTCGCCCGCGCGCTTGAGGCCGCGCGGGGCATCCGGCAGATGGCCGAGGCGCCCCCGGCTGAGGGCCGCCGGAGCGGCCGGTCCCTCGGCGGGATTGTCGCCGCCTTCGCGCTCGGCCTCGTTGCCGGCATCTTCGTGGGGAGACAGAGGCGATGACGGAACGGCAGAGACGCGCCACCGAGGAGGCCGCCATGGCGGCGGGGCTGGGAGTGCTGGTCGCGATCTGCGGTATCGCGGCCTGGGTCCTTCTGGCGGCGGCGGCCGTCGCGGCGCTGATCCCGGTCGCCGGAACGGCCCTTGCGCTCGGACTCGTCGCGGCCGCGCACGCTCTCGTCGCGCTCCTTGCGGGGCTGCGCATCCGGGCCATCCTCCGCCGGGCGGCGGAGCGGCGGCGCGCCCGCATGGTGAACTTCGCGCTTCTGCGCTCTGCGTTGATGCTGCTGCCCGGCCGGCGGCGGCCGGCGGCACGCCAGGGTCTTGCAGCCCTCCTTGCCGTCATCGCGCTGGCGCTGTTTCTGGCGCCGGCGCGCCGACCCGACGGTCCAGGCGACAAACCCGAAGGCTAGCCGGCGCCCGGTCAGGCGGGCCGCGCTGCGGTCCCCGGCTGCCCGGAGGGACCGGTCACACGTCGCATTCCGGGCGCGGGCAGGCGCCGAGGCCGGGAGACGCGACGGAGAAATGACAAAAAAGATTTTTCCAGGACAAAATGTCTATTGCATTGGCAAAGCATTTCGGCTGAATTCCGCGCAGGACGCAGCTCTTCCGGTCAAGGATCCAGATGGCGCGGAAACCCGCAGGCGCAGCGATCGCTCTCGGTCAACGCATTCGCAGGCGCCGGCAGTTCATGGCGATGACCTTGCAGGAGCTGAGCAACGCATGTGGTGTCTCTGTGGGCTATCTCAGTCAGGTCGAACGTGACAACGCGGTGCCGACACTCGGCACCCTGGCCGAGATCGCGGCCGCGCTCGACGTCGGCATAGATCATTTCATCGCCACGCCGCGGCAGGCCGACAGCGTGACGCATGCCGGCGAACGGCAGCGCTTTTCGCTCTCGGGCTCCTCGATTGCCTATGAGCAGATCGGGGCGGAGTTTCCCGGCCACGAGCTGACCTCCTTCCTCCTGAACGTGCCGCCCGGCTACAGTTCCGAGACCGTCCAGCACTCGGGTGAGGAGCTCGTCTTCGTGCTGGAGGGGGAGATCATCCAGGTCGTCGACGGCGAGCAGTTCCGCCTGCGCACCGGGGACAGCATCCACTACCTCGGCCGCAATCCGCATTCCTGGTCGAACCCCGGGGATCGCATGGCGCGGCTCCTGTGGACGGGCAAGATGCTCCACGGCGCGACGCCGTCGGCCTATGTTCCGCAGAAGACCATTCCTGCGCCACAGCAGGACCGCGCGCGTCCGGTCGCGGCCGGGCGCGCAGCCGACACAACTGCCGAATAAGCTGGCAGACTGAATCCAACCAGAAAGGGAGAACGGACCTTGAAACAGTTTCTCGTATTCGCCTCGGCGCTGGCGCTGAGCGCCGCCATGGCGGAGGCCAAGACCTTCGTCTATTGCTCGGAAGCCTCGCCCGAAGGCTTCGATCCGGCGCCCTATACGGCCGGCGGAACCTTCGATGCCTCGGCGCATCCGATCTACAACCGCCTGACCGAGTTCAAGAAAGGCACGACCGAGGTCGAGCCGGGCCTGGCCGAAAGCTGGGAAGTGTCAGAGGACGGCACCGAGTACACGTTCCACCTGCGCAAGGGCGTGAAGTGGCAGTCGAACGAGAAGTTCACTCCCACGCGCGACTTCAACGCCGATGACGTGATCTTCTCGTACGAGCGTCAGGGGAAGGCCGACAACCCCTGGCACCAGTACATCGCGGGCATCACCTACGAGTACTATACCGCGATGGACATGCCGAACCTGGTCAAGTCGATCGAGAAGATCGACGACTACACGGTGAAGTTCACGCTGAACCAGCCCGAGGCGCCGTTCCTCGCCAACATCGCCATGCCCTTTGCCTCCATCGTGTCGAAGGAATATGCCGATGCGCTCGACGCGGCGGGCACGCGCGAAGACCTCAACAACATGCCGATCGGCACGGGGCCGTTCAAGTTCGTGGCCTATCAGAAGGACGCGGTCATCCGCTACCAGAAGAACCCAGACTACTGGGGAACCGCGCCCCTGATCGACGACCTCGTCTTCGCGATCACTCCCGACGCGGCGGTACGCCTGCAGAAGCTGAAGGCCGGCGAATGCCACCTGATGCCCTATCCGGCCCCGGCCGACATCGAGGCGATCAAGGCCGACCCGAACCTGAAGCTCGACGAACAGGCGGGCCTGAACGTCGGCTACCTGGCCTACAACACGACGATGGCGCCCTTCGACAATCCGGCGGTCCGCAAGGCGCTGAACATGGCGATCAACAAGCAGGCCATCGTTGACGCGGTCTTCCAGGGTCACGCCGAACCGGCGAAGAACCCGATTCCGCCGACCATGTGGTCCTACAACGACGCGATCCAGGACGATCCCTACGATCCGGAAGCGGCCAAGAAGATGCTTGAGGAAGCGGGCGTCAAGGATCTCTCGATGAAGATCTGGGCGATGCCGGTGCAGCGGCCCTACATGCCGAACGCGCGCCGCACCGCCGAACTGATGCAGGAAGACCTGTCGAAGGTCGGCGTCTCGGTCGAGATCGTGTCCTACGAATGGGGCGAGTACCTGCAGAAGTCGATGGAGGCGGGCCGTGACGGCGCGGTGATCCTCGGCTGGACGGGCGACAACGGCGACCCCGACAACTTCCTGTCGGTGCTCCTGTCCTGCGACTCCGCGAAGGAAGGCGGGGCCAACCGCGCCTTCTGGTGCAACGAGGACTTCTCGAAGCTCCTGAAGGACGCCAAGGTCACCGCCGATCCGGCGACGCGGACCAAGCTCTACGAAGACGCGCAGGTCATCTTCAAGGAGCAGGCGCCCTGGTTCACCATCGCGCATTCGACCCAGTATGTGCCGATGTCGAACAAGGTTTCGGGCTTCGTGATGAGCCCGCTCGGCGACTTCACCTTCGAGACCGTGGACATCGCCGAGTAATCGGTCCATCCACATCTGGAAACCGGGCGCGCGGGGGACAGTGTTTCCCCGCGCGTTCTGCAAGGGAGCCGGTGCATGGTCCGCTTCATCCTCTCCAAGCTTCTCTACCTGGTGCCGACCTTCCTCGGGATCACCATCATCGCCTTCAGCTTCGTGCGAATTCTTCCCGGGGACCCGGTGCTGCTGATGGCGGGCGAACGGGGCGTCACGCCGGAACGGCACGCCGAGCTCTCCGCGCAGCTCGGCTATGACAAGCCGGTGGTGATGCAGTATTTCGATTTCCTCGGCCGGCTCATGCAGGGGGATTTCGGCAATTCGCTGGTGACGAAGAAGCCGGTGCTGGCAGAGTTCCTGACGCTCTTTCCCGCGACGGTTGAGCTTGGGTTCTGCGCCATCGTCATCGCCACGCTGATCGGCGTGCCGGTGGGTGTGCTGGCCGCGATCCGGCGCGGCAGCTGGTTCGACCAGATATCTATGACGGCCGCGCTCGTCGGCTTCTCGATGCCGATCTTCTGGTGGGGCCTGCTTCTCATCATCCTCTTCTCGGGAATCCTCGGCTGGACTCCGGTGTCGGGGCGGATCAGCCTTCTTTACTTCTTCCCGAACGTGACCGGATTCATGCTGATCGACAGCCTCCTTTCGGGGCAGGAGGGCGCCTTCGCCTCGGCGCTGTCGCACCTCGTTCTGCCGTCGATCGTCCTGGCAACGATCCCGCTTGCCGTCATCGCGCGGCAGACGCGGTCGGCCATGCTGGAGGTCATGGGCGAGGACTACGTCCGCACCGCCCGCGCCAAGGGGATGCCGCCCTTCCGGGTGATCGGAATCCATGCGCTGAGGAACGCGATGATCCCGGTCGTCACCACGATCGGGCTCCAGATCGGCGTGCTCATGGCCGGCGCGATCCTGACCGAGACCATCTTTTCCTGGCCCGGCATCGGCAAGTGGATGATCGATTCCATCTCGCGGCGCGACTATCCGGTGGTGCAGTCCGGGCTCCTGCTGATCGCGGCGCTGGTGATGGTCGTCAACCTGATCGTCGATCTCACCTATGGCCTCATCAATCCGAGGATCCGCGTCAAATGAGCGACACATCCAACCTCGCCGCGCCGGTCCGGCTCTCCGACGCCGCCATCCGCCGCCGGATGCTGGCGGAGTTCTGGTTCTATTTCCGTCAGAACCGGGGCGCGGTCGGCGGTCTCGTGGTCTTCGTGCTTCTGGTGCTCGTCGCGGTCTTCGCGTCGCTGCTCGCGCCGCACGATCCGACGGCGCAGTACCGCGATGCCCTCCTCGTGCCGCCGGTCTGGCAGGAGGGAGGGCGCGAGGGCTTCCTGCTCGGCACCGACGCGGTCGGCCGCGACATCCTCTCGCGTCTCCTCTTCGGGGCGCAGTACTCGCTCTTCATCGGCATCGTCGTCGTCTCCATCGCGCTCGTCGGCGGCATCGTCATCGGGCTTCTCGCCGGGTTCTTCGGCGGCTGGGTCGATACCGTCATCATGCGGGTCATGGACGTGATCCTGGCCTTCCCCTCGCTCCTGCTCGCGCTCGTCCTCGTCGCCGTTCTGGGGCCGGGGCTGACCAACGCGATGATCGCCATTGCCATCGTCTACCAGCCGCATTTCGCGCGGCTGACGCGGGCAGCGGTCATGTCCGAGATGAAGCGCGAATATGTCACCGCCGCCCGTGTCGCCGGCGCGGGCAACCTGCGGCTGATGTTCAGGACCATCCTGCCCAACTGCCTGGCCCCGCTCATCGTGCAGGCGACGCTTTCCTTTTCCTCGGCCGTGCTCGATTCCGCGGCGCTCGGGTTTCTCGGCATGGGGGCGCAGCCGCCCGCGCCGGAGTGGGGCACGATGCTGGCCGAGGCGCGGGAGTTCATCCTGCGCGCCTGGTGGGTCGTCACCTTGCCCGGCCTCGCGATCCTGGTTTCTGTCCTGGCGATCAACCTCATGGGCGACGGGCTGCGCGACGCGCTCGACCCCAAGCTGAAGCGGAGCTGAGACCATGGCGCTGCTCACCATCCGGAACCTGACCGTCACCTTTGCCACCGCAACCGGCGGCTTCACCGCCGTCGACGGGATCGACGTCCACGTGGACCGCGGCGAGGTCCTGGCCATCGTCGGCGAGTCCGGCTCGGGCAAGTCCGTGTCGATGCTGGCGGTGATGGGGCTTCTGCCTGACACCGCGACCGTCACCGCCGACGAGATGACCTATGATGGCCGCGATATCCTCGCCATGACCGCGGCCGAGAGGCGGAGGCTGATCGGGCGCGAGATCACGATGATCTTCCAGGAGCCGATCGCCTCGCTGAACCCATCCTTCACCGTCGGCTTCCAGATCGAGGAGGTGCTGCGGCTGAACCTCGGCCTCTCGCGTCGGGCAGCGCGGGACCGCGCACTGGAGCTGTTCCGCGCGGTCGGAATCCCCGAGCCCGAGGTCAAGATCGACGCCTATCCGCACCAGATGTCCGGCGGGCAATGTCAGCGCGTGATGATCGCCATGGCCATCGCCTCCAACCCGCGCCTCCTGATCGCGGACGAGCCGACGACCGCGCTCGACGTGACGATCCAGAAGCAGATCCTGGACCTCCTGATGAACCTCCAGGAGGACTACGGGATGGCGCTCATCCTCATCACCCACGACATGGGCGTGGTGGCCGAGACCGCCGACCGCGTGGTGGTGCAGTACAAGGGCCGCAAGATGGAGGAATCGGACGTGCTTTCGCTCTTCGAGGCGCCGCAGCATCCCTACACCCGCGCCCTCCTTTCGGCGCTGCCCGAACATGCGACCGGCGACCGGCTTCCCACCGTCTCCGACTACTTCCAGCAGGAGGCCGCGCGATGAGCGGCGCCGACACCGTTCCCGTCGTCGAGGGGCGCGCCATCGTCCAGGACTACCATGTGCCGGGCAGCTTCTTCGCCCGGTCCTCGTCGGTACGGGCGCTGAAGGGCATCGACTTCAGGGTCGAGAAGGGCAAGACGCTCGCCATCGTGGGCGAAAGCGGATCGGGGAAATCGACCCTCGCGCGGATCATCGCGCTGATCGACGCACCGACCGGGGGCGACCTGCTGATCGACGGGCAGGCGGTCGACATCCGCCGCCGGCGGCCGGTGCCCGCGCTGCGGTCGAAGGTTCAGATGGTGTTCCAGAATCCCTACGGCAGCCTCAATCCGCGCCAGAAGGTCGGCGACGTGCTGATGGAGCCCCTTGTCATCAACACCGACGTGCCCGCCGCCGAGCGGCGGGAGCGGGCCGAGGCGATGCTGAGCAAGGTCGGGCTCCAGCCCGAGCACTTCAACCGCTACCCCCACATGTTCTCGGGCGGCCAGCGCCAGCGGATCGCGATCGCACGGGCGCTGATGCTGAACCCGTCGCTCCTGGTGCTGGACGAGCCCGTCTCGGCGCTCGACCTCTCGGTTCAGGCTCAGGTGCTGAACCTGCTCGCCGATCTTCAGGACGAGTTCGAGCTGACCTACGTCTTCGTCAGCCATGACCTTTCGGTCGTGCGCTACATCGCCGACGAGGTGATGGTGATCTCGAAGGGCGAGGCGGTGGAGCAGGGGACCCGCGAGGAGGTCTTCGCCAATCCGCGTCACCCCTACACGCAGTCGCTCTTCGCCGCGACCCCGGTCACCGATGTCGAGGCGATCCGCGCCCGGGTGGAACGGCGCAGGGCGGCGCGCGCCCTGCAACCGGCCTGACGGCAACACTCCTGGGAGCAGTCACATGGACTACGACAAGGTTCTGGCCGGTTTTTCCAAGGTCGAGGCGCCGGCAATCTCCCGCGAGGAACTGGCCGGCCGGATGGAGGGCCTCAGGGCGGCGATGCGGGCCGGCGGGACCGGCTGGGCCTGGCTCGATGCGACCTCCTCGCTCGCCTACTACGCGGGGCTGTCGCTCAATCCCTCGGAGCGGCTCCACGGTGCCCTCGTCGGCTCGGACGGCTCGCTTCTCTATGTCACCCCGGCGTTCGAACGCCCGAAGCTCGAGACTATGATCCGCCTTCCCGGCGAGATCGCCGTCTGGGAGGAGGACGAGGATCCCTTCGCGCTGATCGCGGCGCGCGCGCGTGGCCGGGTCGCGCTCGACCCCGCGATGGCCTTCGGCTTCGCCGCGCGGATGATGGCCGTGCCGGACCTTCAGCCGGTTCCGGCCGGGCCCATGATCGCGGCACAGAGGCGGATCAAGTCCGCCGCGGAAATCGCCATCATCCAGACGGCGATGGCGGCGAGCCACCGGGTCCAGAAGGCCGTTCATGACGGCCTGCGCCCCGGCATCTCGACGCGGGAAGTCGCCGGCTTCGTCGACGCGGCGCATCTGGCGCTGGGGCTTTCGCCGGTCTTCGTCGCGGTGCAGTTCGGCGAGGCCACCGCCTATCCGCACGGCGTGCCCTACGCGCAGACGCTTTCCGAGGGAGACATGGTGCTGGTCGACCTCGGCGGCAGGCTTCACGGCTATCACTCCGACATCACCCGGACCTATGTCTTCGGCCGGCCGACGGCCCGCCAGCGCCACCTCTGGGACTGCGAGCGGCGGGCGCAATCCGCCGCGTTTGCCGCGGCTCAGCCGGGCGCGACCTGCGCCTCGGTGGACCGCGCCGCCCGGGCGGTGCTGGAGGACGAGGGTTTCGGTCCCGGCCATGCCGTTCCCGGCCTGCCGCACCGGACGGGGCACGGGCTCGGCCTCGATATCCACGAGGAACCCTGGATCGTCGCCGGAAACGAGACTGTCCTTGCCCCCGGCATGTGCTTCTCGATCGAACCCATGCTCTGCGTCTACGGCGAGTGTGGCGTTCGGCTGGAGGACATTGTCCACATGACCGAGGCCGGACCACGCTGGTTCTGCCCGCCGTCAGCGACGCTCGACGCGCCGTTCGGGTGATCCGCACCCGCCGGGGCGGGAAACGAAGGCTTGACAGTGGCGCGGCAATCCGGCACTGGGCACCTGTCGTCGCGCTGCCGCGTGAGCAAGCCCGGCCCCGACAGGGCCATCGGCGACAACGGATTTCAGTTCCCCATCACGCAGGGTCCTGACGCGACGGCCGGACGGCGCGGGATGAGCCCGCCTGTCCCGAGGCCGCGCGGACCCTCGCAGCCCGCATTCACGCGGTCCTGCAAACCGGCGCGCCGGCATCGCTGCCGCGCGCCTTGCAAAGGATACGACTTGTTCGACTTCGACATGCTCGGCCTCGCGCCGACGCTTCGCTCCGCGGTGAAACGCGCGGGCTTCACCGAACCCACCCCGATCCAGAACCAGGCCATCCCGCTCGCGCTCGACGGGCACGACATCCTCGGCCTCGCGCAGACCGGCACCGGCAAGACGCTGGCCTTCGGCCTGCCGCTGATCGACCACCTCCTCGCCCAGCCGGGCAAGCCCGAGCCGAAGAGCGTGAAGGCGCTGGTCCTCGCGCCGACGCGGGAACTCGCCAACCAGATCGCCGACAGCCTCCGGGTCCTGACCGACGGGACGAAAATCCGCGTCTGTACGGTCGTCGGCGGCCAGTCCATCGGCAAGCAGATCGCGCTCCTTGCGCGCGGGACCGACGTCCTGGTGGCGACCCCGGGTCGGCTGATCGACCTCATGGAGCACCGCGACGTCCACTTCGACAAGGTCGAGGTGCTGGTCCTCGACGAGGCCGACCAGATGCTCGACCTCGGCTTCATCCACGCGCTGCGGAAGATCGCCCCGCGGCTCGGCACGCCGCGCCAGACGATGCTCTTCTCGGCCACGATGCCGAAGCAGATGGAGGAGATTTCCCGCGCCTACCTCACCGACCCGCGCCGCGTACAGGTCGCGCCTCCGGGCAAGGCGGCCGACAAGGTCACCCAGTCGGTCCATTTCCTGCCCAAGGCCGAGAAGCCGGCGCGCCTGCGCGAGATCCTGTCGCGGGACCTGGAGGCTCTGACGCTGGTCTTCGCCCGCACCAAGCACGGCGCGGAAAAGCTGATGAAGGACCTCGTGGCCGACGGCTACAACGCCGCCTCGATCCACGGCAACAAGAGCCAGGGCCAGCGTGACCGGGCCATCAAGGCGTTCCGCGACGGCACGATCACGACGCTGGTGGCGACCGACGTGGCCGCGCGCGGCATCGACATCCCGGGTGTGTCCTACGTCATCAACTACGACCTGCCCGAGGTGCCGGACAACTACGTTCACCGGATCGGCCGTACCGCCCGCGCCGGGCGCGAGGGCGAGGCGATTGCCTTCTGCGCGCCGGAGGAGGCCGACCTCTTGCACGAGATCCAGAAGGTGATGAAGGCCGAGGTGCCGGTGGCGAGCGGCAAGAGCCCGCTGATCGAGCGCGGGGCGGGCGGCGGCCGCCGGGCTGGCACCGCGCCCCGCGGCGCAGGGCGGGCACCGGGCGGCGCCGTTCCAGCCGCAACGCCTGCGAAGCGCCGCCGTCCGCGCCGCCGCCGCGCGGCGTGACGGCTGCCAGAACCTGCCCGGCCAGCCCCCTCCCGGCGCTCTCCGATGGAGGCGCCCGGGAGGGTAGGCCGGCAAGGGGCGGCGCGGCGGTCGGCCCCTTGCTCCGAGGCAGGGCTGAGGCGGGTGTCTGGTAGGCCCGGAGGGACTTGAACCCCCAACCAAGGCGTTATGAGCGCCCTGCTCTGACCATTGAGCTACGGGCCCGGCCGCAGTCTGACTAGCAGAACCGCCGGACCGGTCAACCCCGGCGGCGGTCGGGGGCGGCCGCGAGATGCCGCGCTGGCGTGCCCGCCGCCTTGTCTCCGGCGGAAAGGGAACGGTAGACTGGCCCCTGCACGGCCGAGACGGAGGCTCCAGCATATGGATCGACCTGGCTCACGCCCCCATGCCGCCGAGATCGACGACTGCCTGCGGCGGCTTGAGGCGCCGGCCGAGGGGCTCGCGTCCGGCGAGGCCGCCCGGCGGTTGGCCGCGAATGGGCCGAACACGCTGCCGCTGCCACCCGGTCGGCCGGCGATCCTGCGTTTCCTGGCGCAGTTCCACAACGCGTTGATCTACGTGCTGCTCGCCTCCGCGGGCGTCACCGCGGCGCTCGGTCACTGGATCGATACCGGCGTCATCCTGGCCGTCGTCCTCATCAATGCGGTCGTGGGCTTTGTCCAGGAGGGCAAGGCCGAGACGGCAATGGCGGCTGTGCGGTCGCTGCTGGCGCCCCGCGCAGCGGTGCTTCGCGACGGGCGCCGGACCGGCATTCCCGCCGCCGAGGTCGTCGTCGGCGACATCGTGCTGCTGGAGGCGGGAGACCAGGTGCCGGCCGACCTTCGGCTGACCGCGCAGAGAGCGCTGCGGGTCCAGGAGGCGGTGCTTACCGGCGAATCCGTACCCACCGACAAGACCATCCTGCCCGTGGCCGAGGATGCGCCGCTGGGTGACCGCCGCTCGATGGCATACAGCGGCACGCTGGTGGTCGCCGGGGTCGGCCGCGGCGTCGTCGTTGCCACAGGCGAAGCGACCGAGATCGGCCGTGTCAGCGGGCTCCTGCGCGATGTCGAAACGTTGACGACGCCGCTCGTCGCGCAGATGAACCTCTTCGCGCGCTGGCTCACGGTGATGATCCTGCTCGTGGCGTCGGTGCTGCTGGCCTTCGGCTACGTCGTCGGGCACATGCCCTTCGGCGAGATATTCATGGCGGTCGTCGGTCTGACAGTGGCCGCCATTCCTGAGGGTCTTCCGGCCGTCCTCACCATCACGCTTGCGATCGGGGTGCAGGCGATGGCGCGCCGCCATGCGATCGTGCGCAAGCTTCCCGCGATCGAGACGCTAGGCGCGGTGTCGGTCATCTGCACAGACAAGACCGGGACGCTGACGCGAAATGAGATGATCGTCGGCGCGCTCGCGCTGGCGTCCGGCCGCCATTCGGTCGAGGGGGAAGGCTACGCGCCGACGGGCGCCATCACGCCCCCGCCGCATGTTTCAGGGCTGCACCGGGCGGCGCTTGCGGCGGCCTTGTGCAACGACGCCGCACTGCGCGACGCGGCCGGCGTCTGGACGGTCGAGGGCGATCCGATGGAGGGCGCCCTGCTGGCCTTCGCCGGCAAGACGCGCATGCGCGTGCAAGGTTGGCGGCGGCTGGACGAGATCCCCTTCGACGCGCAACACCGGTACATGGCCGTTCTTGCGGAACAGGCTGACGGCGAGCGGCGGGTTTTCGTGAAGGGCGCGCCGGAGCGGATCCTGCCGATGTGCCGGGACCTCGCCGGCGACGGCGACACCGTACCTCTCGACAGCGGTTACTGGCAGGCCGAGGTGCAGGCCATGGCGGCGGACGGCCAGCGCGTCCTGGCCCTGGCCGAGATGCGCGCGCGCACGGACGGTCTGGATGAGGATTCGGTCGAGGGAAACCTGACGCTGATCGGTCTCGTGGGCCTCATCGACCCGCCGCGCGCGGAAGCTGCCGCCGCCGTCGCCGAGTGCCGCCGCGCCGGGATCGCCGTCAAGATGATCACCGGCGATCACGCCGGCACGGCTTCGGCGATCGGGCGGGCAATCGGCCTCGATGATCCCGACCGTGTCCTGACCGGGGCCGAAATCGAGACGATGAGCGACGCCGATCTGCGCGAGGCCGTGCGGCAGGTGGGCATCTTTGCCCGCGCCACACCCGAGCACAAGCTCCGGCTCGTCATCGCGCTCCAGTCGCTTGGCCTGACTGTGGCGATGACAGGCGACGGCGTGAACGACGCGCCCGCGCTCAAGCGCGCCGACGCCGGTGTGGCCATGGGCATAACCGGCTCCGAGGCCGCGAAGGAGGCAGCGGAGTTCGTGCTGACCGACGACAATTTCGCCTCGATCGTCGCGGCCGTGCGCGAGGGGCGAACGGTCTTCGACAACCTGCGCAAGGTGATCAGTTGGACCCTGCCGACGAACGCCGGCGAGGCCGCGACGATCATGATCGCACTTCTTCTCGGGCTGGTGCTGCCGATCAGCCCGGTGCAGATTCTCTGGGTGAACCTCGTGACGGCCGCGACGCTCGGGCTTGCGCTCGCCTTCGAGCCCACCGAACCGGGGACCATGCGGCGTCCGCCGCGTCCACGCGCGGCGCCGCTTCTGACCGGCGAACTGGTGTGGCACGTACTCCTCGTCGGGGTGCTCTTCACGGCGGTCGTGTTCGGCCTCTTCGCCTATGCGACGGATCGCGGCTATCCGGTCGAACTTGCCCGCACCATGTCGATGAACATGCTGGTGATCCTCGAGATATTTCACCTGTTCTTCATCCGGAACATCCATTCCACCTCTCTTACCATCGCCGCGGTCCGCGGCACCCGCGCGGTCTGGATCTGCCTCGCGATCACCGTGGCCGCACAGGTCGTGGCGACGTACCTCCCACTGGCGAACCTGGTGCTCGATACCAGGCCGGTCGCGGTGCCCGACGGTATGCTGATGGTCGCGCTCGGTGCGGTCTTCTTCGCCATCCTCGAAGTCGAGAAGCAGCTCCGCCTCATGCTTAAGCCGCGCGACCGCGCCTAGCGGGTGCCGGAAACGCGCCGGGGGCCGGCCGGCGCGTTGTCGTCGTCGCGCTTATCCTGTATGCCGCGCCGAAACGGGCCCCAGCGGGCCGGCCGATGCAGGGGATGCGAGAGATGACGGGGCAGAAGACCGGGCTGACCTATGCCGATGCGGGCGTCGACATTGACGCGGGCAATGCGCTCGTCGAGCGGATCAAGCCCGCCGCGAAGCGGACGAACAGGGCGGGCACCGTCGCCGGGCTCGGCGGCTTCGGCGCACTCTTCGACCTCAAGGCGGCGGGCTACCGCGACCCGGTTCTGGTCGCGGCGACCGACGGGGTGGGCACCAAGCTCAGGATCGCCATCGACACCGGAAACGTGGACACGATCGGCATCGACCTCGTCGCCATGTGCGTGAACGACCTCGTCTGCCAGGGGGCGGAACCCCTGTTCTTCCTGGACTATTTCGCCACGGGCAAGCTCGACGTGGATCAGGCCGCCCGGATCATCGAGGGGATCGCGGAGGGATGCGCGCAGTCCGGATGCGCGCTCGTCGGCGGCGAAACGGCCGAGATGCCGGGGATGTATCATCGCGGCGACTTCGATCTGGCCGGCTTCGCGGTGGGCGCGATGGAACGCGGCCGCGACCTGCCGCGCGACGTCGCCGAGGGCGACCTGCTTCTCGGCCTCGCCTCGAACGGCGTCCATTCCAACGGCTATTCCTTCGTCCGCAAGGTGGTGGAGCTTTCGGGCCTTGCCTGGCCGGCGCCAGCGCCCTTCGGGCCAGGCCCGCTCGGGGAGGAACTGCTGGCGCCGACGCGCCTCTATGTGCGCCCCGCGCTGGCGGCGATCCGGGCGGGCGGGGTCCATGCGCTGGCCCATATCACCGGCGGCGGTCTCACTGAGAACCTGCCGCGCGTGCTTCCGCAAGGTCTCGGCGCCGAGATCGACCTTGCCGCCTGGGACCTGCCGCCGGTCTTCCGCTGGCTGGCGGAGACCGCCGGCATGGCGGAGGCCGAGCTTCTCACGACCTTCAACTGCGGCATCGGCATGATCGCCGTGGTGGCGCCCGACCGTGTGGCCGACCTCCGGCTCGCGCTCGAGGCGGAGGGCGAGACGGTGACGGAGATCGGTTGCGTCACGAAAGGGCAGGGGGTCGCCTATCGCGGCCGCCTCCTGTGAAGCGCGTCGCCATCCTGATTTCGGGGGGCGGATCGAACATGGTCGCCCTCGTCCGCAGCATGACCGGCGACCACCCCGCACGCCCGGTCCTGGTCGTCTCGAACGATCCCGCGGCGGCCGGGCTGACGCGGGCGCGCGAGCTGGGGGTGGCGACCGCCACCGTCGATCACCGACCCTTCGGCCGCGATCGCGCCGCCTTCGAGGCCGAACTTCTGAAGCCCATCCTCGCGGCGGAGCCGGACATCCTCTGCCTTGCCGGGTTCATGCGGGTGCTGACACCCGGCTTCGTCGAACGCTTCCGCGGACGGCTGCTGAACATCCATCCCTCGCTCCTGCCGAAATACCCCGGCCTCGACACCCACCGGCGCGCGCTCGACGCTGGCGACGCGGAGGCTGGCTGCACCGTCCACGAGGTCACGCCCGAACTGGACGCGGGCCCGATCCTCGGCCAGGCGCGGGTGCCCGTCCTGCCCGGCGACACGGCCGATACGCTGGCCCGGCGGGTGCTTGCGAAGGAGCACGTGCTCTATCCCGCCGTGCTGCGCCGCATTGCGGCGGGCGACCGCACACCCGTCCTGCTTTAGGACCGTCCGCGCGCCTGCACAAATCGGCGAGGCTTGTGGCAATTGAACCCGGGCCGGGGTAGGCATCGGCCGCCTTCCTCCCGGCCCCTTTCCTTTCCGCCGCGGGTCGCCTAAGAGGGCGGAATTCCTGCGGGATACCCCCGCGCCTGACGGACCATCCATGCGCACGATAACCACGACCGAAGACCTTGCCCGGTTCTGCGACGCCGCCAAGACAGGCCCCTACGTCACGATAGACACGGAATTTCTTCGGGAGCGGACCTATTACTCCAGGCTCTGCCTGATCCAGATGGCGCTTCCCGGCGCGGAGGGAGAGGCCGTGCTGGTCGATCCGCTGAGCGGCAAGCTCTCGATGGAGCCGCTCTACGACCTCTTCCGCCACGAGGCGACGGTGAAGGTGTTCCACGCCGCGCGGCAGGATCTGGAAATCTTCTTCGTCGAAGGCAAGGTCTTCCCGACACCGCTCTTCGACACGCAGATTGCCGCGATGGTTTGCGGCTTCGGCGAGCAGGTGGGCTACGAGACCCTGGTCAGGAAGATCGCCCGGGCGAGCCTCGACAAGACCTCGCGCTTCACCGACTGGTCGCGCCGCCCGCTCTCCGAGGCTCAGAAGACCTATGCGCTCGCCGATGTGACCCACCTCCGCGTGATCTACGAATTCCTCGCGAAGGAGCTCGCACGCACCGGCCGGCAGAAATGGGTGGAGGAGGAGCTTGCGATCCTTCTCGATCCCGAAACCTACATCACCCGTCCTGAAGAGGCCTGGCTGCGCGTCAAGACCCGCACGACGTCGGGTCGTTTCCTGGCTATCGTGCGCGAACTCGCCCGGTTCCGCGAGGAATACGCCCAGGCCCGGAACGTGCCCCGTTCCCGGGTCTTCAAGGACGACGCGCTTCTGGAGCTTGCCTCGACCAAGCCCACGACGCTGGAGGAACTCGGCCGGTCGCGCCTGCTTCTGCGCGAGGGCAGGAAGCCCGAGATCGCCGAGGGAATCCTTGCGGCGGTGACGGCGGGGCTCGCCGTGAAGCCCGAGGACTGCCCGAAGGTCGAGGGCGACCGCGATCCCGGCCAGGTCGATTCGGCGCTGGCCGACCTTCTGCGGGTTCTCCTGAAGGCGAAGTCGGAAAGCGCGGGCGTCGCACAGAAGCTCATCGCCACTTCCTCGGACCTTGACGCGCTCGCGGCCGGCGATCGGTCGGTGGTGGCGTTGAAAGGGTGGCGCGGCGAGGTCTTCGGCGCCGACGCGCTGAGGCTCTGCAAGGGCGAGATAGCGCTTTCCGCGAAGGGCGGCGCGGTGCGGGTCGTCTCCGTCTGAGGGCGGTCAGCGCCGGCTCGACCGGCTGTTTCCGGCCCCGAGGACGACGATCTGGGTGATGTTCGCCAGCTTGATGTCGGAGAGGTAGGCCGCGGCCGTGACCTCGCGCGACTGCGGCGTGGAGACGCGCGCAGGCCCGCGCGGCTGATCCACCACGAACCGGTAGGTCAGCACGCCGTCGACCGGCTCGCCGTTGTTCTCGGCCACCAGCGCCGCATCCCACCATCCTTGCGTCGGCGGCAGGCCTGCCGCCCGCACGATGGCCCCGCCCGGCTGGCGCGCCACCTCCATCTCGGTGACCTCGGCCACGAGGATGCGCGGGTCGTCGGGCCGTCCCGGCACGGCGGGTTCCGTTACGGCCACCGCTGCGGGCTGCGACCGGCCGAACCAGTTGAACGGGTTGAGCCGGCTTTCGCGGATGCGCCCGCATCCCGCCAGCACCAGCGCGAGGATCAGAAGTCCGCTGACAGGCAGTCTCATCTTTCGGCCGCTCCCTACCCAGGTCCCCGACTGGGTAGCCCATTCGGGCCGCGCTGAAAAGAGCGGGCGTCACTGGACGTTGCGCGGCCGAGCGACTAGGTGGTGAGGGCGAGCCGGAGACAGAGCATGGCCACCGAAGCCTTCGAGGAGATCGTCGAGACCTTCGACTTCCTGGACGACTGGGAGGACCGCTACCGCCATGTGATCGAGCTTGGCAAGGCGATGCCCGCGCTCGACGAGGCGGTGAAGGTGCCGGCGACGAAGGTGGAGGGCTGCGCGAGCCAGGTCTGGCTCCTGCCGCAAATCGCCGGGAGGGGGCCGGATGCACGCTTCGACTTCCGGGGCGACAGCGACGCGATGATCGTCCGCGGGCTGATCGCGATCCTGCACGCGCTCTACTCGGGCCTCTCCGCGAGAGAGGCGTCCGCCGTGGACGCGCAGGCGGAACTCGCCCGGCTCGGGCTCGACGAACACCTCTCGTCGCAGCGTTCGAACGGCCTCCGCGCGATGGTCGGGCGGCTGCGGAAGCTTGCCTCCGAGGCCGCCGGTTGACGCCGGCTCAGAGCCGCGCCAGCGCCGGCGAGAGGTCCCCGTAGCCGGTGAACCGCCTCTCGTAGGCAAGGCCCAGCCTCGCCGCGCACTCCCGCGCCTTCGCGTCCAGCGCCGGGTCTTCCGTCTGGGCTTGGTAGACCAGCTTTTCGTAGTTGCCGAACATCATCGGGATCAGTTCCGGATGGCGGTCGAAGCCCATCGGCCGCCAGACGAAGGCGTCGAACTGGCGGCAGAGGAAGTCGGTCAGGTAGAAGGCAGTCGCCTCCTCGCGGGCGGCGAAGGCGGCGTTGCCCTCGAAGAAGGAATAGCAGTGCGGCCCCTCGACCATCTCGACGCCAAGGGCATCGCAGCGTTCCTTCAGCCTCCCGCCCGTGCCGCAGTCGGCGTAGACGACGAAGATGCCGTCGTACTCCTCCCGGTGCCTGATGACCGCTGCCTCGACCGCCTCGGTGATCCGGTCGGGCCAGAGATGCAGGTTGGCGGGCAGGCAGGTCAGGTCGAGATGATCCCAGCCGTTCGCGGCCTTCAGGTCGAGAATCTCGCGCGCGAGCGCCCCGCAGGCGATCAGGAGTATCCGCCCGCGATGCGCGGGCGCGAGGCCCGCCTCGCTCAGCGTCCGGTCGTCGGGCAGCATCAGCGCCGCCCCCCTGCGCGCGCTGCCGACACGAGCCGGACGGCGAGTGCAAGGGCCAGCGCGGCGAGTGCGGCCCCGCCGATGCCCGCAGGGGCGAGCCAGCCCAGGGTCGAAACCGCTGCCACCGTCATCGCGGCGGCGAGGATCACTCCGGCGAGAATCGCGGCAAGACGTGCGTGGGTCATTTCCGCCTCCTTCCGCCCCGATGTGGGGGCGCGGGCAGGGCTTGTGAAGACGCGAACGGCCCCGAGCCGGGGGCTGCGGGGCCGCCATCATTCTCCGTGCGGGCCCGGATCAGCCGGCCGAGAGCTTGTTGTGCTTGCGTGCCATGAAGTCCTTGGCGGTCTGGACGGCGACCGCGGCATCGCGGCAATAGGCGTCCGCGCCGATCGCCCGGCCGAATTCCTCGTTGAGCGGCGCGCCGCCGACCAGCACGATGAAATCCTCGCGCATGCCCTTTTCCTTCATCGTGTCGATCACGACCTTCATGTAGGGCATCGTCGTGGTCAGAAGCGCCGACATGCCGAGGATGTCGGCATCCTCGCGCTCCAGCGCCTCGAGGTATTTTTCGACCGGGTTGTTGATGCCGAGGTCCACGACCTCGAAACCCGCGCCCTCCATCATCATGCCGACAAGGTTCTTGCCGATGTCGTGGATGTCGCCCTTGACGGTGCCGATCACCATCTTGCCGACCTTCGGTGCGCCGGTCTCGGCCAGCAGCGGCTTGAGGATCGCCATCCCCGCCTTCATCGCGTTGGCGGCCAGCAGCACTTCCGGCACGAAGAGGATGCCGTCGCGGAAATCGGCGCCGACGATGGTCATGCCGGCGACCAGCGCCTTGGTCAGCACGTCGTAGGGGGCCCAGCCGCGGTCCAGAAGGATGCGCACGCCCTCCTCGATCTCTTCCTTGAGACCGTCGTAGAGGTCGTCGTGCATCTGAAGCACAAGCTCTTCGTCGTCGAGCTCGCTCAGGATGATGTCGTTGTCGTCGGCCATGGGCATGTCTCCTGACGGTCCTGATAGCGTATTTGCGGCGGGATCGCCGCGTTCACTTGGCGAATTGCGACATGGGCGGCACCTGCGGCGACGCGGAACGAGATGACGCGCCCCGCGCCCGGCGGGACTTGCGCAATGTTCCTGAAATGTTCTATGCCTGCTGCATGTCGCTTCCGCCCGCCGATCCCTTCTTGCGCCTGCGCGCCCGGGGCGCCGCGAGCAACGCCGCGGGGCGGTTCGAGCCCTACCGGCGCGTGACGGAGAACGACGGCTGGGACATCCCCGAGGACGAGCGGCTCCTCCGGACGGAAATCAGCGAGGAACGGCCGCGCTCGGTCCTCAACCCGGTCTCCTCGCCCGACCTCGGCTTCGACCGGTCGGTGAATCCCTACCGGGGCTGCGAACATGGCTGCATCTACTGCTTCGCCCGCCCGAGCCATGCCTACCTCGGCCTCTCGGCCGGCCTCGACTTCGAGACCCGCCTCGTCGCCCGCCCCGAGGCGCCAGCGATCCTCGCGCGCGAAATCGCCCGCAAGTCCTATGCCTGCGCGCCGATCGCCTTCGGCACCAATACCGATCCCTACCAGCCGATCGAGGCGCGCTACCGGATCATGCGGCGAATGCTGGAGCTTCTGTCGGACTGGAACCACCCCCTCGGCATCGTCACCAAGGGCACGCTCGTCGAACGCGACCTCGATCTCCTCGGCGCGATGGCCCGGCGGTCCCTCGTGCAGGTCGGCATTTCGGTGACGACGCTCGACGCCGACCTCGCCCGGCGGCTGGAGCCGCGCGCGCCGGCGCCGGCCCGCCGCCTGAGGGTGATCGAGGCACTGGCCCGCGCCGGCGTGCCGGTGCGCGTGATGGTGGCGCCGCTCATCCCGGTGCTGACAGAGCCCGAGCTGGAACGGATCCTCGCCGCCGCGCGCGACGCGGGCGCGCGGGCGGCGAGCTATATCCTTCTCAGGCTGCCGCACGAGGTGGCGCCCTTGTTCCGCGATTGGCTCGACCGCCATGAGCCTGGCCGTGCCGCCCATGTCATGGCGCGCCTGAGGGAGATGCGGGGCGGCAAGGACTACGATGCGGAATGGGGCACAAGGATGACGGGAGAGGGCGTCCATGCCGACCTGACGGCCCGCCGCTTCGCGCTGGCCCTGAAGCGCACGGGCCTTGCCGCGAAGCTGCCGCCCCCGAACAGGTTTGGCTTCGGCCCGCCGCCGCGTCCGGGCGACCAGCTCTCGCTCTTCTGACCGCGCGGGTCTCTTCTTGGCCGGAAACACTCCGGGGGCGTCCGGGACAGGGTCCGGGGCGGGGGCGGAGCCCCCCGTCGCGCTCAGCCGCGCCGGCGGCCGCGCCGTTCGCGCCCGGGGGCGGCATCGTCGCCGGTGCCGTCGGAGGCCGAGGAAAACCCGCCGAGCCGGGCGGCGATCTCGTCGAGCGTCGGCCGCGGCCCTTTCGGCCGGGTCTCGAGCGCATGGCGCATCGCCTGCAGGTGTTCGGCCATCGTGCCGCAGCAGCCGCCGATGATCCGGGTCCCCGCGTCACGGGCGAGGACCGCGTATTCGGCCATCAGTTCCGGTGTGCCGTCGTAATGGATATGCCCATCGTGGTACTTCGGGATGCCGGCGTTGCCCTTGGCGATCACCGGAAGTTCGGGCCCGGCCGCAAGAAAGCCGAGCACGGTGCGCAGGAGGTCCGCGGCACCCACGCCGCAGTTCGCGCCGAAGGCAAGCGGGCGGTGGGCGAGCCGGTCGACCAGCGCCACCATCTGCGCCGAGGTCACACCCATCATCGTCCGACCCGCGGTGTCGAAGCTCATCGTGCCGCACCAGGGCATGCCCGCGAGCGCGCAGCCCTCGGCCGCCGCCTTGAACTCCTCGGGCGCCGAGATCGTCTCGACCCAGAGCACGTCGGCGCCGCCTTCCTTCAGGCCCTCGGCCTGTTCGTGGAACATCGCCACAGCGCGCTCATGCGTCAGCGCACCCATGGGCGCCATGATTTCTCCCGTTGGGCCCATCGAGCCGGCCACCACCACCGGGCGTCCGGCGGCATCGGCGACCTCGCGGCCGATCGCTGCGCCGATCCGGTTCAGCTCGCGCACGCGACCCTCCGCTCCGTGGAGCTTCAGCCGGCTTGCGTTCGCGCCGAAGGTGTTGGTCAGAAAGATGTCCGACCCGGCGTCGACGGCGCTCTTGTAGAGCGCGCGGATGTTCTCCGGCTTCTCGACGTTCCACAGTTCCGGCGCCTCGCCCGACGAGAGTCCCATGTTGAAGAGGTTGGTCCCCGTCGCGCCGTCGGCCATCAGCCAGTCGCGGGACTCGAGGAGGCGGGAGAGGAGGTCGCTCATCACGGAGTACCTTTCGGTGCAAGGGGCGGCGGGGCCGCAGACGCCCCGTCAGGCCCCATGTGCCACGACCCTGCGCGATTATCAAACCGAACTTCGTCAGGATGATCTTGAGCCGGGCTCAAGCGCGGCAGGCTCCTCCGCCGCGTTGCAGGGCCGGCCGGACGGCAGGTGTGGCACGGCGCGTCGGCCGGGTCATCGGCCCATCCGCCGCCGGCCGGAAGCGGCGGGGGGCGGTGCACCGCGCGGAGGAGGTCGAGGACGGCGAGCGCGAGTGCGGGACGGGAGGGCGCGGCGATGTAGAGCGTCTCGGCCCGCGGCGCAAAGGCGGACTTGAACCGCGCGAGTCCGTCGCCGTTGGGGCGCAGCCACCGTGCCACGGCCGCCGTCCGGCCCCTGCAACCCGGCCGCGGGGCGAGCGGCAGCGCTGCGAGCGAGACGCGTGCGACGCCGGCCGCCGCGGCCTCCTCGATGGCCCGGGCGACGAGCGCGTGCATCGTGCCGTCGGGCGCGTCGGGGAGGCTGCGCATCAGGTCCAGTGTCCACTCCCTCCGGCCTTCGTGGAAGGAGATGAAGGCGACGGTCCGTCCCTCCCGCCGCGCCAGATAGAGGCGCTGCGCGCGGATGTAGTCCGGGGCGAAGCGACCCATGGAGAAGCCGCGTTCGCCGCCGCGCGCCTTTGCCCAGACCGCCGCTAACGCGGCAAGTTCGGCCATCGGCAGGACTCCTTCCGCCGCACGCGCGATCTTCACGCCCGCCCTGTCCGCCTTGCCGAGCTTGCGCCTGAGCCCCGCCAGCCGGGGGCCGGCGAAGCCCTGCAGGTCCTGTGGCGACAGCACCTGTTCGGCGGCCACGGGCCGGACTGCCCAGCCCGCGCGCCGGGCCAGCACGGCCGTCCGCGCCGAACACTTGTAAAGGCAGGGCACGAGGTCCGCTGCGCGGGCTGCCGCCGCGAGCGCGGGCAGAAGCGTCGTTGCCGCCGCCGCGCCTCCGATCGGATCGAAAAGCGCGATGAGCGACGCGTTGCCCCGTCCGACGACCCAGCCGTCGCGCCCGTCCGAGCTGCGCAGGAATGCATGTTCCGCCTGCCGCAGGACGCCCGACTCGGCGCGCGCCGCAGCCGCGAGAAGGGCTTGGGTCTCCGGCGTCGCGGTCGCTGCCGGCGCTATCAGGGTTGCGGCCCCTGCCTGCCGTTGCCTGACCGGCCCGAATATCCGCGGACCGAGACCGAGCGCGACCGTGGCAATGATCGCCGGGGCGGCGAAGTAGACCAGCCGGAAGGCCAGGACCGACCCGAGGACGGCCGCCGCGTCCGCGCCCGGCAGCAGCGCGAGCAGCGCGAATTCGAAGGGCCCGATCCCGCCCGGCGTGGCAAGGACGATCCCGGCGCCGAGTGCGACGAGGTAGGCGGCGGCGAGCGCCAGGGGGCCGATCGGGACACCGGGCGGCAACAGCAGCCACAGCGCCAACGCGGCGGCGAGCGTGTCGACCGCGACATGGAGGAGGAGGCTGGCGAGCGCCGGCACGGGCGGCAGAGGCAGGCGGCGTCCGAAAGCACTCACCTCGGGAGCCAGCAAGGCGGCGCCGAAGCCGGCGGTGGCGGCGAGCAGGACGAGCGCTGAAATGGCCGTGGCCCACGGTTCCGCCAGTGGACCGGACCGCACGACCACGAGCACGACCGCAGCCGTGAGGGTGGCCCAGGCCGCCAGAAACCAGGCCGTGACAGCTGCCGTCAGCCGCACCGCCCGGCCGAGGCCGAGGGTCGGCAGCATCCGCCAGCGCACCAGCGCCCCGGTGGCGAGCCCGAACCCGGTGGTCTGGGAAATCGCGATCGCGGTCATCCCGGCCCCGTGCGCCTCCGCCGGGCCGACGCCGGTGCCGAGAAAGCGGTGGACCACAGCGTCATAGCGGCCGAGCGCCCGGAAGCTCATGGCCGTCGCCGCGGTGGCGCCGAGCCACTGCGCCGGGCCGATCCTTCCGAAGGCATCGCGCACCGCGCCGGGGTCGATGGCCGCCAGGCGGTCGCGCAGTAGAACGAGGAGTAGCACTGCCGCCATTAGCGGCACGATCTGCCTGCGCGCCACGCCTGCCAGCCCCGGCGCCTTCGCCCCGGCCCGCAGTCCCGCCGCCCGCAGTGCAAGACGCCGCGGCGTCACAGGCCGCTCCGCCCCCGGCCGTCCGCCCGCAACCCGGTCTGCCATCCTGCCCTCCGCCATCTCAGGCGGACGGTCTAGGGCCAGTCGGGTTCACATCGGTTTAACGCCGGCCGGGCCGGCCCCCCGCGCCCGATCAGGCCTCGTTCATGAGCTGGCGCTTCGCCTCGACCATGAGTTCGGCCATCTTGGCGCGGATCGTCGCCGCATCGGACTTCGCGCCGAGGTCGGAGGAAAGCTTGCGGAAGACATCTTCCTCGCCCGCTTCCTGGAAGTCTGCCGCGATCACCTCTTTCGCATAGGCTGCGGCTTCCTCGTCGGACTTGCCGAGCAGGCCTGCCGCCCAGAGACCGACGAGCTTGTTGCGCCGCGCTTCGGCCTTGAACTTCATCTCTTCGTCATGGGCGAACTTCGCCTCGAAAGCGTTCTCGCGGTCGTCGAAGGTGGTCATCTCGGGCCCCCGTCTGGAAAGGTTCATTCCCGTTCCATATGCCCGCCGCGTCCGGCCTTCGCAAGCCCTCTCGCGGGCGGCGCCGGGCTATGGCTTGCGGCAGGGGGTCCCATGCCCTATAGGGCGCTTGAGACGCGCGCGGCCCCGCTGTCCGCGCCCCCGGAACGGAGCTTTCATGGCACCACGTCGCAAGAAGATCTACGAAGGCAAGGCCAAGATCCTCTACGAGGGCCCGGAGCCCGGCACCTTCATCCAGTATTTCAAGGATGACGCCACCGCCTTCAACGCCCAGAAGAAGGCGACGATCGAGGGCAAGGGCGTCCTGAACAACCGCCTCAGCGAATTCTTCATGACCGGGCTGACCAACATCGGCATCCCGAACCACTTCATCCGCCGCATCAACATGCGCGAGCAGCTGATCCGGCAGGTGGAGATCATCCCGCTCGAGGTGATCGTGCGCAATTTCGCCGCCGGCTCGATCTCCAAGCGGCTGGGGATGGAGGAGGGCACGCCGCTGCCGCGCCCGATCGTCGAATACAGCTACAAGAACGACGCCCTCGGCGACCCGATGGTCAGCGAGGAATACATCCTCGCCTTCGGCTGGGCCTCCCAGCAGGACATGGACGACATCGTCAGCCTCGCGCTCAGGGTGAACGACTTCCTCTCGGGCGTCTTCTTCGGCGTCGGCATCAAGCTCGTCGATTTCAAGATCGAGATCGGGCGGATCTGGGACGGCGACTTCATGCGGCTCATCGTGGCCGACGAGATCAGCCCGGACAGCTGCCGGCTCTGGGACATGAAGACCGGCCAGAAGTTCGACAAGGACGTCTTCCGCCGCGATCTCGGCTCGCTTACCGACGCCTATTCCGAGGTCGCCCGCCGCCTCGGTGTCCTGCCGACGCAGGCCACCCATATCGGCAAACCGACGCTCATCAACTGAAAGGCCCGCCGCCCATGACGATGAAAGCCCGTGTCCATGTCATGCTGAAGGACGGCGTCCTCGACCCGCAGGGCGAGGCGGTGAAGCACGCGCTCGGCACGCTCGGGTTCCGGAACGTGGAGGCGGTGCGTCAGGGCAAGGTGATCGAACTTGACCTTGCCGCGACCGACAAGGCCGCCGCCGAGGCCGAGGTGAAGGCGATGTGCGAGAAGCTCCTCGCCAATACCGTGATCGAGAAATACAGCGTCGAAGTCGCCTGATGCGCGCCGCGGTCCTGACGAAGTACCGCGCCCCCCTCGACCTGACCGACTGGCCCGAACCCTGCTGCCCTGACGACGGTGTCGTCCTTTCGCTCCTCGCCTGCGGCATCTGCCGGTCCGACTGGCATGCCTGGACGGGCTCGGACCCCGACGTGGTGCTGCCGCAGATTCCCGGCCACGAATTCTGCGGCGTGGTGGAGGAGGCGGGCCCCCGCGTCAGCCGCTGGAAGCGCGGCGACCGGGTGATCGCGCCCTTCATCCTTGCCTGCGGCCAGTGCGCCGCCTGCGCGGCCGGCGAGCAGACGACCTGTCCGACCCAGATCGTTCCCGGCTTCACCCATCCCGGCGCCTTCGCCGAAAGGATCGCGGTCGCCCGCGCCGACGTGAATCTTGCCCGCCTGCCGGAGGCGATGGAACCCGCGCTCGCCGCCGCGCTCGGTTGCCGGGTGACGACCGCCTGGCACGCGTTGACCGGCCGTGCTGCTCTGAAGCCCGGCGAATGGCTGGCGGTCTTCGGCACCGGCGGGGTAGGGCTCTCGGCGATGCTCCTCGCCCGCGCGCTCGGCGCCCGCACCGTGATGGTGGATGTCGTCGCCGAAAAGCTCGCCCACGCGGCGGCCCACGGCGCCGACGCCACCGTGAATGCCGGCGCAACCGATGCGGCCGAGGCGGTGCGCGCGATCACCAGCGGCGGCGCCGATGTCGCCATCGAGGCGCTGGGACGTGCCGAAACCACCGTGGCCGCGATGCGGTCGCTCCGGAAGCTCGGACGGATGGTGCAGATCGGGATGCCCGCGGGAGCGCACGCGGCCATGACGCTGCCGATGGACGTCCTCTACTCGGGGCAGCTCGCGCTTTACGGCACGCGCGGGATGCCTGCCTGGCGCTACCCGAGCCTCTTCTCGCTGATCGAGACGGGGCGGCTTGACCTTTCCCCGCTGATTGCCCGCCGGGTCGCGCTTTCCGATGCCTCGGCGGAACTCGCGGCCTTCGACCGCCCGGCACCGCCCGGGGTTGCCGTCATCACGGATTTCGCGCGCTGAGGCGTCTTCCATGCCGGAATACTCCGGAGGGTGGGCCGCAGCCAAATCCGCCGCTTCCCACCGCAGGGCGTTTGCGCTATTTCCCGGCCATCCCTGCCCGCGCCCGGAGGATCGCCCGTGAAAGCCGCCGTCATCACCTTCCCCGGTTCGAACTGCGACCGCGACCTCGCCGTGGCCTTCGAACGGGCCGGCGCGAAAGTGACTAAGGTCTGGCACAAGGACGCGGAACTGCCCCGGGGCCTAGACATCGTCGGGATCCCCGGCGGCTTCTCCTTCGGCGATTACCTGCGCTGCGGCGCCATCGCAGCGCGTTCGCCCGTCATGCGCTCGGTCGCCGACTTCGTCCATGCGGGTGGCCATGCCATCGGCATCTGCAACGGCTTCCAGGTACTGACCGAAACCGGCCTCCTGCCCGGGGTCCTGATGCGCAATGCCGGGCTCCGCTTCGTCTGCAAGACCGTGCGCCTGCGGGTCGAGACTGCCCGTAGCCCCTTCACCAACGCCTGGGCCAAGGGTGACACCGCCGCCGTCCCGGTTGCCCATCACGATGGCAACTACACGATCGACGCCGAAGGGCTCGCCCGGCTGAAGGGCGAGGACCGCATCGCCTTCACCTATGTCGAGAACCCCAACGGCGCCACCGCCGACATTGCCGGCGTACTCTCGGAAAATCGCCGTGTGCTGGGCATGATGCCGCATCCCGAACGCGCGGCCGAAGCCGCCCATGGCTCCACCGACGGGGTGGCGCTTTTCCGCTCGCTGACGGCGGCCCTCGCTACCGCCTGACGGGGCCTTTCCCGCGCAATGCTTGTCGGCCCGCGCGGCGGGGCCTAGACTGGCGCCATGGCCGAGACACCTCAGTCCGACGACCTCCCGCAGACCGCCGTCCCGTCCGCCCCTGCGGCCGGAACGGACGAGGGCGCGGCGGCGCCCCTCATCGTTCCGCTCGTCGCCGAGTCCTCCGGGCTCGTCGCGCCCGGCAACCCCTGGTGGCTTCGCGCGCTCGTCATCGCCTTCATCGCCGCCGCCGTGTCGGTCATCTGGTTCACGAACGCGTTTCTCTCGGATCGCTTCGCGGAAACCACGCGGAACCGGGCAGATGTCCGTCTCGCGCTCTACACCGGCCATATCATGAGCGAGCTGCAGCGCACCGCGGTGGTGCCGCTGCTGCTGGCCCGCGACCCCGCACTGATCTCGTCTCTCAACACCGGCGACTATGCGACGACCTCGCAGCGCCTTATCTCGGCCCAGGCCGAGATCGGCGCGGCGTCGATCCAGCTTCTCGACGACACTGGCCGCACGGTGGCGGCGACCGACCGGACCGAGATCGGTTCCAACCACTCGACGCTCGGCCATTTCGTCAATGCCCAGCGGTCGAAGGAAACCGTCTTCACCCTGGACGAGAGTCCGAGCGGCGGCTACGAGTTCAGCTATTCCCGCGCGATCCTGTCCGAAGGCCAGCTCATCGGCGTCATCGTCGTGGGCGTCGAACTGCAGAAATTCGAGCGCAGCTGGGCCGGCATATCCGAAGCTGTTGCGATCACCGACAGCGAGAACCGCGTGATCCTGACCACCGAGCCGCGCTGGCGTGGCCAGGTTCTGGCCGAGGCGCTGGCGCGGATGCCGCCCTCGGCGCTCGAACGGGCCTTCCGGGTGACTGCGGACTGGGCCAACGACCCGCCCGACGCCTATGTGGGCGGCGAGGCCGTGATGCGCACCGATGCGCGCATCCCGTTCCACGGCTGGCGGATCACCAGCTTCACGACCTATGCCGCCATCCGCGAGAAGGTGAACGCCGTCCTTGCGCTGGAGATCATGGGCTTTGCGGTCCTACTCGCGCTGATCTTCTACCTTCTCTCCCGCCGCGCCCGCAGCCAGAGCGCGATGTTCCGGCGCGAGTCGGCGGAACTGCGCCAGCTCAATCTGCGCTTGCAGCGGGAAATCGCCGAACGCGAGAAGGTGCAGAAGGACCTTGCCGTGGCCGAACAGACCATCGCCCAGTCCTCCAAGCTCGCGGCGCTCGGCGAGATGTCGGCCGCGGTGAGCCACGAGCTGAACCAGCCGCTGGCCGCGATGAAAACCTATCTCGCCGGTGCGCGCCTCCTTCTCCAGCGCAAGCGGCCGGAGGAGGCGCTGTCTTCGTTCCAGCGCATCGATGATCTCATCGAACGCATGGGCGCGATCACCCGGCAGCTCAAGTCCTATGCCCGCAAGGGCGGCGAGGCCTTCGAGCCGGTGGACGTAAGAGCTTCTGTTTCCTCGGCTTTGTCGATGATGGAGCCCTCGCTCAGGACACGATCCATCAAGATCACGCGGATGGTGCCGAGGACACCGGTGATGGTGATGGCCGACCGCGTCCGGCTCGAACAGGTCATCATCAATCTCCTGCGCAACGCGCTTGACGCAACCAGGGGCGCGGTCGAGCCGCATGTGGAGATCCTGCTGACCGCGGGTGAGACGGCGACGCTGGCGGTGCGCGACAACGGCCACGGGATCGTCGATCTCGACAACCTGTTCGAGCCCTTCTACACGACGAAGAAGCCGGGCGAGGGCGTCGGCCTCGGGCTTGCCATTTCCTCCGGCATCGTGAAGGACCTCGGCGGACGGCTTACGGCGCGCAATGCGCCGGGCGGGGGGGCTGTGTTCGAGGTTCAGCTCCCCATATTGGCGGCGAAGACGCAAGCTGCGGAATGAGGTGACCCATGGCGCGCACGATGAAGGTGGCCATCGTCGATGACGAACAGGACATGCGGCAGTCGATCAGCCAGTGGCTGGCGCTTTCCGGCTTCGACACCGAGACCTATGCCAGCGCCGAAGAGGCGCTGAAGGCAATCGGGCAGGACTGGCCGGGCGTCGTCGTCTCGGACATCAAGATGCCGGGGATGGACGGAATGGCCTTCCTCAAGAAGCTGATGAGCGTGGATTCGGGCCTGCCGGTCATCATGATCACCGGCCACGGCGACGTGCCGATGGCGGTGGAGGCGATGCGGATCGGCGCCTACGACTTTCTCGAAAAGCCCTTCAACCCCGACAAGATGACGGATCTTGCCAAGCGCGCGAGCCAGTCGCGGCGGATGACGCTCGACAACCGCGCGCTGCGCCGCGAGCTTGCCGACGGCTCGACGATCATGAAGAAGCTGATCGGCACCTCCCCGGCGATGGAACGGCTGAGGGAGGATATCCTCGACCTCGGCCAGGCCGATGGCCACGTCCTGATCGACGGCGAGACCGGGACGGGAAAGACGCTTGTCGCCCACGCGCTGCACGCCGTCGGCCCGCGTGCCGGCAAGAAGTTCGTCGTGATCTCCTGCGCCGCCTGGTCGGAGGACCAACTCGCCACCCGGCTCTTCGGGCCGATGGACGAGGGCGGGCAGATCCCGCTCGTCGAGGAAGCGCGTGGCGGCACGCTCGTCCTCGAGGACATCGAGGCGCTGAGCCAGCCGCTGCAGGCGCGGCTTCTCACCTTCATCAACGAACAGGGTACACCGGCCGAGACGCGGATCATCGCAATCTGCAACGACCACGAGCAGGGCCGCACCGTCGAGGATGCCTTGAGGCCGGACCTCTATTTCCGCCTTGCCGCGCTGAAGATCGTGCTGCCTCCGCTCCGGGCGCGCGGCGAGGACATCCTGACCCTCTTCACGCGCCTTGCCGAGCAGTTTGCCGAGGAATACGGCTGCGATGCCCCCCAGGTGACGGCGCAGGAGGCCGCGCAGCTCCTGCAGGCGCCCTGGCCCGGCAATGTGCGCCAGCTCATCAATGTCGCCGAACGGGCCGTCCTGCAGAACCGCCGCGGCTCCGGCTCCATCGCCTCGCTCCTCATGGCCGAGAACGAGGAGGCCGGACCGGCGATGACCACCGAGGGCAAGCCCCTGAAGGAATATGTCGAGAGCTTCGAGAAGATGCTGATCGACAACACGATGCGCCGTCACAAGGGCTCCATCACCGCCGTGATGGACGAGCTTTGCCTGCCGCGCCGGACGCTGAACGAGAAGATGGCGAAATACGGGTTGCAGCGGTCGGACTATCTCTGACCGCGACGGGGGTCGGAGGCGGGGCGCGGATCGCGACCTCCACCCCCGCCCGTTCAGGCAGAATCGGGTTCGCCACCGAAATGCGCCCAGAATTCATCGCGGTGATTGCTGCGCGGGAAATCCGACGCCGGGACCGGCACGCCGAGGAAGCGGCAGAGCGGGTCCCAGCCTTGCGCCACTTCGAACACCAGCAGACGGCCGGCGGGAATCTCCTCGCGGACACGCCGATTGTTCCGGCGATAGGCGCCGATTGCGGCATCGCGCGTGATCTCGCCGTGGAAGATGTCCTTGATGAACCAGCCGTCCATCGTGTCCATGATGGTCGCGATATGGGGTGGCAAGGGCAGTGAACGGTACACGGTGAAGAACTTGCCGATCGTCTTCGAGAAGCTGTTCCACCAGTCCTCCTCGGGCCGTTCGGTGTGGATCACTTTCGCATCCGGAAAGGCGGCCGCAGTCGCCGGCCAGACGGCGGCCCCCGGCCAGTCGACCTGCGACACGTATCCGGCGAACACATCCGACCAGTCGACCTTCTCGTCGGCGGCGACGGCCTTCCAGTGCGCCGGCTGCGCGGGATTGTTCATGACTTCGATCATGTGATGGCAGGTTCCGAAGCCAAGTTGTTCCAGCGCCATCTTGGTCGACATTGTTCCTGTCCTGCCAAAACCGCTACCAATCACCTTCAGTGTCATGTGAGACCTTCCCTGTGATGGCGTGCGCCTCATCGCGCGCGACGGCCGTCAATCTATCCGAATACCCTCTGCGGTCACAGCGAAACCGGACACTCGCGGGCCTGGCCCTCGCGCCGCCCGGGCCGCCGCCCCCGGCCGCATCGGCCGTGGTCCTTGGACAAATTGCCCAAAGTTTTCGCCGATACGTCCCCGGCAAGGCCGACCCACGCCGGTTTCAGCGTCGCAAACGCGGCCGACCCGAAGGATCTTCTGCCGATCAACGCGCCCGAGCTTCGTGCAAGGGTTGTGCGGATGTCCGGCCGAATGGCCGTACGGCCGCACCTCCACCCCCGGCCAACCCCAGGGACGGCGACGTGCTTGCGATTTCGCGGCGAAGTTATCGCAAGACCTCTGCGAACCATCCCGGGGCCCGGGGCCGGTTCTGGCGGCGAAGACCGCCATGGCCGGGGCCGGGCGCGGCGGCGTCCCCCCCGGGCCGCTCGCCGGCCGCTCCCCGGCCCCTCCGGCCTCCCGCGGACCTAGTCCACCGGCAACGTCGCCGCATAGCTCAGGACGTCGACGGCGGCGTCGAGCGGAAAGGCCCTGAGGTTCGCCATTTCGACGCCCGTGTGGGCATTCAGGATCTTGTGCAGCACCTCGTCGGGCACATCTGCTGCCTCGGTGCCGACATAGGCATGGGCGCCGTCCTTGCCCCAGTCATAGCGGCGTCCGTCGAAGCCGTGGCAGGCGGCGCAGACGGTCTGGAAGATGCCGCGCCCGCGCTCGGGGTCGCCGGCGATGATCGCCCGCGTCTCGCCGTCCACGATGACGCTGACGTCGACCTGGCCGCTGGACACGAAGGCCGCCACCCGGGCAAGCTCCTCGTCGGTGATCATCTCGGGCGTGTAGCCGTGCAAGGGCGCGCGCAGAAGGGCGGCGATCTCCGCCTCCGGCTTGCCGAGGGCCCCGTCTATCCCCTTGATCCCGGTGTGATGGCTGCCCTTGCGATAGATGCCGGCCGTGCCCCGGTAATCCCAGCCATGACACTCCTTGCAGCGCCAGGTATCCGGTCCGGACTGTTCGCCCGCGGCCGGATAGGACGGATGGGTGCCCTCCGGTTTCTCGCGATCTAGCGCCTCCCACCAATTGTCGTAGATGCGGCCGCCCGCGGCGAGGGTCCATGGTTCCGACGGCTCGGCGGGCGCGGCATGGATGAACGCCTGCGCCTCCGCACCGTGCTCGTAGTCGTGTTTCTCCTCCGCTGCCGCGCGTTCCGCGGCCAGTGCCAATATCGTCGCGGCCACCCAGCCCGCCGCCGCGACTCCCGTCAGTATCCTGCGCATGTCACCCACCCATTCCGAGGTTTCCGATGCGCGTTCCCGAATCGCACCCTAGCAAAGTGTGATCACGCTGTCGTGATCGGGATCAGCCGCTAAACGGATTGCCGAGAAGGGCGTGCGGCCCGTCCGCCTGCCGTAGCGGCAGGGCGGGAGGAAAAACCGATTGTGTTTGACTGCCCTTCCCCGCTAAAGTCACGGGACGTCGATGTCGTGCCCCCCAATGCGCGACGCGGCTCATCAGATTCACTGTCCCGACCACCGCCGCGGCAGGCATGCCCGGCGCCGGAAGGGGCAGGCCGACTGGCCGCAAGGCCGCAATTTGCCCCTGTCCGGAAGGCCCGGGGCCCGAGTTGGGCGCCCATGGGGCGCCTGGGAAAGAACCGCGATGAAACGCGTGCGGACCGAGCAGCGGATGACAGGCAGGCCCTTGGCCGCCTCCGCTGTTTCCGCGCCGTCCGTCGCTCCAGATATTGACCGCCGTCCTGCCGTCCGCGCCGCAAGGTCCGGGCCGCCGCCGGCGTTCGGAAAGTTTACATGGCCAAGAAAATGCTCATCGATGCCACCCACGCGGAAGAGACCCGCGTCGTGGTGGTGGACGGAAACAAGGTCGAGGAATTCGACTTCGAGACCGTCAACAAGCGCCAGCTTGCCGGCAACATCTATCTAGCGAAGATCACGCGGGTCGAGCCCTCGCTGCAGGCAGCCTTCGTCGACTACGGCGGAAACCGCCACGGCTTCCTCGCATTCTCGGAAATCCACCCCGACTATTACCAGATCCCGGTCGCCGACCGGCAGGCGCTTCTGGCCGAGGAACGCGCTTATGCCGAGGCGATGGAGGCCGAGGAGAACGGCCGCGGACGTCGCCGCAATCGTCCGGCCGCGAGGGCCGAGAAGGCCGCTCCGATCGATGCCGTGGCGACCAGTGACGACATCCCCGGCATGGCTGTGGTCGATCTGAGCGAAGAGGCCGAGGCGGTGGAACCCGCCGCTGCCCCCGCACAGGTCGAAACACAGGCCGGGCCGAGCGCCGAACCTCGGGCCGAGGAGCCCGCGGCCGAGCGCGAGGAGCCCTATGTCGCGGCCGACCACGCCTCCGAGACCGACGACGAGATCGAATCCGTGGCCGAGGAGGACGTGGCAGAGGAAATCCGGACGCAGCGCAAGCCGCGGCCGCGGAAATACAAGATCCAGGAAGTGGTCAAGGTCCGGCAGATCATGCTGGTCCAGGTCGTCAAGGAGGAGCGCGGCAACAAGGGCGCCGCACTCACCACCTACCTCAGCCTCGCCGGCCGCTACTGCGTCCTGATGCCCAACACCGCCCGCGGCGGCGGCATCTCTCGCAAGATCACCAACGCCGCCGACCGCAAGAAGCTGAAGGAGATCGCCGGCGAGATCGAGGTGCCCGATGGCGCCGGTCTCATCATCCGCACCGCCGGCAGCCAGCGCACCAAGGCGGAGATCA
>WBZL01000373.1_pt1 | contig 42689 bp, 42 predicted proteins | sample 5204291 | NCBI WGS metagenome assembly WBZL01 (sample SAMN12344345, study PRJNA552823) | activated sludge metagenome | biome: Activated sludge suspended growth; feature: Nitrification reactor; material: Wastewater; isolation source: activated sludge from nitrification reactor of wastewater... | reverse complement strand
GTCGACATGCACGGACGCCGTCCAGAAGGCTGAAGGCACCGCGGAAGGGAATCGCTCGATCAACCCGCGCCACAGTCCAAGATCGGAATTGAGCTTGAGATCGAGGAACACGAACAGGGATGTGTCGTGGCGCTGGTGCTGCCAGCGCAATTCGGCGATGACATTTTCAAGCGAGCGGGTCCGGAAAGTTCGTCCGGCCGAAGTAATCACGTCTGAGCAGAACCGACACTTTCCCCAGCCACAACCCCGGCCGGTCATGATGGGTACGATCCGATTTGGATATCGGTTCCAAGGAAAGTCCGAATAGTCCGCGAAAGGAAGTTCATCGAGATCCTGCAACGGGGGCATCACGGGAGCTGGACTCCGACCTGGAACCGACACGCCGCGGTAACCGGAAACGTCGACGCCTCGCACCAAGTCCTCGAGTAGACCTACGAGTTCGGCCTCGGGCTCGCCTCCGTAAACAGCGGATACCCCATCGATTCCCAGCCACTGCTCGACGATCTGCGGCAACGAGAAATAGTTGCCCCCTACAATGACCGGGATCCCGCGCGCACGGCATGCAGTCGCGACGTCTTTGCAAATGTCTTCGTACATCGTGTACGCGGACACGAGGACGACGTCTGGCTTGTCCTCGAGCATCTCAATGGCATGTCGAACAATGATCTCTCGATCCGCTGATCCCCCGGGATTGAAGCGCTCTGCAACGAGTCGTCGCAGCCGTCGGACCAGTGGGAATTGTGTCACTGCGGACCAATAGCGAAGCCGGTCCTTCATCAAGTTCCAGCGCGTCTCGCGGGGAACTCTGACATATCCTTTGACGCCCCTGGCCAGAGGCGACAGCAGGCTCACTTCAACGTCCGCACTACGCAGTATCGCAGCCAGAAGCCCGACCGAAATTGTCGGGAACCGCGAGAAATTGTTCAAGTCGATGATCAGAGCGCGCATCCCTGCTACCAGGCTGATGCAAGCGCACCCGGGCGCCCGCTGAATTGGCCTTCTTTCTAGCGGGTAACGTGACCCACCGGCATCGCTCGATCGTATGTCACCCGGCCAAGGTCGTCACCGACAACTGGCAGGACGTTTGGGCGACACCCAGGAGCCTCGGGCAAGACTCCAGAACCTTTGGAACACACTGGAATAGTTCGATGAGCCTCGGGTTCACCGAGCAAGGAACACCCCTGGAGCCAGCCGCAACTTCGCGGGCCACGCTCTTCCGTGAGCGCGTCGCCCGCTTCGCATCAAACGGTCCTCAACGAATCACCAGATCCTGTGGCGGCTCGGGCTTGGTCATTTCGCCGTCGACCGCGAATTCGAACGCTCCAACGTCGCACTTCCCCTCCATGGGCCGTACGACGCCCCATATGTCCTCCGATGGGCACGCGGTGCCACCGACATTCACCGCCGGACTTGCCGCCGTCAAGCGGAAGTCCTTCGTTGCCACGCTGCGGAACTTCTGCGCATCTACCGAACTCGTGTTGTTCCGGGCCGCCACGCACTGGCCGGCGGCGACCTTGTTGCCGGCCACGATGTTGTCCCGGACCTCGCAGCCATCGATGGATGAATTCACGCTGATGCCCGTACCGCCCACAGGCGCAACGACGGTGTTGTTGTAAATGGACGGTGCCGGCTCCGACGAACTCGTGTCTTTGCGGCCCGACGCGATGCCGGGCCCCTTGCAGTTGTGAACGACGTTATTGTAGATGCGCGTCGGCAGTTTCGCGATCCGGGATGCGGACTGGTAGACGCTGTTCTGGGTGATGCATGCGCCCTCGCCGTACGCCTTCGGCGCGGGACTCTCGACGTAGTTGCTGAAGATGTCCGTGAAGCCGGCCTCGAACAGGATGATGCCCGCAGACGTACAGCCACCGCCCGGGTCGTTGGTCGACTGTCCCGTATTCGTGATGTGGTTGTGATGGATGCGGCTCAGCCCGTCGATCGCGTTCTTGTACTTGATTCCGTCGCAGCCGGACTTGTCGATGTAGTTGTAGGCAATTTCGTTGTTGCGCAACGGCAGGTCACCAGCGCCGCCCTTGTCGGGATTGACGTTGGGGCCGAGGTACATGGCCTCCAGGCCGGATTCGTGAATGTAGTTGTTGAGGATGCGAATGCCCTCGCGCCATTCGCCCGGATGGCTATCCAGTTCGTATTCGTGGTCGTTGACCGTCAGACCGATGCCGGACCCGCACGTCGGATAGTTGCCGTCGATTTCGATGCCCTTGACCGTGAAGTTGCGGCTGGAGCCATAGAAGAGCAGCGCGCTGTGCGGGCTCCCGCTGACACATCGAAAGACGATCCCGCACTGCGATCCGCCCAGCACGCGGTAACCATCTGCCAGCGAGACTCCACACGTTCCACCCGGCGCCCCGGACCATTTCCCGGTTCCGTCCCAGACCACGTACTCGCAGTTCGTGCATTGAGACTGGAATCCGCTGCCTGAGTACTCGATGACCAGCGGCCCGGACTCAGCCGTGTCGTTCTGGATCTTAATCGGTCGGTCGGCGGTGCCCTTGCAGTTGTTCAGTTCAATCGTGCCCCGCGTGCGCCCCTTGAGCACGATGACGTCGCCGGGTGCTACACCGCCCCCGTAACTCCTGCAATCGACCGACGAGGTATTCGTCGGAATCGAATGTATGGCAGCCGCCGCGTCTTGCCACATGCCGCCGGCAAGCACGCCGAGACAGGCAAGAGCGCAGATGCGCGCGGCGCGCCAAGCGACCACTGGGATGAGATCGATCTTGATCATGATGTACTGCCACCTCGAAAAGTCAGCTTTCCCTTTGCATCCGGGGTGCCTACCCGGGACGGGGAATGACGCCATGCAGCACTGGACTCCATGGGACTGCGGCACTCGAATCTAATACGCGGGAATCACGCGCGCATGGTCGTTCTGGCGCAGTCGTGACGCGTTGCTCAGAACCCGGGGTACCGCGGCCGGGCCTGACGGGATCCGAAACCACAGCCGTCAGCCATGTCCGTTCCCGCAGGTGTACATATTGAACGCAACGTCCCGAGGTCGTCCCGATTCGTCGCCGATTTGCGACAGTCCGGGTACGCCCAATTGGATCCGGAACCCGGGCGATGGTCTCTCGCCGGTGCGCTTGCTGTCGGCTCCGCCGCCGAGAACGCTCAGACGGTACACGCTCCATCACTGCGTCGTTCGGAGGCGCGGATCAGCATGCCCCCGTAGACCTCGTACGTTGCGCGAGCGACCGCGTCGGCGTCGTAAGTCATCGATGCAGAAATCCTGGCGGCCGCGCCCAGTCGGGCTCCGAGCGCCGGATTCCCGCCGAAGCGTGACAGCGCCTGTGCCAGTTCGTCCGTCGCGCCTGCCTCCACGAGAAGACCCGTCTCGTCGTCCTTGATCTGGTACGGCACGCCCCCGACGCGGGTTGCAATGACAGGCAGGCCGGCGGCCATGGCCTGCTGAACCACCATGGGTGCCGTTTCCTGATACGAAGGCAATACCAGCGCCTCCGCCCGCGCAAACTCCTCGAGCAACGCCGGCTCATCCAGCAGTCCCGCGAACCTTATTCGATCGTCGAGCCCTGCTTGGGAAATGCTCTTCCGGACCTCGCTTTCGTAGACTGGATCCGCTGTTGCGCCAGCCAGCACCAGGCAGCGGACGCTGTCCCGGCAGGCGGCCACGGCCTGCACCAGCTCCAGCACGCCCTTGAGCTTCGAAATCCTTCCGGCAAACAGGAACCGCCCGCGCTCCGGAGCGCGCCGGACATTGAAGAAGCTCGGCGCTACGGCGTTCGGTATCGCATGCACGTTGCCCCGGATCTCGTCGTCGTAGTGGCGAACGACATACGGACTGATCGCGATGACGTCGGTCGCCTGCCGCAGGGTTGGCCGCTCAGTGAGGAAGTTGGAAAACCGCGCGCGTGCCCTCACCAGCGGGTTCGTCTGATAGTTCGCGCACTCGCCGAGCACGCCATGAACGGTGACCACGGCCGGAACCCCACAATCGACCGCGATCAACCCCGCGGCGTCGGCGCCCTGCGCATGGACGACGTCCGGCCTGCAACGCTCGACGATCGACTTGAACTCCCGCTTCTGCTTCCAGAAGAGCGTACTGACACTGAACCGGTCTAGCGGCAGGTCCAGGATGGGCCATGCGAATGCGCCCTCTTCGCCCTTGCCCGGGCCACCCGGTGCCAGACGCACACCGATGAGTTCGACATCCCGCAATGGGACCAATGCCTGACAGAGGTAGGTCATGGCAGCCGCCACACCACCGTCGATGCGCGACGGCGACGGGGGAAACTGCCCGAGCATGAGGACGCGCATTGGAAGCAGTTACCCGCCTCGCGTCTGCCGCGGCAATGCCGCTGCGGGCTCGTCGTCCCGGAAGGCAGCGGACACCGCCGCCCACTGCGACGACCGCGCGGGCGACTGACTCGACGTCGTGGCTCTGTCACCCAGACCGACCAGCAATCCGACCAGCGCGAAGATGAACTGGGCATAGTCCATGGAAACCGCCCGGTTGAACTCCAGAGTGATCTGGGCGATCAGAAATGCCGGGATGACCACCATGCCCGCCCGAACGAGCGGCGAAGCCGCACCCTCCGCGGTCTGACGCGAGACGGACCGACGAAGACTGAGCCACGCCCGCACGAAGAACAACATGACCGCCGCCAACCCGACGATGCCCACGGTGCGCAGCAGATAGAGATAGAGGCTGTGCGGGTACGGGTCGTAGCGCGTGTCCGTCCGGCCGGATTCGTCCAGTTCATTGCGCATCATGCCCATGTTCTCGGCCTCTTCCTGGGTCATGAAGTACGGCCCCTCCCCGAACCATGGGCTCCGCCTGATCTTCTCCATGGCGATGGGCCACGTCTGCGAGCGTGTCTGCGGCACGCCGTTCGACGTTTCCGTCACGGACTGCAACCTTTCGAGCATGCTGCCGAAGCGCGTGTAATTGACTGCCACGGCGGATGCGATGGCCAGTACGACGATGCCGCCCACCGTATACAGCACGACGCGTCGGGCACCGAGTTCACGACGGAAAGCGATCAGCATCAGCGGGAACATGGCAATCAACACCAGCATCCCGGCCCGGTTGCCCGTCGCGACGAGACCCAGCAGATTGACCACGAGCAGCACTTGCAGAAGGAGACGCCGTCGGCCCGAGGCCGAGATGAGTTCTGCCGTGCACAGAAACGTCATCAGTGTCAGGTATCCAGCGGTGTTCCCCGGCGTGCCGAAGGGGCCCACGAGCCGCGGGTCGCTCACGTCCCGATTACTGTTGAATGCGAATTGTTCGATGCCGAACGGAATGAACTGTTCGCCCGGCCCGGCCCAGATCTGCAGCAGGCAGTAGATGCCAATGAGCACGTTCATGCCGAGGAGGAGATTCGCCACGGAACGTTCGTGCTCCACCAGCCTTGCGTAGTCATAGGCGAGCAGGAAGACGACGAGGCACGACACGAACTGGAACACGTACACCACCTGCCACGTGAGCATCTGCCGGCCTGCCAGCGCGGTACTCGCGGCATAGGCGAAGACGATGCAGGCGAGTTCCGGCATCAGGCGGAACTTCAGGTCGCCCTTGAGCAGCAGGATGGCGCCCAGCGCATAGGCCATGAGCACGCTCGACGTCGCATAGCGGGTGTCGACGAACTGGAACGGAATCAGCAGCAACAAGGCCCCTATGGCGATCGTCCGTTTGGCCCCGGAGGCCAGCAGATAGGTCAGGATGATCGACAGGAGCGCCCAGGACGCTTCCCAGATGGCCGACGACTTCATCGCGACGCCCCGGCCTGTCGCTCGCCCCCGGGGACCGGACCGGACGCAAGGGGTTCGGCACTGCGCATGTCGTAGGTGCGAAAACCCACCTCGTCCAGCACACCCTGAATCAGCCCGATCTGCTCCCGGGTCAGCGCACGGAGCCATTTCGGAGCGCCCTTCGCGCCCGAGGAACCGTTCGAGCTCTGCTGGGACGGACGGGCGAGCGCTTCCGCCGCCGGAATGTTCGCGAGATGCAGGGCCCGACACACCGTGCGCCATTCGCGCTCAGGCACCGATTTCAGCCGCTCGTAGTACACGACTTCGACGCCGTCATCAGCCGCATGTGCGATGGGCCATTGGTTCTCGATCACCCAGTTGGCCGTCAATGCCTCGATGCGCGACATCTTTCGCGCGAGCAGGGAACGATAACGCCCCCCTGTCAGTTCGTGCAGTCTCGCGTCCTTGCGGTATCGGTCCAGGATGGGAACCGGATTCCAATTCACGTCGCGACCGAGCCGGAACTGCGATTCGACCACGGCACCCGGGTGCCGGACCATGAGCACGACGCGGGCGCCGCACCGCTGCGAAAGCCACCCCAGCATCAGGTTGGCGCGTATGCACTTGATCAACGGCACCGGCCGCCGCGCCGCCGCGGCCAGAGCCGATCGCTCGCGCAGGAACCTCAACCGTCGACGATACTCGGTCTTGATGCCCTCGAGCGTCGTCATATGACGCGTCTGCGGCACCAGACTGCCGCCCGGCAGCCGGTACAAGGTCCACAATCTGTACTTTCGCCCCGCCGCGGCCTCGTCGAAGAACTGCTCCAGGTCCGGTTCCGGGTCTTCCGCCGCAAGCGCGCGATACGCATACCGCGCACCGATGTCGGAGACCGCCGGATGCAGCGGCTCGAACACGGGACGCAGATTGTTTGCGTCCGCGAGCGCATCCTGCACCCACGTCGTGCCGCTGCGACCCGAGCCGACGATGAAGCGCAGTCCCTTCATGCGGCGTCGTGCAATCCGGTGGACGGTGCCGTACCCACGCGCGCGCGATCATAGATCCGCTCGAGGCCTGCGACCTGCGAAGCGATGCTGAAATGGGCTTCGACGAACGCGCGGCCCGCGGCACCGAAGCGTTCGACGGCCTGCGGCGAATCCATGAAGAACCGGATGGCGTCCGCGAGCCCTGCCACGTCACGCTCGTCGACGAGCCGTGCCGACCGGCCTTCCGCAACGCCTTCCGCGTTGCCCGCATGACGCGTCGCCACGACCGGAGTGCCCATCGCCTGTGCCTCGAGAATCACCGTCGGCAGCCCCTCGCTGTCGCCATTCGCCGCCGTGACGCTCGGCACCGCCACGAGCGATGCACGGCCCAGCCACTCCCGCACTTCCGGCAGCGGCAGGAACCCCTTGAATTCCACCTGCGCGCCACTCTCGGCCGCAACGCGTTCGAGCTCGGGCCGCAGCGGCCCGTCGCCGAGCAGCACACCCCGCACCGGCCGGCCCTGCGCCGCCAGTCGGCCGAGCGCGTGCAGCAGGTATTCACAGCCCTTCTTCTCCACGAATCGACCGACGAACAGCACCACAGGTTCCCGCCGTTGCGGCACAGTGGTGAAATAGCCCACGTCGATGCCGTTGTGATGGGTGACGACCTTGCCGGCCGGGTAGCCCTGCGCCAGCAGGCGCGACCGGATGAACTCCGATACGGCGATGAACAGCGCCGCCCGCTCGATCACGCGGCCCTTGCCGCGCAGGTACTCACGCCCACGCCAGGTGCGTCGTGCTTCCTCCGCGGTAATCGTCGCATCGTTGCCGTGGAACGTGACGACCAGCGGCACACGCAGGGCCTCCGCGAGTGCCAGCGCTGCCGGGCCGGACTGCCCGAAATGCGCATGGACGATGCCGGGTTCGAACTTCCGCAGACCTCCGGCAAGACGACCGGCGATCCCGAACCTCCGGAACAGGAACTCCTCGGCGCTGCCGAGCCAGCCGCCACGGTTGGCCGTGACGACCCGATCCTCGGGCAAACCGAGTCCGTGGACGCGATGCGCGCCCGCATACACCGGACGATATGTGGAGAGCGCCTCCGCATGGCTCCGGATGAAGGTCATCGACGGCTCGAGCAGCGAATGGCTGTAGACCACTACCGTCGGCAGCTTCCCGTGAGTGGACCGGCCGGCCTCGCCTCGCGCGACGACCTCAACCGGAGCCGGACGACTCAGTGCGGGCGTCGCACCGTCATGCCCGGGGCTGGTCATAGTAGTCGGCGTGATGCTCGCTTGAGCGGTTGATGACCACCCCGGCGACCGGGAAATCGCTGAGCGCACTGAGTGTGCGCGACAGGTCATCACGTTGTGTACGGCCCTCGGACACCACGATCAGCACGGCATCCACGCGGGGCGCCACGACGAGCGCCTCGTCCGTCACGTTGACCGGCGGCAGGTCTACCAGCACGGTCGCATCCGGCGAACGTGCGCGGATGTGCGCCAGCAGTTCCTCCAGCTTCGGCCCCGCGAGCAGTTCGGAGGCCCCATCCATCTTTTCGCGCGCACACGCGACGAACAGGAAGGGAACCGGAGTCTGGTAGAGAACTTCCGCCGCCTCTGCCTGGCCGGTGAAGTACTCGGTGATCGAGCGATGCTCATCGAGCCCGAGATACCTGTCCACGCTCGGGTTGCGCATGTCGAGGTCCACGACGTACACCGGGCGCTGCTTTTCGCGCGCCATGCTCAATGCGAGGTTCAGCGTCGTCACGGTCTTGCCATCGTCCTGGCGCGGGCTCGACACGGCCAGTGTCGACCAGCCACCGCGCTGCATGCGCTGCCGCATCTTGCCGCGGATCAACCGGTACGCGGCGTCCGCCTGCGGGAACTCCCGCTGCAGCTCGCCGGACAGCAGCACCCGATGGCGCGCGCAGGCCTCGTTCGAAATTCCGATGGCCGCGAGCGGCTCGAACTTGACCGGCACCGGCGTCGGACGCGGGGCCGGCACTGTCGGGCGGAAGGCCTCCAGTGGCGCAGCCGCCGCCACCCCGACCGCCTGCTCCGGGTTCGTCGCCTGTTCCTGCAGACGCTCCTTGCGGAGTCGCTTCGCGCGTTCGAGCGCTTCCTGGATCGTCATTGTGGCCTCAGGCCCCTGTATCCGACGCCGACGTAAAAGCGGTTGTTGTCCGCGTCCGAGATGGCGCGCTCGCGGTCTTCCCAGATGTAGCTGTAGGTTCCAGTCACGTACCAGTTCCGCGTGGCACTCCACGTCAGCGACAGGTCGCCGCGGGCGTAGTCGCGGTTCTCGCGTGATACCTCGCGGTCGGTGTCCTGGCGCGACTCGTAGCGGGCCACGCCGCCGAACTGCAGGCGCTGGCTCAGATCGCGCGTGTACTGCAGCCGCAGCTGGTCGAGGTTCGCGTTGCTGCCGGCGCTGGTGGGGATGTAGCGGCGACCGATCGTGACGCGCCAGCGGCTCACTTCCAGCTTCCGGTACGCCGTCAGCGTGCCGCCCCAGCCGGAGTTGCTGTCTTCGGAGTGGATGGGCACCGTGTGCGTGACATCGCTCGACCTGTAGAACACTTCGCCCCGCACGCCGGTCGACTCCGACCAGCGATACTGATAGGCGACGTGCCCACCGACCGAATCGGTCGTGCTGATGTCGTCCTCCGTTTCGTACCTGGATGCGAGCACGCCAACCGTGACGTCGCTCAGACGCGAAAGTTCCCAGTTCAGGAAACCGTCGACGAGGGCGTTGTCATAGTCGAGGTCCGATGTAATGCCGTCTTCGGCGTTGTAACGCACGGCAAGGTAGTCCAGCCTTGCGCCGAGGCCCAGCCTCTCGGTCAATGCATAGCGGAAGCTCGGTTCGAACTCGAAACTGTCCCGCGTCTCGCCGACGCGCGTCCGCGCCGAATCCGGGTTGGCGGGCTGGTCGGGGTCGATCGGATCGAACGCGCCACTGGCGGTCTCGACGTTGTATGAATCCTGCCGCGCATACCGTGCATTGACGTTGAAGTCGGCACGCTGCCATTTGTAGGCGGACACCACGTCGAGGAACGCCTCGATCGGCGTCACCTGTTCTCCGAGCGTGACCTCGTCGTCGATGCCCGGGTACTCCTGCGCGCGAATTCGCGGCCGGACCGTGGTGTCGCCCCGCGGCGTCGCGATGCCGATCAGTGCCTCGGCATCCGCGATGAAGCCGTGGGCATCGACGCCGGTGTTCGGGCTGGCACTCGGTGTGAGGCCGAAGTTGTCATTGTACTCGACGCCGACTTCCACACTCGGCACGAAGTAGGTCTGCGCCGCCCCCGCGTCGGGCACGGCCGCCGTGGAGACCGCCGCAACCAGACCGACGGCAATTGCGCGCCGCAGCGCCACCCGGTTACGGAACGACGACGACATCGCCACTCTCCAATGTGATGTTCTGCTCGATGTTCTTGCCCTCGACGACCTGGCTGTACCGGAACGGCAAGGTCCGCTGCGCCGTGCCGGCACTGCGCAGGACGCCGATGCTGTCGAGCTTGGCGAATGGCGTCGTCCCGCCCGCCAGGCTCAGTGCCTGCAAGACGTTGAGCTGCGGGTTCATGACGAACATGCCCGGGCGAGCCACCTGGCCGATCACGTAGACACGGTTGCCGAGCACCTCCTCGACCGAGACGGTGACGACCGGTTCAGGGATGTACTTCCGCAGCCGTGTTTCGATCTCGGCGCGGACCTCGTCGGCGGTGCGTCCGTTCGCCTGGATGTCGCCGGTCAGCGGGAAGGTGAAGCGACCATCGGGCCGCACCGTCACCTTGCGCTGCAGGTCGACTTCCTTCCAGACCGACACTTCGATCCGGTCGCCCGCGTGCAGTTTGTAGTCGACCGGTGCGCCCTGAGCCCAGGCGGCGAGCGGCAGCAGGAGCGGCAGCACGAGCAGCGCCCAGCGGCCGCAAGATCTCTTGATCATTGTTGTCTACCTTGCGGATTCAACTGCATTTTTCGGCATCCTAGACAGGCGGAGGCCGAGGGAACGGAACTGTATCACAATCGTGCGAACGGTCCGGGCCGGCCATGTCAGGGATGCGGGATGCCCAAGGCCGGCGCCGAGCCGCCGCGGAGCTTCAGTACGCCTTCCGGTCGTACAGCAACTGCACCGCCGTCTGCGCGATGATCTTCAGGTCCAGACCGGGCGACCAGTGGCGCAGATAGTCCAGATCGTAGGTGACGCGCGCCTGCATCTGCTCGAGCGTCTGCGTCTCGCCGCGGCAGCCGCGCACCTGAGCAAGACCGGTGATGCCCGGCAGCACCTTGTGGCGGATCATGTAGCCCTTGATGAGCTTGCGGTACTGCTCGTTGTGCGCGACCGCGTGCGGCCGCGGGCCGACGAGACTCATCGTGCCTTCCAGCACGTTGAAGAGCTGTGGCAGTTCGTCGATGGAGTAGCGCCGCAGGAACCGGCCGAGACGCGTGATGCGTTCGTCGTCGCGTGTCGCCTGCCGGATGCTCTCGCCGTCCTCCTGTACGGTCATGGTGCGGAACTTGTAGACCAGGATCTCCTGGCCGTCGAGCCCGTAACGCCGCTGCTTGAAGATCGCCGGGCCGGGGGAGGTCAGGCGAACCAGGACACCAACCGCGAAGAGCAGCGGAGCAAGCATGATCAGCGCCGCCGTGGCGATGGTGAGGTCCATCAGGCGCTTGACGACGCCGCGGTAACCGTAGAACGGCGTTTCGCACAGGGCCACCACCGGCATGCCGTCGACTTCGCCGGTGCGCGCCTGGATCAGGTCGAAGACGAAGATGTCCGGGACGTAGTAAATCGAAGCCGTCGTGTCGCGCAGATCTTCGAGCAGGTTCATGACACGCTGGATGTGCCGCATCGGCAGCGCGACGAAGATCACGTCGACGCCGTGCTTCTTCGCGTACGGCGCGAGATCGCCGAGACCGCCCAGCAACTGCCCCTGTTGCGCGTCGAAACCCAGGCGCTCGGGACTACGGTCGTCAAAATAGCCGGCGACAGTCAGGCTGGCCTCGGCGTTGTTCTTCAGCCGGTTCGCCATCTGCTGGCTCACGTCGTTGCAGCCGGCGAACACGGCGCGACGCGCGTTCACCGCAGAGAACAGCAGCTTGCGGATGAGCTCGTTGAGCCCGAGGCTGAAGATGATCAGCGGCGCCGGCGTCAGGATCGCCCAGGTCAGGATGACGCGGCGCGGAAACTGCGCCGAAAAGCGCGTGACGTAGGCAATCGCGAGCAGGACCGCCAGCAGCAGCACCCAGCGACCGAGCAGGTTCGCGGCGGAAGGCCACTGGCGCGCCAGCAACTGCGCGCGACTCGTCTGCTGCACCTGCAGCACGACCGGAGCGAGCACCCCCAGCAGGACGGACAACGCGCGGAAATTGTCGCCGAAGCGCTCCCCGAAGAAACCGACGATGAGGTACAGCGTCCAGATCGAGACCAGCGCAGGCGCGATCGCTCGCAGGATCGCGAGGACGGCGACCGTGAGGTTGCGCTTGTAAACGATGGTCTGGGTCATCGCGGGGAACATCACTCCCTGGGGACGGGGGTTCTTCTCTCCAACGGACGGCACACGCCTGCCCCTCCGTGGGCCCGGCAACCGGCACCTGACGCGCGTCGTCGGAATTCTTGTGCGAATTATCGCATGAGAGGTGGCCCCGATTTGGGACCGATTTCACAAATGAGCTGTGCGCCGCGGCTACCCCACAGCGGCCGTCGGAGGTCGCGCCGGCTCAGGACGAGGCAACCGCCGCCTTGCCCGTGGTGACCTGCTCGGTGACGCCGGTCAGTTCGCGCAGCGCCGCAACGACGATCCGCAGGCCTTCCTGAAGCTGCGCATCCGGAATGGTCAACGGCGCGAGGAAGCGGATGACGTTGCCATACAGCCCGCAGGACAGCAGCACGACGCCGCGACTGCCGACGAGCTTGACGAGCGCTCTGGCCAGGTCGGCGTCGGGCGCGTCCGCGTCGCGGTTACGCACCAGCTCGAGCGCCACCATCGCACCGAGATTGCGCACTTCGCCGATCGCGGGGCACTCGCGCTGTGCTGCGCGCAGGGCCGCGACGATCTGCTCGCCCACCTGCACCGCGCGCCGACAGAGATTTTCCTCCTCGATGACCTCGAGCACGGCGAGCGCCGCGGCGCAGGCGATCGGGGAGCCCGCATAGGTACCGCCGAGCCCTCCCGGCAGTGGCGCATCCATGATCGCGGCCTTGCCGACGACCGCCGCCAGCGGAAAGCCGCCAGCCAGGCTCTTGGCCATGGTCATCAGGTCGGGCTCGATGCCGGCGTGCTCGACGGCGAACATCCTGCCCGTGCGGGCGAAACCGGTCTGAATCTCATCCGCGATCAATACGATGCCGTGCCGGTCGCAGAGCCGGCGCAAGGCCTGCAGGAACTCGGGCGGGGCGATGTAGAAGCCGCCCTCGCCCAGCACAGGCTCAACGATGATCGCGGCCACACGCGCCGGTTCGATGTCGTACTTGAAGAGCTGCTCGAGCGCGTCGAGGCTGTCCTGCACGCTGACACCGTGGTACGCGATCGGAAACGGCGCGTGATACACCTCGGGCGGGAACGGCCCGAACCCCGCCTTGTACGGGACGACTTTGCCGGTCAGCGCCATCGCCATGAAGGTCCGGCCATGAAAGCCGCCGCCGAAGGCGATCACGCCGCTGCGGCCGGTGTGTGCGCGGGCGATCTTGATCGCGTTCTCGACGGCCTCCGCGCCCGTCGTGACGAGAACGGTCTTTTTCGGCGTCGGCCCGGGCGCCAGCCGATTGAGCTGCTCGGCGAGGTGCACCGCCGACTCGTACGGCGTCACCATCAGACAGGTGTGGCTGAACCGTTCGAGCTGTGCGGCCGCCGCCGCCTGCACCTTCGGGTGCAGGTGCCCTGTGTTCAGCACCGCGATACCGCTGCCGAAGTCGATGTAGCGGCGTCCTTCGACGTCCCAGAGCTCGGCGTTGCGCGCCCGGTCGACGTACACGGGCAACTGGTTGCCGAGCCCGCGCGCGAAGGCTGCGTCACGGCGTGACTGCAGGCCCAGGTTCGTCTTGGTATCCGGCATCGTCGGCCCTTCCCTTTCCGGTCCGTTCCCGTTCCGTTCCCGTCCCCTGCCGCGGCGCGCAGCGTCAGCGGCGCAGGCGGTTCGCCACGAGACGCGCGAGGTAATTCGCGAACTGGTCGCCGAGATTCGCGTGCTTCAGGCCGTACTCGACCGTGGCCTCGAGGTAGCCAAGCTTCGAGCCGCAGTCGAACCGGCGGCCTTCGAACGCATAGGCATAGACGGCCTCGTCCTGCATCAGCGCGGCGATGCCGTCGGTGAGCTGGATCTCGCCGCCCGCGCCGCGACCGATGGTCGCGAGCTTGTCGTAGACGGCGGGCGTCAGGATGTAGCGACCGACGACCGCGAGATTCGACGGCGCGTCGGCGGGCTTCGGCTTCTCGACGATGCGTTTGACCAGCGACAGCCGCTCGTCCACGGGCTCGGCCGCGACGATGCCGTACTTGTCGGTCTGGTCGGCAGCCACGGTCTCGACGCCGAGCACGCTCGCTGCGCGCGACTCGAACACCCGCGCCATCTGCCTGAGGCAGTGCTCGCCGCCGTCGATGAGGTCGTCGGCGAGGTGAATGAAGAACGGTTCGTCGCCGACCGCCGGGCGCGAGCACAGCACCGCGTGGCCGAGCCCCAGCGGGGCCGGCTGACGGATGTAGATGCAGCTCGCGTACGACGGCACGATGCCGCGCACGGCCGCGAGCAGTTCACGCTTGCCCTGCGCTTCGAGCTCCTGCTCGAGCTCGTGGTTCGTGTCGAAGTGATCCTCGATCGCGCGCTTGGCGGAGCCGGTGATGAAGACGAGCTTCTCGGCGCCGGCTGCGAGCGCTTCCTCGGCCGCGTACTGGATGAGCGGCTTGTCGACGATCGGCAGCATCTCCTTCGGGCTGGCCTTGGTGGCCGGCAGGAAGCGGGTGCCGCGGCCGGCGACGGGAAACACGGCGGTCTTGATGCGGCTCATGCGCCATCCTCGTCAAATCGTCCAGGGTCGGGATAGCGGACGATCATAGCGGATCGGGCGTTGCGGCCTCCATGCAGGCAGGCGGGGCGGCTTGCTCGTTTGCGCGCCGGATCACATTACCTGTGGTCTCCGATGGTGCTCGCACTGCCGGGAGACGGGGGACCCCATTTCCGGAGCAGGCAGTGCCTGTGTATCGAACGCCGAGCAACCGCCCGGGACGCGCGCGGACCGCCAGCAGCGTGGTGCGCGGGACTGTGCCCCGTCAAGCCCTCGGCAACTCGACGCTGCCGGTGCCGGCACGGCCCTGGTCCTCCAACGGTTCCACGAGCGCGACGAGAATTGCCTGATTGGCGCTACTCGGTGCCATGTGCCCGCTCCCGCAATATGCCCTGAAGAACTTCGACCTGTTCCCGTTGTCGACTGATGTCGTCACGCCAACGCTTCAACACGGCCTGGCGGCAGGAATCGCTGCGGCCAGCGCAGTCTTTCACCTTCAGGGTGGGCTTCTCGATCCACGCAGCGTGGGCTTCGATCTGCTTCTCGATCGAGCCGTTCCAGCCGTGCAGCGGCGCCGGGGAATGTCCGAACGCCGCGTCCCGATCCATGACGGATCGGGCGCGACAGTTCCTGCGAGGCGACCGAATGCCGGCTGCGTGCGCCGGCCGAAGGTCAGCGCGTGCCACCCGCGGCCGACTTCGGTACCGGCTTGGCGGCGGGCTTCGTCGCCGCGGCACCGGGCCCGGCGCCCGCGCGGTCGAGCCGGATATTGCCTTTGTTCTGGTCGAGCACCTTCTGACCGATGCCTTCGACCTTGAGCAGGTCTTCCGCCGCGCGGAACGGGCCGTTCTTCTGGCGGTACTCGACGATGGCCGCGGCCTTGGCCGGGCCGATGCCCTCGAGTTCCTTCGCGATCGTGCTCGCGTCCGCGGTGTTGACGTTCACGGGGCCCGCCCACGCCGCCGCCATGGGCATCAGGCTGACGATCATTCCCCGCACGAGCGCACGGGTTGCCTTGTCGTGTTTCATGAAAAGCGTCTCCTCGAATTGTGTCGTCGCTTGCGTGCCGCGACCGGATGGCTGCGGTCACGGGTCACGTTAGCGACCTCATGAGGCGGACGCCGCGCGACAAACTCGCGCGTTTGCGGGGAAATCGGCCGCTGCTGCGTCGGCGGTGACGGCAACGGCGGCGACGTCAGGATGGCGGCGGCGTCAGAGCGACGGCGGCAAGGCCTTCTTGGGCAGGAACTCGAGCGCGGCAACGCCGCGCAGCGAATCCCAGCAGTGGCAGCCCGGGCAGTGCCAGAGGAAGGTCGAGCTGTCGAGACCGCACTGGCTGCACTTGTAGCGCGCGTGGCGCAGCACGACGTTGCGCAGGGCTCCGGCGATCGCCCGGAGCTGCTCGCGTGACGGCTCGGCCCCGGCCGGCAGGAACGCGGCGGTCATGTCGCGCAGGTCGCTGTCGATCATGAGCATCTCGCGCACGCAGTCGAGGATCACGGGATCGTCGTAGTAGCCGCCCACGATCGCCGCGTACGCGATCTCGGCGTGGTTACCGGCCCCGAGGCGGATCAGTTCCTCGAGCATCTCGTGGAACTGCTGCGGCACGCCGGCCAGCCGCGTCGCATCGGCGAGCCGTGGCAGCACGACCGCGAGCAGATGAAAGTCGCGCCGCACGACGCGCCGGTAGAACTGCACGGCGAGTGCCGGATCGTCCTGCTTGCGCGCAAGGTCGCCGCGCAGGATCGCGGCCCGTCCAAAGTCGTTCTGCTCGCGGCTCGCGCTCTTCAGGTGCTCGAGGGCCGTCTCGTAGTCGCCCTCGGCCAGGGCCGCCTCGGCCATCTCGCAATAGTAGTGCGCGATCGCCGCAGGCTGCTCGGGCACGCCGACGGCACGCAGCCGTTCGTGCGCGCGCACAGCCTCGGCCCATTCGTGCTGGAGCTCGTAAATGCGCACCAGGAACTGCAACGCAACCGCCGGCTCGCGCCCGGAGGATGCGAGTTGCTCGAAGAGCTTCTCGGCGCGGTCGTAGAGTCCGGCTCGGAAATAGTCGCGTGCGAGTTCGGTGATTGCGGCGTCGCGGTGGCTCTCGTCGAGACTCGCCTTGTCGTAGATGTGCTGGTGCACGCGGATCGCGCGGTCGACCTCGCCGCGCCGCCGATAGAGGCTGCCCAGCGCGAAATGCGTGTCGACAGTCTCGTCGTCGAGTTCGGCGATGGTCAGGAACGACTCGAGCGCGCGATCGGGCTTGTCGTCGAGCAGGAAACGCACACCCTCGAGGTAACGCGCGCGGCGGCGGTGACGGCGCTGGCGACGCTTTTCGTTGCGCCAGGAGGTCACGCCCCAGCCGGCGGCGAGCGTGCCCGCCATCAGCAGCCAGAAATTTGCGTCAGCGTGCATCGACGGAGGCACCCGGAACGACGACTGTCGCGGTCGATGGTGGAGCGCTCGACAGGCGCGCCTCGGCCAGCCGCAGCGCCTGACGCAGGCGACCTCGCTCCGCCAGCAGCTCCGCGACCCAGCGCGAGCGCGCCAGAGCACCCGCGAGCAGCCCGGCCGAGAACGCGAGCAGCAGCGCGAGACCGGACGACACCTCGAACCTGAACGCCGCGACGTCGACCTCGAACGGCTGCTGGTTCAGCGCAGCAAACAGCATCGCGAGCACGACGAGAAGGACCAGGGCGAGACTGAAGGCGATGCGTCGCAACATATCGGGCACACCGTGAAACGGCGGGGTCAGGCCCCCGATTGTCAATCTGCGTTCAACTGGGGTCAGACCCCTACCGCCCCTACCGCCACGGGCGTTTGGCCCTCGGGCTCGTTGACGCGTTCGCGGAGATCCTTGCCCGGCTTGAAGTGCGGCACGTACTTGCCGGCGAGCGCGACGGTTTCGCCGGTCTTGGGGTTGCGGCCCTGGCGCGGTGGCCGGAAATGCAGGCTGAAGCTGCCAAAGCCGCGGATCTCGATGCGCTGACCCTGGGCGAGCGCATCGCTCATGATCTCGAGAATCTGCTTCACGGCCAGCTCGACGTCCTTCGCGGGCAGATGGCTCTGCTTGGCCGCGATGAGCTCGATGAGCTCGGACTTCGTCATGCTGCGTTCGGCGTCCACTCGAAAGCCCCCCGGAATCCCGTTCTCGAGTCCTGCGCGGGACCCGCGGCGAACCTGGCAAGGCCGCCGCGGGCACCCCTCGTGGCCCGATCAGCCGTCGCGGCCGGAGATCTGCTCCTTGAGCAGGTCGCCGAGGCTCGTGCCGGTCGCGGAGTCGGAGCGATAGCTTTCCATCGCCTCCTGCTCCTCGGCCATGTCCTTGGCCTTGATCGACAGCGCGACCGTGCGGACCTTGCGGTCGACGGCCGTGAACTTCGCCTCGATCTCGTCGCCGGCCTTCAGCATCGTGCGGGCGTCCTCGACCCGGTCACGCGCGAGCTCGGAAGCGCGCAGGTAACCGTCGATGCCGCCGCCCAGGTCGACGATGGCGCCCTTGGCCTCGACCTCGCGGACGATGCCGCGGACGATCGAGCCCTTCGGGTGCTCGGCGATCCAGTTGGAGAACGGGTCTTTGGCGAGCTGCTTGACACTGAGCGAGATGCGCTCGCGCTCGGGATCGATCGCGACCACGACGGCCTCGACCGTCTGGCTCTTCTGGTAGCCACGCACGGCTTCCTCGCCAGGGATGTCCCAGGAGAGGTCGGACAGGTGCACGAGACCGTCGATACCACCCGGCAGGCCGATGAACAGGCCGAAGTCGGTGATCGAGCGGATCTGGCCGCTGACGCGGTCGCCACGGTTGTAGTTGTCCGCGAACTCGCGCCACGGATTCGGCTTGCACTGCTTGATGCCGAGGGAGATGCGACGGCGCTCCTCGTCGATGTCGAGCACCATGACCTCGACTTCCTCGCCGATGTGCACGACCTTGGACGGATTGACGTTCTTGTTCGTCCAGTCCATCTCCGAAACGTGCACGAGGCCCTCGACGCCCTCTTCGATCTCGACGAAGCAGCCGTAGTCGGCGATGTTCGTGACCTTGCCGAACAGCCGCGTGCCCGTCGGGTAGCGGCGCGCGATGTTCTGCCACGGATCGGCGCCGAGCTGCTTGAGCCCGAGGCTGACGCGCTGGCGCTCGCGGTCGAACTTGAGGATGCGCACCTCGATCTCGTCGCCGACGTTGACGACCTCCGACGGGTGCTTGACGCGCTTCCATGCCATGTCGGTGATGTGCAGCAGGCCGTCGATGCCGCCGAGGTCGACGAACGCGCCGTAGTCGGTCAGGTTCTTGACCACGCCACGGATGACCGCACCTTCCTGCAGCTTGTCGAGCAGTTCCGAGCGCTCGGCGCTGTATTCCTGCTCCACGACCGCGCGGCGCGAGACGACGACGTTGTTGCGCTTCTGGTCGAGCTTGATGATCTTGAACTCGTGGACCTTGCCCTCGAGGTAGCTCGGGTCGCGCACGGGGCGCACGTCGACGAGCGAACCCGGGAGGAACGCGCGGACGAATTCGATCTCGACCGTGAAGCCGCCCTTGACGCGGCCATTGATGAGGCCCTTGACGACCTCCTGCTTCTCGAACGCGGTCTCGAGACGTTCCCACGTGCGGGCGCGCTTGGCCTTCTCGCGCGAGAGGCGCGTTTCGCCGGAGCCGTCCTCGACGCTGTCCAGCGCGACTTCGACGTCGTCGCCGACGTTGACCTCGACCTCACCGCGCTCGTTCTTGAACTGCTGGACGGGAATGACGGCTTCGGACTTGAGTCCTGCACTCACCACGACCACGTCGGGACCGACGTCGATCACGCGGCCGGTGAGGATCTGGCCCGGGCGAATGCGCTGACTCGCCAGGCTTTCTTCGAACATCTGGGCAAAACTTTCGCTCATGCTCTTCTCGTGGGCCCCGTGGCCCGCAGCCTCGCGAGCATCCTGCCCGCCAAGGGTTGGGTTGATGACACGGGCGGCCGGCTTCCTGCCGGACGCCCAGATGAAACGGCACCGCTCCCGCAAGCGGAGGCGGCGCCGTCAGAAAATCGCGGGAAGCCGGCTCCGGGCGAGAGCGAGGACCTGGCCCACGACCTGCTCGATGGTGAGCCCCGTCGAGTCGAGGGTGATGGCGTCCTCCGCCGGGCGCAGTGGCGCCACCGGACGGTTGGAATCGCGCAAGTCCCGCTCGCGGATCTCCTGCGAAAGGCCGTCAATGCTAACCGTAAGTCCCTTTTCGATCAACTGCTTATGACGCCTGCGAGCCCGTTCGTCGGCGCTCGCGGTCAGGTAGATCTTGAGCGGTGCGCCCGGAAAGACCACCGTGCCCAGGTCGCGCCCGTCGGCCACCAGCCCCGGCGGGCGGACGAAATCGCGCTGCCGCTGCAGCAGCGCCGAGCGGACCGGCGGCATGGCAGCCACCCGCGAGGCCTCGGCACCGGCCGTCTCGGTGCGGATGGCGGCGGTGACGTCGTCGCCTTCGAGCCGCAGGCGTTCGTGCCCCGCCTCGTCGAGGTCGAAATGCACCCCCAGCGTCCGGGCCACCTCCGCATGGCCCGGCTGGTCGTCCGGGGCCAGACCCCGCCGGCTGCCTGCCAGTGCTACCAGGCGATAGAGCGCACCGCTGTCGAGCAGGTGGAAGCCGAGCCGGGCCGCGACACGCCGGGCAATGGTGCCCTTGCCGGAGCCCGACGGGCCGTCGATGGTGATGACGGGGATCATGAAGGGCAAGGCACCCAGGGCCACCGTCGTCAAACCGCAACGACCTGAACCAACGCCCCGAGCGCCTGCAGATCGCCCGGATTGCGCGTGTAGACAGGCAGACCGTAGGCCACGGCAGTGGCCGCGATCAGCAGGTCGGCGACGCGGGCACGAGGCGAACGGGCGCGCACACGCATCGCGGCGTACAGACGCCCATAGGCGCGCGCGCATTCGGCGTCGAACGGCAGAGGCTCCCAGGTCGAACTCGCCCATTGCAGCCGGTCCTGCCGACGGGCCCGTTCCGCGCGGTCGTTGGTGGCGTGGGGACCGGCCGCCAGCTCGGCGAGCGTGATGGCCGCAATTGCCGTCGAATCAGGCAACAGCGACACGTCGACCAGGTCGTGATCGACCACGACCGAGGTGTCGAGCAGCCCGGCAGTCGGCTCAGTCATCGGGCCGCTGGTCGAGGATGGCGTCCACGTCGGCGCGGAAGCGGGCGTAGTCGACTCGCGGAGCAGTCCGGGCGCCCTGGGCCAGCCGATCCCGCGGCACAAGACGGCGTGGCCCGAGCGGGCGAAGTTCGGCTACAGGGGTGCCGTTTCTCGTGACCACGAGCGTCTGCCCCGCCTCGACTTCACGGAGCACGGCGGCAGAGTCGTTGCGCAATTCACGCTGGGAGATGGTTCGACTCATGAGCCAAGCGTAGCCAACGTAGCACTGTGTAGCAATCAGAAGAGGTGCCGGTGTTGCGGTTCTGCCGGAAACCCGCACTCAGGTCGCGTTGCAGGCTCAGTGACGAGGTCACGGGTTGTCGGAAGAACCGCAACACCGGCACCCTGGGCCAGCTCCGCAAAGCCCGGAAACGAAGTCGCCACGTTCGCGACGTCGAGGATCTCGATCGGTGCGGTGGCCCGCAGGCTCGCCACGGCGAAAGCCATGGCGATGCGATGATCGCCACGGCTGTCGATCGTGCCGCCGTCGAGTGGCCGGCCACCGCGGATGCGCATGCCGTCCGGTAGCACTTCGTGCTCGACGCCCAGTACCTCGAAGCCGCGCGCCATGGCGGCGATGCGATCGCTTTCCTTGACGCGCAGTTCCCCCGCCCCGGTGACGACCGTCTCGCCTTCGGCACAGGCAGCCGCGACGAAGAACGCCGGGAATTCGTCGATCGCCAGCGGCACGAGCCGCTCGGGCACCGTGATGCCGCGCAAGGCACAGGGGCGCACCTCGATGTCGGCGACGGGCTCCGTGCCCCAGGTACGGTGATTGATGAGCCGCAGGTCCGCCCCCATCAGCGCCAGCATTTCGAGAATGCCCGTACGCGTAGGGTTCACGCCGACGTCGCGGATCGTGAAGGGTTCGCGTGCCCCCAGGCACGCGGCAACGAGAAAGAACGCGGCCGAGGAAATGTCGCCCGGCACGCGGATGTCCGTGCCGCGCATCGCGACAGGCTGTGCCACGGTGACGACGCCGTCGCGCGCCTGCACGTCGACGCCGAAGCTGCGCAGCATGCGCTCGGTGTGATCGCGCGTGACGGCCGGTTCGACGACCGTCGTGTGACCGTCTGCGTAGAGGCCCGCGAGCAGCACGGCGGACTTCACCTGCGCACTGGCCACCGGCATTTCGTAATGGATACCGCGCAGGCACGCCCCGCCCTGGATACGCACGGGGGGCCGGCCGTCCCGGGTCGCGATCCTGGCACCCATCTCGCGCAGCGGCCGGGCGACGCGCTCCATCGGCCGGCGCATCAGCGACGCATCGCCGACCAGTTCCGAATCGAACGGCTGCGCACTCAGCAGGCCCATGAAGAGCCGCATGGCCGTGCCGGCGTTGCCCATGTCGAGCGTGGCCCCGGGCGCCCGCAGGCCGTGCAGGCCGACGCCATGGACGACGACTTCGCCCGGACCGGGACGCTCGACCTTCGCGCCGAGGTGGCCGACGACCCGCATCGTCGCGAGACAGTCCTCGCCCTCGAGGAAGCCCGTGACGTGCGTGCGCCCTTCCGCCAGCGCGCCGAACATCAGCGCGCGGTGCGAAATCGACTTGTCGCCCGGCACCGCGATGGCGCCCGCGACCCGGTCCGCCGGCGCCACGCGGAAACAGGGGACATTCACCGGCTTCGTCTCACAGGATGGCCTTGGGGTACGACCCCACGACGCGGCACAGCGACGCGCGGCCCTTGAGTTCGGCCAGCGCGGTCGCGAGCGGCGCGCGGTCCGCGTGACCATCGACGTCGATGAAGAACACGTAGTCCCACTTCCTGCGCCGCGACGGGCGCGACTCGATGCGCGTCATGCTGATGCCGTGCTGCGCGAGCGGCTCGAGCAGCCGATACAGCGCGCCGGGCGAGTCGGTGTGTGCCGCGGAGACGAGCAGCGTGGTCTTGTCGGCCTCGCTCGGGCTGGCCGACTTGCGGCCGATGACCAGAAACCGCGTCGTGTTGTCGGGCCGGTCCTCGATTTCCGGGACGAGCAGGTTCAGCCCATAGACCTCCGCGGCGGCCGCGCCGGCGATCGCCGCCGTGCCGTCCTCGTCGCGGGCGCGCCGGGCGCCTTCGGCATTGCTGCTCACGACGACGCGATCGATCGTCGGCATGTGCTCGATGAGCCAGCCACGGCACTGCGCCAGTGACTGCGCGTGACCGCAGACGCGCTTGACATCGCCGAGCATGGTCATGCGCCCCATGAGGTTCTGGTGGATGCGCAGCTCCACCTCGCCCGAGATCCTGAGCGGCGAGGTCAGGAACATGTCGAGCGTGTTGTTGACCGTGCCTTCGGTGGAGTTCTCGATCGGCACGACGCCGAAATCGGCCGCGCCCGATTCCACCTCGTGGAACACTTCTTCGACCGAGGTGAGCGGCAGCGGCCGCACCGAGTGACCGAAGAACTTGAGCACCGCCTGCTGCGTGAACGTGCCCTCGGGGCCGAGGTAGCCGATCTTGAGCGCGTTCTGCTGCGCCAGACACGCGGACATGATCTCGCGAAAAAGCCGCAGGACCTCCTCGTCGCGCAGTGGCCCGCCCTGTTCACGATTGCGCTTCAGGACGGCCCGCAGGACCTGCGCCTCGCGCTCCGGGCGGTAGAAGTCGACGGTGTGCCCCGCGGCGTGCTTCGACAGCCCGACCTGCTGCGCCAGCCGCGCGCGTTCGTTGATCAGTGCGTGCAGTTGCGAATCGACGCTGTCGATCTGCTCGCGGATGCGCTCGAGCGGCGTCTTCAGCGCGTCTGCCCTGCTTACGGGCGGAGGAGTCCGGGCGCCGCGCGGGCGGGGCTGCTTCGTCGCCGGACGTTTGCTCCTGCTGGCCATGCCCTACACCAGCCGCGCGCTCAGCACGCCGTCGATCGCGCGGATCCGGTCCACCACCTCGGCCGGCATGCGCGCATCGGTGTCGAGCAGCGTATAGGCGATATCACCGCGCGACTTGTTCAGCAGGTCCGCGATGTTGAGCTTCGCCTCCGCCAGCGCAGTCGAGATCTGGCCGACCATGTTCGGCACGTTCGCATTGGCGATCACGAGGCGCGCGCGCCCCGCCCGGGGCAGCACGGCCTCGGGGAAGTTGACGGAGTGCCGGACGTTGCCATTCTCGAGGAAGTCCCGCAGCGTCTCCGCGACCATCACCGCACAGTTTTCCTCGGCTTCGCCGGTCGATGCACCGAGATGCGGCAGCGCCACGACTTTCGGATGGTTCTTGATCGCCTTGGTCGGAAAGTCGCAGACGTAGGCCGCCAGCCGGCCGGTGTCGAGCTCGGCGAGCACGGCCTGCTCATCGACGATCTGCGCGCGCGCAAAGTTGAGGATGGCGCCACCGTCGGGCATCAGCCGCAGGCGCGTCGAATTGACGAGCCGGCGCGTGTGGTCGTTGAGCGGGACGTGCACGCTGACCACGTTGCAGCGCGAGAACAGGTCGTCGAGGCTCAGCGCCTGCCCGACGCCGGACGAGAGCTGCCAGGCGCGCTGCACGGTGATCTGCGGGTCGTAACCGAGCACGTTCATGCCGAGCCCGAGCGCGGCATTGGCGACCTCGACGCCGATCGCGCCGAGCCCGACGACGCCGAGCGTCCTGCCCGGGAGTTCGTGTCCGACGAATTTCTTCTTGCCCTTCTCGACCGCCTCCTCGATGGCGTGGTCGTCACCCTCGAGCGAGCGCACGTAGCCCCAGGCCTGGCAGACGTTGCGCGCCGCCAGGAACAGCGCGGCCAGCACCAGCTCCTTGACGGCATTCGCGTTCGCGCCCGGTGCGTTGAACACCGGGACACCGCGCTGGCTCAGCGCTGCCACGGGGACGTTGTTGGTGCCGGCGCCGGCGCGGGCGACGGCCAGCACGCTCGGCGGGATGTCCATCTTGTGCATGTCGGCCGAACGCACGAGCACGGCGTCGGGATGGAGGATTTCCGAGGCGATCTCGTAGCGCTCGCGCGGCAGGCGCTCGAGCCCGCGCACGGAGATGTTGTTCAGCGTGAGGATCTTGAACATGACGTGCCTGCCGACCTCAACCGTGCGTTCTCTGGAATTCCTTCATGTAGTCGACGAGCGCCTCGACGCCCGCCATCGGCATGGCGTTGTAGATGCTCGCGCGCATGCCGCCGACCGAGCGGTGGCCTTCGAGCGCCACGAGCCCGGCCTTTTTCGCGCCCTCGGCGAAGGGCTTGTCGAGCGCCGCGTCGGGCAGCGTGAACGGCACGTTCATCCACGACCGGCACTCGACGGCGACGGGATTGCGGTAGAACCCCGAGCCGTCGATGGCCCCGTAGAGCCGCCTCGCCTTGGCCTCGTTGTGACGGGCCATGCCCTCGAGACCGCCCTGGCGCTTGATCCACTGGAACACGAGCCCCGCGACATACCAGGAGTAGGTCGCCGGCGTGTTCAGCATGGAGCCGTCCGCGGCCATGGCCTTCCAGTCGAAGACCGTGGGCACGTCGGCGCGTGCACGGCCGAGCAGGTCTTCGCGGACGATGACGACGACGAGGCCCGCCGGACCGATGTTCTTCTGCGCCCCGGCGTAGACGACGCCGAACCGGCTGACGTCGAGCGGGCGCGACAGGATCGTCGACGAGAAGTCGGCCACCAGCGGCACGTCCGACTCGGGGACGAAGGGAAACTCCACGCCGCCGATGGTCTCGTTCGGCGTGTAGTGCAGATACGCCGCGTCGGCCGAGCGCTGCCACTCCGACTGCGGCGGAACGTGCGCGTAGTTCGACGCAGCCGCGTCGGCCACGACATTGACCTTGCAGTACTTCTTCGCCTCGCCGATGGCTTTCTTCGACCACGCGCCCGTGTTGACGACATCGACGATCGACGCCGGCGTCGTGAGGTTGAGCGGGATCGCGGCGAACTGCGCCGTGGCACCGCCCTGCAGGAACAGCACCTTGTAGCTGGCCGGGACGCCGAGCAGCTCGCGCAGGTCCGCCTCGGCCTGCTGTGCGATGCCCACGAACGCCTTGCCGCGATGGCTCATTTCCATCACCGACATGCCGTGGCCGCGCCAGTCGAGCATTTCGTCGCGCAGCTGGGCGAGCACTTCTTCGGGCAGCGCGGCGGGGCCGGCGCTGAAGTTGTAGACGCGGGTCATGAGACTTGGACTCCAGAGACTCGAAAATCGGACGGTGGCGGCGTCAGGCGTCGGCATCGGGCGACGTGGGCGGCCCGTCGGCCGCGCCGGAGCCTTCGACCGGCGGCGAGTGCACGACGGGGGTGCCCGCGTCGGCCGCGTCCTGCAACCCGGTGTCCGGCTCGGCGTCGTCGTTGCCGCCATCGGGCTCGGGGTCGACCGACTCCACGCCGACCAGCCGCTCGCCTTCGTCGAGCTTCATCAGGCGCACGCCCTGCGTGTTGCGGCCGAGCACGGACACCTCCGCGGCTGGCGTCCGCACGGCGACGCCGCTGGAACTCATCAGCATCAACTCGTTGTCGGTGGTCACCTGCGTGGCGCCGACGAGCTGGCCGTTGCGCTCCGTGGTCTGGATGGCGATGACGCCCTGTCCGCCGCGGCCGTGCACCGGGAATTCGTCGGCGGACGTGAGCTTGCCGTAGCCGTTCTCGGACGCCACGAGGATCAGGCCATTCGGGTCGGGAATGATCAGCGAAATCATCCGTTCGCCGTCCGGCATGCGGATGCCGATGACGCCGGCCGCGTTGCGGCCCATGGGACGCACTTCTTCTTCGGAGAAGCGGATCGCCTTGCCTTCGGTGGTGAACAGCATGACGTCGCGCCTGCCGTCGGTGATGTCCACGCCGACGAGCTTGTCGCCCTCCTCCAGCCCGAGCGCGATGATGCCGGCCGTGCGCGGGCGCGAGAACGCCACCAGCGGCGTCTTCTTGACCGTGCCCAGCGCCGTGGCCATGAAGACATAGTGGTCTTCGCCATACTCGCGGATGGGCAGCACGGCGGTGATCCGCTCGCCGTCCTGCAGCGGCAGCAGGTTCACGATCGGCTTGCCGCGCTTGCCGCGCTCCATGAGCGGAAGCTGGTACACCTTCAGCCAGTAGAGCTGGCCGCGACTCGAAAAGCACAGCAGCGTGTCGTGCGTGTTCGCGACGAAGATCTTCTCGACGAAGTCCTCGTCCTTCATCGACGTACCCGCCCGCCCGCGGCCGCCACGACCCTGCGCGCGATACTCGCTGACCGGCGTGGCCTTGGCATACCCGCCGTGCGTGAGCGTGACGACGACGTCCTGGGGCGTGATCAGGTCCTCGATCGTGAGATCCGACTCGTCGCGCTCGATGCGCGTGCGCCGCTCGTCGCCGTACTGGCTGCGGATCGCGCCCAGCTCGTCGCGGATGACCTGCAGCAGGCGCTCGGGCCGCGCCAGGATGTCGCTCAAGTCGCGGATGATGTCGAGCAGCTCGCCGTATTCGGCGAGGATGCGGTCCTGCTCGAGCCCCGTGAGGCGGTGCAGGCGCAGGTCGAGGATCGCCTGGGCCTGCGTCTCCGACAGCCGGTAGACGCCGCCGTGCAGGCCGAGCGTGTCCTCGAGCCCTTCGGGGCGCGCGATCACCTCGCCGGCGCGCGCCAGCATGTCCGGCACGGCGCCACCCGCCCAGTCGCGCGACGTCAGCCCGGCTTTCGCCTCGGCGGGCGAAGGGGACGCCTTGATCAGCGCGATGACTTCGTCGATGTTCGCGAGCGCGACGGCGAGGCCTTCGAGGATGTGGGCGCGTTCGCGGGCCTTGCGCAGGTCGTACACGGTGCGACGCGTCACCACCTCGCGGCGGTGACGCACGAACGCCTCGATCATCTGCTTGAGGTTCAGCAGGCGCGGCTGGCCGTCGAGCAGCGCGACCATGTTGACGCCGAACACCGACTCCATCGGCGTCTGCTTGTAGAGATTGTTGAGGACGATCTCCGCGTTCTCGTTGCGCTTCAACTCGATGACGACGCGCATGCCGTCCTTGTCGCTCTCGTCGCGCAGCTCGGAGATGCCTTCGATCAGCTTGCCGCGCACCAGCTCGGCGATGCGCTCGAGCAGCCGGGCCTTGTTCACCTGGTAGGGCAGCTCGGTGACGATGATGGCCTCACGGCCGTTGTCGTCGATCTCCTCGATGTCGGCCCGGGCGCGCACGACGATGCGGCCGCGGCCGGTCGTGTAGGCGTTGTAGATCTCGCGCGCGCCGTTGATGATGCCGGCCGTCGGGAAATCCGGCCCCGGTACGTGCTCCATGAGCTCCGGGATCGTGATCGCCGGGTTGTCGATGCAGGCGATGCAGGCAGCGACGATTTCGGCCAGGTTGTGCGGCGGGATGTTGGTCGCCATGCCGACCGCGATACCCGAGGAGCCGTTCACGAGCAGGTTCGGCACGCGCGTGGGCAGCACCGAGGGCTCGGTCTCGGACTCGTCGTAGTTCGGAACGAAGTCGACCGTCTCCTTGTCGATGTCGGCGAGCAGTTCGCCGGCGATACGCGACATGCGGACTTCGGTGTAGCGCATCGCCGCCGGCAAATCGCCGTCGACCGAGCCGAAGTTGCCCTGCCCGTCGACGAGCAGGTAGCGCATGGAGAACGGCTGCGCCATGCGCACCATGGTGTCGTAGACCGCCGTGTCGCCGTGCGGGTGGTACTTGCCGATCACGTCGCCGACGATGCGCGCGGACTTCTTGTAGGCGCGGTTCCAGTCATTGCCGAGCTCGCGCATGGCATAGAGCACGCGCCGATGCACGGGCTTCAGGCCGTCGCGCACGTCGGGCAGCGCGCGGCCCACGATCACGCTCATCGCGTAATCGAGGTACGACTGCTTCATCTCGTCTTCGAGGTTGACGTGCAGGAGTTCGCGCGCGATTTCTGCCATGAATCCGTTGCCCGGGCGCCCTCGGCCGTGCGGCCGGGCGCCCCTGAATCAGGATGCCCGGGGTGGCTTTGCGACCGCCCAAAAAAGAAGCGGAATCATAGCACGACGCATGCCCCAAATGCCCGCCGCAACAAGGCTTTTTCCGATGACCGCCGGGCGCGCCCGCTATACTGCCGCCCCCGATTGCCGAGACCCCGAATGGAGCCGGTCGACACGCTCGTTTGCGCGCGCTGGGTGGTGCCCGTCGAACCCGACGGCCCCGTCCTCGACGACCACGCGGTGGCGATCCGCGCGGGCCGCATCGTCGCGGTCGTGCCGACGGCGACGGCGCGGCTGAGGTTCGAAGCGACGGACGTTCTCGAACGGCCCCACCACGTGCTGATGCCGGGCCTCGTCAACGCGCACACCCACGCGGCCATGACGCTGCTGCGCGGACGAGCCGAGCACCTGGCACTCGGGCCGTGGCTGCGCGAGGCGATCTGGCCCGTCGAGCGACGCTGGGTCGACCCGGAGTACGTGCGTGACGGCACGGAGCTCGCCATCGCCGAGATGCTGCGGGCCGGCGTCACCTGCTTCGCCGACATGCACCTGTGGCCCGAGATCGTCGCGAGCACGGCCGCGGAACTGCACATGCGCGCGAGCGTCGGGCTCGTCGTGGTCGAGTCGGCGACTCACTGGGCCGCCGGCCCGGACGAATACATCGAGAAGGGTCTCGCGCTGCGCGACGAGTACCGCGGCGACGCGCTGATCACCACGCACTTCGCCCCGCACGCTCCCTGCACGATCGACGACACCACGCTCGTGCGCATCCGCCGGCTCTCGGACGAGCTGGAGGTGCCCGTCGCGATGCACCTGCACGAGTCCGCCTGGGAGATCGAGCGTTCGCTGGCGCTGCACGGCCTGCGTCCGCTCGCGCGGCTCGCACGGCTCGGGCTCGTGACGCCGATGCTCGTCGCGGTCCACATGACGCAGGCGGACAAGGCCGATCTCGACGCGCTGGCGGCCGCGGGAGCGGCGGTCGTGCACTGCCCGCAATCGAACCTGAAGCTCGGTACGGGCGTCTGCCCGGTCGAGGCACTGCTCGAACGCGGCGTGTGCGTCGGGCTCGGCACGGATGGCGCGGCCTCCAACAACGATCTCGACGTGCTGTCCGAGGCCCAGACCGCCGCGCTGCTCGCCTCGGGCGTCAGCGGTCAGCCCGGCGGTCTCGTCGCGAAGGACCTGTTGCGGATGGCCACGCTCGGCGGCGCACAAGCGCTCGGGCTCACCGAGACGACCGGGAGTCTCGTGGCCGGCAAGTGGGCAGACCTTTGCTGCCTGGACCTGCGCACGCCGGCGAGCTGGCCCGTGCACGACGTGATCGCCACGCTCGTGCACGCCTGCAGTGCGCGGCAGGTCACCGACACCTGGGTCGCCGGGCGGCACGTCTACGCTGGCGGCTCCCTGCGCTATATGGACGAAGCAGCCGTACTGGAGCGGAGCGATGCCTGGCGCAGGCGCATCGATGCCGACACCGGCGACGGCAGGAGCGAGTGACGCATGACCGACGCGGCTGGCGGACTGAACGTGGATCCGGCGGAGATCGCGCGCTTCGCAGCGACGGCGAGCCGCTGGTGGGATCCGGCGGGCGAGATGCGCCCGCTGCACGACCTCAACCCCGTCCGCCTGCACTATGTCGAGCGTGCCGGTCCGCTGGCAGGTCGCCGTGCGCTCGACGTCGGCTGCGGCGGTGGCCTGCTCGCGGAAGCGATGGCGCGCAAGGGCGCGCGGGTCACCGGCCTCGACATGGCCGACGACCTCGTGCAGGTCGCCAAGCTGCATGCGCTCGACGCCGGCATCGAGGTCGAATACCTGTACTGCCCGGCCGAGCAGCATGCCGCGCAGCACGCGGGGCAGTACGACATCGTGACCTGCATGGAGATGCTCGAGCACGTCCCGGAGCCCGCGGCCGTCGTGGCGGCGCTGGCGGCCCTCGTCCGTCCCGGCGGCCACGTCTTCGTCTCGACGCTCAACCGGACTGTCAAGGCGTACGCCATGGCCGTGCTCGGTGCCGAATATGTCCTGCGCCTGCTGCCGCCGGGCACGCACACCTACGAGAAGTTCATCCGGCCGTCGGAACTGCGACGCTGGGCGCAGGCGGCCGGGCTGCAGGTGCAGGACGTGGCGGGCCTCGACTACGACCCGTTCTCGCGCCGCGCGCAGCTCACGACGGACGCCAGCGTCAACTACCTGATGCACCTGCGCCGCGACGGCGCGTCCAACGATCGTCCGGCATGACCCGCGCGGCCGCCATCCTCTTCGACCTCGACGGGACGCTTCTCGACACCGCGCCCGACATGGTCGGCGCGCTGAACCGGCTGCGGGCCGAGCAGCAGCTCGACGCATTGCCGTTCGGGCAGGTGCGCGAGCACGTCTCGCACGGTGCCCTGCGGCTGGTCAGCGTCGGCTTTCCCGGCATCGTCGGCGAGGCGTTCGAGCGCCTGCGGCTCCGTTTCCTCGAGATCTATGCCGCGAACCTGGTCGATGCCACCTGTCTCTTTCCGGGTCTCGCCGAGGTCCTCGCGCGTCTCGAGGCGGACGGCGTGCCGTGGGGCGTCGTCACGAACAAGCCGGCCTGGCTCACGGACCCGCTGATGGAGCGTATCGGCCTCGCGCGCCGCGCCTGCTGTGTGGTGAGCGGCGACACGGTCGCGGAACGCAAGCCGCACCCGTTGCCGCTGCTGCATGCCGCGCACCTGGCCGGCGTCGCGCCCGGGCATTGCGTCTACGTGGGCGACGCCGAACGCGACATCGTCGCGGGCCGCGCGGCCGGCATGCAGACCGTGGTCGCCGCGTACGGCTACCTCGGTGCGCAGGATGAGCCGGCAGCATGGCATGCCGCAGGCATCGTGCACCGCCCCGCCGAACTGCTCGACTGGATCAGCTTGCGTCACCTGGCGAGCGAGGCGACGGCGTGACCGTGTCCACTGCGGCCCTGCTCGTCCTCGCATTGGCGCTCGGCGCGGTCGTCGGCCTGCTGCTCGGTCGCCGTGGCCGGCACGCGGCCGAGCTTCGGCTCGCGGCCGCCGAAGCCTCGCTGAAGTCCACGGCGGACGTCGCGACCGAACGCGAGCAGGCCCTGGAACTCGCGATGCAGCGGCTGCGCAACGGCTTCGACTCCGTGGCCGGTCAGGCCCTGCGGGGCAACAACGAGGTGTTCCTGCAGCTCGCGCAGCAGACGCTCGGACGCCAACAGGACCAGGCACTGCGCAGCCTGACCGAGCGCGAAAAGTCGGTCGAGTCGATGCTCGCCCCGGTGCGCGAGGCGCTGCGGCAAACGCACGAGCAGATCGCGCGCATCGAAAAGGAGCGCGCGGAGAGCTTCGGTGCCCTGCGGGCCTCGCTGGAGAGCGTGGTCGCGGGCCAGGTGACGCTGCAGCGCGAGACGCGCAACCTCGTCACGGCGCTGCGGCGCCCCGAGGTTCGTGGCCAGTGGGGCGAGCTCACGCTGCGCCGTCTCGCCGAACTCGCGGGCATGGTCGATCGCTGCGACTTCGTCGAGCAGGCGCACACCGCCGGCGACGACGGCGCGCTGCGTCCCGACATGATCGTCCACATGCCGGACGGGCGGCAGATCGTCGTCGACGTCAAGACGCCACTCGATGCGTACCTCACCGCGGCCGAGGCATCGACCGACGAGGACCGCACGGCGGCGCTCAAGCGGCACGCCGCCGCCGTGCAGGAACGCGTGACCCAGTTGTCACAGAAGGCGTACTGGACGCAGTTCGAGCAAAGTCCCGATTTCGTCGTGTTGTTCATCCCGGGCGACCAGTTCCTGAGCGCTGCGCTGACGGAGATGCCCACACTGCTCGAGGACGCAATCCGTCGGCACGTCATCGTCGCGACGCCGACCAGCTTCGTCGCCCTGCTCAAGGCCGTGGCCTACGGCTGGCGCCAGAACGCCCTGACCGAGAACGCGCTGCGCATCCAGGAACTCGGCGAGGAGACATACAAGCGTCTCGCGACGTTCGTGGGGCACCTCGGGAAGATGGGACGCATGCTCGGCCAGAGCGTCGATGCCTACAACTCGGCCGTCGGATCGCTCGAGCGGCAGGTACTGCCCGGCGCGCGCAAGTTCACGGAACTCGGGCTTCGCCCACCGAAGGAAATCGAGGAACTCGCCCCGATCGACAAGCTGGCGCGTACCATCGTCGCCGACGTCGCACCAGGCGCTTCGCCACCATTCCTGCCGGCAGACGACGACACGAATGGGAGTCCCGCGGGTGCCGCGGATGACCCGGCGCCATCGCCAGCGACGGGAGACGGCGCGTGACCACCGACGAACCACTCGCGCGCGGCATCCCGCCGGGTTCGCTGCGCCATTACGCCGTCACCTATTCGCACCCCGACACGCGCTGCGCGCTCGCCGCAATCTACGCGTTCGAGGCCGAGATCGACGACACCGTGCGGACCGCCAGCCACGAGGTAGCACACACGCGGCTGCAATGGTGGCGCAGCGAAGTCGATGCCCTGCTCGCCGGCCAGCCGCGGCACCCGGTCACGCGCGCGCTGCTGTCCCTGCCCGGTCAGGCCCACGACGATCTTCCGCTGCTGCACGAAGCGCTCGTGGCCGCGGACATCGATCTCGCGCGTCTGGTGCTGCGGGATGCGCGCGAACTCGAAGCGTATTGTTTCCGGGCCGCCGGTTCGTTGCAGACGCTGGCGGTCGTCGCGTGCAGTCAGCCGCGTCCCGCGTCGGCGCGCGAGCGCGAGTTCGCCCGTCGGCTCGGGTCGTGCATGCGCCGCACCGAACGGCTGCGCCGCGACGTGGCACAGGAACTGCGCGATCTGCCGCTACTGCTGCAACCGGCGGAACGCCGCGCCCAGCGTCACGGCCTGGTGCTGGCGGCGCTGCACCGCAAGCTCGTCGACGCCATCGACCATCGCCGCGAGATCGCCCGCGCCCGGGCGGAAGTCCCGGCGTGGACCAGGCTCTGGACTGCATGGCGCGCCGCCGTGCCCTACGCCTGACCCACCTGACGCACTGCACCAGCACGAGCAACGACACATGCCTGCACCGACTTCCGCCGACCTGCGCCACTACCGGCCCGCCCCGGGCGCGCTCGACGGCCGCGTGATCCTCGTGACCGGCGCAAGCGGCAGTATCGGCGGCGCGCTGGCCCTCGCCTGCGCGAAGTCGGGGGCGCGCACGGTCCTGAGCGGACGTTCGGTGCGCAAGCTCGAGAAGCTCTACGACGCCATCGTCGCCGCCGGCGCACCGCGCCCGTCGATCGCGCCGCTCGACTTCGAGAAAGCCGATGCCGCCGCGTACGACACGCTGGCCGAGGCGATCGGCACCGAATTCGGCCGCCTCGATGGCCTGGCGCACGTCGGCGGGCTGCTCGGCGACCGCTCGCCGATCCTGCATTACGACGTCCCGACGTGGATGAAGGTGATGCACGTCAACGTCACGGCGCCGTTCATCCTGACCCGGACGCTGCTGCCGCTGCTCGCCCGCGCCGACGACGCCTCGATCGTCTTCACGACCAGCGGAGTGTCGGTCAAGGGCCGCGCCTACTGGGGCGCCTACGCCGTATCGAAGTTCGCGGACGAGGGACTGATGCAGGTGCTCGCGGACGAGTTGGCGACCGAGCGGCCGATCCGCTCGAACAGCGTGAATCCCGGCGCGGTCCGTTCGCCGATGCGGGCCCGTGCTTATCCGGGCGAAGACCCGGCGACGCTGACGCCCCCCGAAGACGTCGTCTGGCCGTTCCTGTACCTGCTCGGCCCGGCGGGACGGGGGGTCACCGGTTGTCGTTTCGACGCACAGTAGCGGGCGGCTTCTTGCCCCGGCGGTCCGGCGGCGGACGGGGTCCGCGCCGTCTGCGCTGCTCCTTTTCCGCGTGACGACTGCGGCCGGCGAGCGCGTAGAGCGCCTCGAGTTCGTCTCCCTCCAGCGGTCGCGATCGGCCACGCGACAGGTCGCGGGGCAGCGCGACCGGACCCCAGCGCACCAGCATGGCGCGGTTCAGCTTGAGCCCCGCCGCGTCGAACAGCGCCCGGATCGCGCCACGCGGCAGCGTGCGGTCGCAAGCCACCTTGAACCACATGTTGGTCCCGCTCGCGCCGGCCGGCTCGACGACGCCGAAGGTGACCTGCTGTCCGTCGACGTCCACCTCCGTCGGCATCGCGGGCCAGTCGACGTCCTGCCGCGGCCGCAGCGCGCGCACGCGGTATTCCACCGGGATTTCGTGCCCCTTGCGTGCCACGGCGAGTGCGAACGAGCCCTCGCTCGCGAGGATCAGCAGGCCGTCCTCGCCATAGCCCAGCGCGTTCACGGCCACCCATCGCCCGCCGTGCAGGGCCGGCAGCTTCGGCTCGACACCTTCGCGCTCGTCGCCCGCACGGCGTCGCAGCATCTCGCCGACGGGCTTGTGATAGACGATGACCTGCAGTTTGCGTTCGACGGCGAGCAGCCGCGTGATGTCGCGGCCGTCGACGACGACGCGGTCGCGCGGACCGACCGACTGGCCAACCACGGCCGGCGAGCCGTTCACCAGGACCCGCCCTTCGCGGATCCAGGACTCGACCTGCCGCCGCGATCCGAGTCCGTGCTGCGCGAGCAGCTTATGCAGGCGTTCGCCCAAGACCTTCGTCGCCCGGGCTCGCACCCTGCTCGGCGTCCACGCCGTCGGCCGCCGCAATCGGCGCGTCGGGCAGATCGAGCTGTTCCTTGATGTCGTCGAGGTCGCGCAGCTCGGCGAGCGTCGGCAGGTCGTCGAGACTCCGGAGCCCGAAATAGTCGAGGAACTCGCGCGTCGTGCCGAGCAGCTCGGGGCGGCCCGGCACCTCGCGGTGCCCGACCACGCGGATCCAGTTGCGCTCGTGCAGCGTGCGCATGATGGTCGTCGCGACCGTCACTCCACGGATGTCCTCGATCTCGCCACGCGTGATGGGCTGCCGGTAGGCGATCAGCGCAAGCGTCTCGAGCAGCGCGCGCGAATAGCGGCTCGGCCGCTCCTGCCAGAGACGCGACACGATGTCCGCGTGCGGCGCCCGGATCTGCACGCGCCAGCCACTCGCGACTTCCTTGAGCTCGACGCCACGGCCCTCGTAGCTCGTCTGCAGCACCTGCAACGCCGCGCGCACCTCGTCGGCCGGCGGCCGCTGCGGTTCGTCGAACAACTCGAGCAACTGCTCGACCGACACGGGGCGCCCGGCGGCGAGCAGCACGGCTTCGACGACGCCGGCCAGGGGATGTTCGGTCATGGTTCGCTGCCCTGCGGGCCGGTGCCCGCCTGCTCTGCCGCGACGTCGACCGCGACCTGGCGCGGTGCGCCGGCGCGGACGTGGATCGGCGAGTACGGTTCGGATTGCACGATCTCGATCAGTCCTTCGCGAAGCAGTTCGAGGATTGCGATGAACGTGACGGTCACGCCCATGCGGCCCTCCTCGGCCCGGAACAGGTCGACGAACTCTACGAAGGCACGCGTGCTCATCGCGCCGAGGACCTCGGACATGCGCTGCCGCACCGACAGCCGCTCGCGGCTGATGTGGTGATGGGCGAACATCTCGGCGCGCTTCATCACGTCGCGCAATGCGAAGAGCATCTCCTGCAGGGACACATTCGGCTGCAGCTTGACCACGCGTCGTTCGACCAGCTCCGCCGAGGCCGGGAACGTGTCGCGGTCGATGCGGTGCAGGTCCTCGATGTCCTGCGCGGCACGCTTGAAGCGCTCGTATTCCTGCAGCCTGCGCACGAGTTCGGCGCGCGGGTCGGTCTCGTCCTGCCCGTCGAGACTCGCCGGACGCGGCAGCAGCATGCGCGACTTGATCTCGGCCAGCGTGGCCGCCATGACGAGATATTCGCCGGCGAGCTCGAACTGCATGTCGCGCATCAGGTCGATGTACGACATGTACTGCCGCGTGATCTCGGCGATCGGGATGTCGAGGATGTCGAGGTTCTGCCGGCGGATCAGGTACAGCAGCAGGTCGAGCGGGCCCTCGAAGGCCTCGAGGAACACCTGCAGCGCGTCCGGCGGGATGTAGAGATCCTTCGGCAACTGTGTGACCGGCTCGCCCTCGACGACCGCGAACGGCATTTCTGCCTGCGCCGGCGGCGGCTCCGGGGGCGCATGATGCTCGGGTGCCGGCTCGTGGCCGAGGCCGCCTTCGATCACGCGCAGGTCGGGTCTGGTCATGTGTCCCTCCTCCGCCTCAGCGGTACGCGAGCCCCATGGCCTGCCGGACGTCGTCGAGCGTCTGGCCCGCGACGGCGCGGGCCTTCTCGTTACCTTCGGCGATGATGCCGCGCACGAGGTCGGGATTGTCCTCGTATTCCTGCGCGCGCTGCCGCATGCCGGTGATCTCCTCGACGATGCGCTCGATCAGGGGCTTCTTGCACTCCAGGCAACCGATGCTCGCCGAGCGGCAGCCCTGGTCCACCCAGGCCTGCGTCTCGGGCGAGGAATAGAGCTTGTGCAGGTCCCACACCGGGCACTTCTCCGGATTGCCCGGATCCGTGCGGCGCACGCGCGCCGGATCGGTCTGCATGGTCTTGAGCTTCTTCGCGACCACGTCCGGGTCTTCGCGCAGGCCGATGGTGTTGCCGTACGACTTCGACATCTTGCGCCCGTCGAGGCCCGTCACCCTCGGCGTGGCGGTGAGCAGCGCGGCCGGTTCCGGCAGGATCGTGCGACCCGTCCCCTCGAGGTAGCCAAGCAGCCGTTCGCGGTCCGCCAGCGTCAGGCGCGAATTGCCGTCGAGCAACGCGTGCGCCCGGGTCAGCGCCTCGGCATCGCCGTGCTCCTGGTAGGCCTTGCGCAGGTCGCGGTAGATCGCCGCATTGCGACTGCCCAGGTTCTTGACCGCTCGCTCGGACCTGGCCTCGAAGTCTGTCTCGCGGCCGAACACGAAGTTGAAGCGGCGCGCGATCTCGCGCGTGATCTCGACGTGCGCCACCTGGTCCTCGCCGACCGGCACGTGCATCGGCTTGTAGAGCAGGATGTCGGCACTCTGCAGGAGCGGATAGCCGAGGAACCCGTAGGTCGCGAGATCCTTTTCCTTCAACTGCTCCTGCTGGTCCTTGTACGTGGGCACGCGCTCGAGCCAGCCGAGCGGCGTGATCATCGACAGCAGCAGGTGCAGTTCGGCATGCTCCGGAACGCGCGACTGGATGAACATCGTGCAGACGGCCGGGTTCAGGCCCGCCGCAAGCCAGTCGATGATCATCTGCCAGACGAAGTCCTCGAGCTGGCTCGTGTCGTCGTAACCGGTCGTCAGCGCGTGGTAATCCGCGACGAAGAAATAGCAGTCGAACTGATACTGGAGTTCGGCCCAGTTCTTCAGGGCGCCGTGGTAGTTGCCGAGGTGCAGACTGCCCGTCGGGCGCATGCCGGAAAGCACTCGACGGGGCGTCGTGACGGTAGAACTCAAACCGGGTTCCCTGCGACCGTGTCGCCGATAATCTTCTGGGGACAATGGCTTGCGCACACTTGTTCGGGTGGTTTGGCCGCCCGAGCGGTGCTGGCTCGCCTTGGGGGAGCCGCGATTATACGCAGGCGTCGGGCCCCGTTCATTCGAACGCTGAAACGTCGCCCTTGCCGCGACGAACGACGACCGGCACGCCACGCGACAGGTCGACGACGCTGCTCGGCTCGATGCCACCTGCGCCGCCGTCGATGACGACGTCCACCAGGTGATCGAGGCGCTCCTTGATTTCGGCCGGGTCCGTCGGCGACTGGGTCTCGCCGGGCAGCAACAGCGTCGAACTCATGATCGGCTCGCCGAGTTCGGCCAGCAGCATGCGCACGGTCGCATTGTCGGGCACGCGGATGCCGATGGTCCGGCGTTTCGGGTTCTGCAGACGCTTGGGCACCTCGCGCGTCGCTTCCAGCAGGAACGTGTACGGGCCCGGCGTGAAGGCACGCAGCGTCCGGTACTGCGCATTGTCGACGCGGGCGTACTTCGCGATTTCCGACAGATCGCGGCAGACCAGCGTGAAGTTGTGGTTCTTGACCTCGACGTCGCGGATGCGGCGGATGCGCTCCATGGCCTCCTTGTCGCCGATGTGGCAGCCGAGTGCATAGCTCGAGTCGGTGGGATACACGACGACGCTGCCGTCACGGATCGCCGCGACGGCCTGCCGCACCAGCCGCGGCTGGGGGTTTACCGGGTGCACCTGGATCAGAAGGGCCATGGATCTCGCCCGACCGCGGGATTCGCGGGCCAACTTGCTATGATACGCGCCCCTTCCGAGCCGCGCGCTGCGCTCCTCCCCGCCGATGCAACTGCTGGTCGACCTGCTGCCCGTCCTGTTGTTCTTCGCCGCCTACAAGATGGCGGGGATCTACGTCGCCACCTCCGCCCTGATCGTGGGCGTGCTGGCGCTGACGCTCGTGAGCTGGGTGCGCCACCGCGAGGTGAAGCCGATGCTGCTGGCCACGGCCGGCATCGCACTCGTCTTCGGCGGCCTGACGCTGTACCTGCGCGACCCGGCGTTCATCAAATGGAAACCCACCATCGTGAGCTGGCTGTTCGCGATCGTGTTCCTCGCGAGCCAGTTCACGCGGGGCCCCAACCTGATGCAGCGCATGATGGGTGCGCAACTGCCGCTCGACCCGCCCGGGTTGTGGACACGCGTGAACCTGGCCTGGGTCGGCTTCAACGTGGTGATGGGCGCACTCAACCTCTGGGTGGCATTCACGTTCGCCGAGTCGACCTGGGTCAACTTCAAGCTGTTCGGCCTGATGGGCCTCACCCTCGTGTTCGCGCTGCTGCTGGGCGTGTGGATCGCCCGCAAGTCGGAACACGGCGCGACAGGCCCGACCGCGGCGACGCCCCGGGCCGAATAACCACGCACCGCGAGCGAGACGATGCTTTACGTCATCACCGGCAAGGACGGGCCCCACGGGCTCGAGATCCGCAGGCGGGTTCGTCCAGTCCATCTCGAGCGGGCCCGGGCGCTCGTCGACGAGGGCCGGATGATGATCGCCGGGCCCTGTCCCGCGATCGATTCGCCCGACCCCGGGCCGGCCGGCTTCACGGGCAGCGTGATCATCGCGGAGTTCCCCTCGCTCGACGAAGCGAAGGCCTGGGCCGCCGCGGATCCGTACGTGACCGAGGGCGTCTTCGAGTCGTACGAAGTGCGCCCGTTCATGAAGGTGCTGCCGTGACGATCCTGCCGCGGGAAACGCGCGCGTTGCGCCTCACCGAGCGACTGCGCTCGGCGCTGCAGCCGCTGGAGTTGCAAGTCGTCGACGACAGCCACCGGCACATCGGTCATGCCGGCGCGGCCGACGGACGCGGACACTTTTCCGTTCATGTCGTGTCTGACCGCTTCGCGGGCCTGTCCGTCGTGCGACGGCACCGGCTCATCTACGACGCCGTTGGCGACATGTTGACCACGGACATCCACGCACTCGCCATCAGCGCGCTGGCCCCCGGCGAAGGCCCGGCCGCCTGACCGTTTCTTCCACCGACGTCCACCCGACGCCGACGTTCACCCCTCGAGAGGCTCATCGATGCGAAACCTGAAGTCCGCACTCCTGCTCGGCGCGGCCGTCGCGCTCGCCACCACGGCGTGCACGAAACCGGCCGAGGACGCCGTCAAACCGGGCAGCACCGCCGCAAAGGCCGCGCCCGCGACGGTAGTCACGGTCAATGGCACGAAGATCGACACGCAGATGGTCGATACTTTCCTGCTGGCCGTGACCGGCAAGCCCGCGTCCGAAGCGACAAAGGAGCAGCGCGACACGCTGGTCGACCAGCTCGTGAGCATGACGCTCGCCGCGCAGGCTGCCGAGAAGGACGGGCTCGCGAAAGACCCCGAGGTGCAGGCGCGCCTCGGACTGCTGCGCACCCAGATCCTCGCCGAGGCCGCGAGCGACAAGTACGCGAAGGCGCACCCCGTTTCGGACGACGAGGTGAAGAAGGAATATGACGAGCAGGTCGCCAGGATGCCGAAGGAGTACAAGGCGCGGCACATCCTGGTCGAGAAGAAGGAAACGGCCGAGTCGATCATTCGCGAACTCGGGGCCGGCGGTGACTTCGCGAAGCTGGCGAAGACCGAGTCGAAGGATCCGGGCAGCGCCGCGAACGGCGGTGACCTTGGTTGGTTCTCCGCGCAGTCCATGGTGAAGCCGTTCGCCGACGCGCTCGCGACACTCGACAAGGGCGCGACCACCAAGACGCCGGTGCAGACCCAGTACGGCTGGCACGTGATCCAGCTCGAGGACACGCGCGCTCCGGAAGCGCCCGCGTTCGACGACGTCAAGGAGCAGGTCAAGATGCTCGCGCAGCGCAAGAAGCTTCAGGCGTATCTCGACGAGCTTCGCAAGACGGCGAAGATTCAGAAGACAGGCTAGACGTCAAGCGCAATTTTTGGTCTGGACGGCCGGCTTCTCTGCGTGAGGAGCCGGCCGTTTTATTTTGGGTCGATCGTGCAGCCACAGATCCCCGCTCGGGGCACGATCCGGGGTGTCCGGGTGCACCCTCGTCGCGGCTCGAGTCCCAGGCTTCCGGGGCACTTCTGGCAGTTCGACAGAACATGAGCCACAAGATAAGGTTTATCCTCCAACTTGTTGATATTGCTCGTTACGACACAAAAACGTGACGTTGGTCACGCTTTGCCCCACCGGCGGTTGATTACGTTCAACGAGCAATCCTTCGGCGCTTTACATATCGCGGCCCACGTAGATATGCGCCACTGCTTTAGCCCTTTCGAGGCTCTTGCCGCAGCCCCCTGATTGGCCGTAGTTTTGCGGTAACGGGCATGGTCCTGGGAGCCCAGAGCCACCGTGAATTCCCCTGCGTAACTCCCCGAATATGTTGAAGTCTTGACCGGGGGTCTTCGCCCGATATAGTTAAGCAGGGGAGTTAACAATAAACCTACATGTCAGCGGCACTTGCAATCTGGTCGGCGCCGCCCGCGATCGGGCTGAGAATGAGCGAGAACTTCAAAGCCACGCTCTTATCTGCGTTTCGGCCGCTGATGCGCCCGCTCATCCGGATTCTGGTTCGGAATGGCGTGTCTTTCGGGGAGTTCTCCGAACTGCTCAAGACTGTCTTCGTCGAGTCCGCGCAGGACGTCCTGCAGCTTCCGGACTCGCGTCAATCGGTGTCTCGAATTGCCATCACCACTGGGCTGACTCGCCTCGAAGTTTCTCGCCTTCTCACGCAGTCCGACGAAGACGCCGAGGCGCTAGCAGGTCGGTTGAGTCGAGTTGGGCGCTTGCTGACTGGATGGCATCAGGATTCTGACTTCACCGGTCCGTATGGCATCCCTTATGAGGTGCCGTTTGAGGCTCCGATTGGTCGGCGGAGTTTCATGGAGCTTGTGCGCCGATACACCAGTGACGTACCTGCCGAGGACATGCTGGATGAACTGAGGCGGATTGGCGCCGTGCTTGATCTCGGGAATGGATATATCCGAGTACTAATTCGTTCATACATCCCGTCAGCCGCTGATCCGGCCAAGTTTCATGCGATGTCCGTGGCCTTTACGGATCTTGCAAAGACGCTTGACCAGAACCTTCGTCCAGAAGGCGATCACAAATTATTCGAACGCCGGGTGTGGGCACCGAACGGAATTGCTGCTCAAGACGCGCTCGATTTCGACACTCTTGTCAAAGATCGCGGCCAACAGTTTCTCGAAGTTCTCGACGATTGGCTTTCCACTCGTGAAGCAGAAGCCTCGCGAAGTGACGCCACCAATCGAGTGAAGCTAGGCGTCGCAATGTACATGTTTGTTCGGCCTGCTGATGAGCAGTCGGACGAAGAATCCGTCCACTAGGCAGATGAACGTTCGGTCGATGGATCGACCAGAAGAACCACGGGAATGATCGCAATGAAGAAAAGGAAGGGGCCCGAGATGCAGCGAACGAAGTTGGCCGTCGCCATTGCACTTGCGCTTGCAGGCATCGCGAACGCACCCGATGCGTCAGCGAAGATCAGTACCAGTGCAATCATCGGTACCGGCGGCCCTAAGGCCAATGCAATCATTGGCACCGGCGCTGACGCGATCATCGGC
>WBZL01000521.1_pt1 | contig 42725 bp, 45 predicted proteins | sample 5204291 | NCBI WGS metagenome assembly WBZL01 (sample SAMN12344345, study PRJNA552823) | activated sludge metagenome | biome: Activated sludge suspended growth; feature: Nitrification reactor; material: Wastewater; isolation source: activated sludge from nitrification reactor of wastewater... | reverse complement strand
CAAATCCAGGCCGATACGAGTAACGTTCATCTCGGACTCCTTCCTTCTCGTGACTGGTTGATGACAACTCCAGTCTGGCACTTCGATGCCGCGTCAGGAGGGAGGAGTCCATCCCATTGCAATAGGCAATAGCCGTATTGCGCCGAATGGTGGGCCGCATCCTGCGCGATGCCCTTCGGTTATTGCCCTCCATGCGGGCTCATTCGGTGGGTTACGCCGCATTGCGGCCAACCCACCCTACGCGGGCTACCCCCCCCACCCCATCAGATTCCCCTGGTAATACTTGAGTAAAAAGCTATGTTAATAGCCTGATTATCAGGAGGACGCGTCATGAAACCCTTGCCCGACACTCCCATTCTCGATCAACTCGAGTCCGGCCCCTGGCCTTCCTTCGTGACAGGCCTCAAGCGCCTCGCCCACGACAACCCCATGATGTCCGACCTGCTCGGCCAACTGGAAACCTCTTACCGCGACAAGTCTGGCTACTGGAAGGGGGGGACGGTGGGTGTGATCGGCTACGGTGCCGGCATCATTCCCCGCTTCACCGAACTCAAGGATGCCGACGGCAAGCCCCTGTTCCCCGATGCGGCTGAATTCCACACCCTGCGCGTGCAACCCCCCGCCGGCATGCACTACACCTCGGACCTGCTGCGCAAGATCGCCGATGTCTGGGTGGACACCGGCGGCTCCGGGCTGATCGCCTTCCACGGCCAGTCCGGCGACATCATGTTCCAGGGCATCCGCAGCGAGAACGTGCAGAAGGCCTTCGACGGGCTCAACGCCATCGGCCTCGACCTGGGTGGCGCCGGGCCCTCGTTGCGCACCTCCATGTCCTGCGTCGGCGCGGCGCGCTGCGAAATGTCCTGCTATGACGAGGCGCGCGCCTTGCGTACCGTCATCAACAACAACATCGACGACATGCACCGACCGTCCCTGCCCTACAAGTTCAAGTTCAAGTTCTCCGGTTGCCCGAACGACTGCGTCAACTCGATCCAGCGCTCCGACATGGCCACCATCGGCACCTGGCGCGACAACATACGAGCCGACCAGGCCATCGCCGACGAGTGGATGGCCGGCCACACCATGAACGACCTGGTGAACATGGTGGTCAGCCTGTGCCCCACCAAGGCCATCACCCTGCGTGACGTCGGCGCGCCGGCCAGGGAACACGAAACCGTGCTGCGCGTCGCCGAGGATGCCGAGATGGCCATCGACAACCACAACTGCGTGCGCTGCATGCACTGCCTCAACGTCATGCCCGGCGCCTTGCTGCCCGGCAAGGACAAGGGCGTCACGGTGCTCATCGGCGGCAAGGGCGTGCTGAAGATCGGCGCCACCATGGGCACGGTCATCATCCCCTTCATGAAGCTGGAGTCCGACGCGGACTTCGAGAAGCTCAACGACCTGGCCCGCGGCGTGCTGGATTTCTTCGCCGAGAACGCCCTGGACCACGAACGCACCGGCGAGATGATCGAACGCATCGGCCTGGTGAATTTCCTGGAAGGCATCGGCCTGGAAATCGATCCCAACATGATCGCGCACCCCCGCACCAACCCCTATATCCGCACCGACAACTGGAACGAGGAGGCCGAAAGGTGGTATGCCCGCAAGGCGGAAGCCGCGAGCCGACAGGCGGAGGGCGGGTTCGCGCAGGCGGCCTGATACCCGCGCGGGCCAAGGAGCAACCATGGAAAGCGCCAGTCCAACCGCCACCCTGGGCTTCAAGCGGATCAAGGCCGTCGCCCTGGCCGTGGCGAATCCCCTCCGCGCCCGCCATTTCTATGGCGAGACCCTGGGCCTGTCCCCCGCCATGGAGGATGGCGTCCAGGTGGGCTGCCTGCTGGGAGACACCATCCTCATGTTCAAGGAGGATTGGTATGGCAAGCCCACCGACGCCCCCAATCCCCGCGTCACGCTGGAGGTGGAAAACGCCCGGGAAACCGAGCGCGCCCTGCGTCATCACGGCGTCACCATCAGCGATCCGGTCGAGCGCTACGGCGGCGCCCTGGTGGGCGCATTCCTCGACAGCGAAGGCAACAAGCTGTGGTTCTGTTCGGCGGCCTGAAGGCCCGGCATACATGTGCCCGCCGAGGCTCCCGGCGCGGGAGAAATAGATGAGCGACCTGAACCAGCAGATGGCGGACCGCTACCGCAACAACTTCCTCAGGGAAATCGAGGAACAGGCGGAAATGGGCGAATGGGTGAAGCAGTGCATGCAGTGCGGCCTGTGTTCCGGCTCCTGCCCCACCCACTTCCACGACGGCTGGGACCACGCCCCCCACGAAATCTTCATGATGATCCGCGCCGGCAAGCGGGACGAGGTGCTGGAATCCCAGGGCATGTGGATGTGCACCTCCTGCTACAACTGCTACGTGCGCTGCCCGCGCAAGGTGCCGGTCACCCACGTCATGCACGGCATCGCCGAATACGCCTACCGCCTGGGCCGCTCGCCCAGGAACCAGCCCACCCAGCACCTTTCCAAGACCTTCTGGGACAACTGCATCAAGACCGGTCGGGTCAACGAGCTGCACCTCACGCGTACCCTCTACTTCAGGGACGGCATCCTCGCCGGCATCAGGAAGTTCCTGGAAATGAGCGCCATCGGCCTGGGCCTGGCCAAGGCCGGCCGCATGAACCCCCTGGAAGCCATCGGCGCCGGCCACAAGTGCAAGGACACCCAGGGCATCCACGCGATGTTGGCCAAGGCGAAGGAACTGGAAGCCAGGCGGAAGGAAGGGGAGGGGTGAGGTGCGTGCCCGAATGCGCGTATTTTCAGCTCTCGCCGAGGGCCTCCGGGGGAATTCAAGAGTGGCCAGGCAGGGTTGCTGGCGGACGGCCAGGGAACCCCGGCCGTCTTCGCTTTCGGTGCTGTGGGCTCGATGGGTTGAATTGAGCCAGGATGCCGCATCGCCATCCAACGAGATGGGGACGTCGATAAAGAGGGCACGCCGATGAGGAAGCTTGCGCTGATCGCCCTGGTTTGCGGCTTGTCCGTAACCCGCGCCTGGCCGGTGGACGCGCCGGATACCAGCCAAGCGCAGTGGATGCAGCGGGTGCTCAAGGTCACCGTGGTGCGCAATGACGGCAGACGCGAGCTGGGTTCGGCGGTGCCGCTCGGGGGTGATCGCCTGGTGACCAATTGCCATGTGTTGCGTGGTGCCCGCGAGATTCGGGTCGAAACCCCAGTGGATTCCTGGCTGGCCACTTCGGATGAGCGCGATGTCTATCGTGACCTGTGTTTTCTCCGCGCGAGGGGTTATGACGCCGGCCAGGCCAGCATGATCGAAGCGGGTGCCACCCGGGTTGGCCTGGAGGTCAGCGCGGTCGGCTATTCGGGTGGCGAATTCAATCTGACGCGCGGCAGAGTGATCGGCCTGTTCACCTGTGAGTGCGACGGCGGCAAGGTTATCCAGACCTCGGCCCGGTTCGACCGGGGCGCGAGCGGCGGTGGCCTGTTCGACCAGGCGGGCAGGCTCGTCGGCATTCTGACCTTCAAGGCCAAAGCCGGCGGCAAGTACCACTTCGCGCTGCCGGTGGGCTGGCTGCGGCACCTGTCCGCGAATGACATTCAGCCAATCGTGGCGGGCGATACCTTTTGGGAGAAGCCGGGCAAGGAAAGCGCCCATTTCCTCGCGGCCTGCGATCTGGGCGCGAAAAAATCCTGGGACTCGTTGAGCAGGCTGGCCGAGGACTGGATCAGCCAGGAGCCCGACAACCCGGAAGCGTGGATGGTCAAGGGCCGCGCGAGTATGGGCCTGGATCGGAAAGAACAGGCGATTGCGGCCTTTCAGCGCGCGCTGATGCTCGAATCCACTCATGCCGAGGCGAAATGGGAATTGCAGAAGCTGGAGTTTGAAATGGGCAGGAAGCTGCTCGATGCCGACAGCCTGTAGCGGTATTTCAAGGTGATGCGCCCGGGAATTCTCGTCAGGGCATCCCGCGCGTGCTCAATGGCACACGAACTCGAATGGGCTGCTACTGCCGAGAAACTCGTCGTAACGCGGATCGCGCGAGCCCTCGCCCCGGTCGAGAATGCGTTAGCGGTAGGGGTCTTCCACCATACAGATGGCAGCCTGGCTGCTGGAAACAATATTGACGTCCACGTTTTGTTATGGGGGACATGATCATGAAGATCATTCTGGCTGACGACCACGCGCTGTTCCGAGGTGGCTTTGCCTTGCTTTTCCAACAACTGGAAGCAGGAGCGGTGGTGTTGGAGGCGGGCGACTTGGCGGAGGCCATGCAACTCGCCGCGCGGCATCCGGATGCGGATATCTTGCTGCTGGATCTCAATATGCCGGGCATGGATGGTCAAGCCGGTATCAGACGGGTTTCCGAGGCATATCCCCAGTTGCCGGTGATCGTGCTTTCCGCCAGTGAAAACAGGGAATGCGTGGAAGATGTCTTGGCGGCGGGAGCGGTAGGCTTCATCCCGAAGTCCTCCAGTTCCGCCGTGATGCAGTCCGCCATCCGTCTGGTTTTATCAGGGGGGGTTTATCTGCCACCGCAGTTATTGATGTCGCGGATGGCGGGTGCCGCGAGTGGGCCTGAGCATCATGCACAGGCCAGGCTGACCGACAGGCAACGCGATGTACTGCGCCTGCTGGCGCTAGGAATGTCGAACAAGCAGATCTGCCGCGAACTGGAACTTGGTGAAGGGACCATTAAAGTGCACATTGCCGCGATCTTTCGCGCCCTGAATGTGGGCAACCGTACCGAGGCCGCCAATGCAGCCCGCCGGTACGGAGTGCTCGGCTGACCGCGCGGCGCGGTGGCGCCCGGAACGCCGAACAGGCCGGATGCCACCGTGTGGAAGCCGATCTTGCATGGGCGACTCACTGGTCGAAGTAGTGATCGCCATCCTGGTCGGCGCTCCAGGATGTCCCTACATAGCCTGTTTGCTGAATGGCCGAGCTTTCTTGCGGTGAAGGGGAAACCGCGGCCACCGTGTTACTCGGTTGCGCTTGGCTCTGAGCTGTCGCGGTTGTCTCATCATTTGTCCCGGATTCCACAGCGGCGACGAATCCACCCGTCGCAACCGCGGCAGCCAGCCAAGCAGTGCCAGCAATGAATGCAAAACCTTGTTGTGATTTCATGATGTGCTCCTGAGAGTTGGATGTCTTCAAACAGGTAACGGTATCGTCACCCTGATTTCAATGTATTGGCCACCCCGATGCCCCGCATCGGCCAGAAACATGAACGCGGCGCCGCATTCGGCCTAGGCCGAATGCATGAGGGTGGAGGTCCGGGTGTAGGGCCGGGTGTGGGTTCTACCGAGAGCCACTATCTGGCACCACCCATGCAATTCCGGCATCGGGCCCTAGGAGCCTGTCGGGACATCCGGTGCCCAGTACAGTGTCGCCAGACGAGGAGAAACGACCATGAAGGACAGTGAAGCGGGGGCCGGCTTGCTCGTCCGCTCGACAGTGGTCGCCTTGCTGTATTTCGCCACGGCAATCGTCGGGCTGAAGTACGCCGTTGTCGGCAGCACGGTCACGCTGATCTGGCCGCCGAGCGGGATCGCGCTGGTGGCCATCCTGGCTTTTGGCTACCGCCTGTCTTTCGGCATCGCCATGGGCGCCTTCCTGGCCAATGCCTGGACCGGGTTACCGGTTCTGCTCGCCGCCAGCATCGCCACGGGAAATGTTCTGGAGGCCATTGCCGGGGCTTTCCTGTTGCAACGCCTGGCCAGTTTCCGGAATACGCTGGAACGACGCTGGGATGTATTGGCTTTGCTCATACTCTCCGCCATTTTCAGCACCACGATCGCCGCTTCCATCGGCGCGGCCACCTTGACCCTGGGAGGCATCGTTGCCGTCGGCGAATATGCCACGGTGTGGTTGATGTGGTGGCTGGGCGACATGATGGGCGTGCTCGTGGTCGCTCCACCCTTGCTGGTCTGGCTCAGCCACGCTCGCCCCGTCCTTTCAACGCTGAAAATCATCGAAGCCTTGGGCCTGCTCGCGTCTCTCCTGGTCGCCAGCTATTTGATCTTCGCCACCCCCGTGTTTGCCGGCCGTGGCTTCTATCCGGCGTTGCTCGTCTTCCCCTTCCTCATCTGGGGGGCGCTGCGCTTCGATCATTGGGGGGCCACCCTGGTTACGCTGATCATCTCGATGTTGGCCATCTGGGGGACCACACATGGAATGGGTGTCTTTGCGGACAGTTCGCTTGCGGACAGCCTGATCGGCTGGTGCCTGTTCGCCAACCTGATCGCCGTGACCGGGCTGCTGTTGGCCGCATCGAGCGCGGAACAACGACGTGGGCGGGTGGCGCTGAAAAACGCCCATGACGAACTGGCCAGGCAAAAGGAAGCGGCGGAACGGGCCAACCAGGCCAAGAGTCAGTTTTTGGCCGCCGCCAGCCATGATCTGCGCCAGCCCCTGCACGCCATCGGCCTCTATGCGGCCTCCATGCGGCCCCAGGTGGCGGGGCGCGAGGCGGCGATCACCCTGGACAAGATCGAGGCCGCCGTGGTGGCCATGGAACATCTGTTCTGCGGCATCCTGGATGTCTCCAAGCTCGACGCGGGGGTGGTCGTGCCGGCGGTCTCCAGCGTGTCGGTGAAGGCGCTGCTTGAAGGCTTGCATGAGGATTTCCGCCAGCAAGCGAGCGCGAAGGGCTTGCGGTTTCGGCTGCGCTATCGCGATGCCCGGGTGGCGAGCGATCCCGTGCTGCTGGAACGGATACTGCGCAACCTGATCGCCAATGCGCTGCGCTATACCGATCGGGGCGGCGCGCTGATCACGGCCAGTCAACGTGACGGCTTGATCCGATTTCAAGTGTGGGACACCGGTTGCGGCATCCCGCCCAAGCACATGGCTCACATTTTCCAGGAGTTTTTTCAAGTGGCCAATCCGCGGCGTGATCGAGCCCAGGGCCTTGGCCTGGGGCTGGCCATTGTGGATCGCCTGGCCCGTCTGTTGGAGCATCCGTTGCAAGTGCGTTCGCTGCCGGGCAAGGGAACGGTATTCAGCCTGGATGTGCCCATCAGCCACGCTGATCCCCTACATGATGCGGGCGACCGGGATACGCTGCTGGGACTTGCCCGGCTGAACGGCCAGGTGGCGGTCGTCGATGACGATCCGATGGTGCTGGATTCCCTGGCAACCTTGCTTGAAGCCTGGGGACTGCAAGTGACCATGGCGGCCAGCGGGGTCGAGCTGCTGGAAGTGCTGGAGCAAGCCCCCGACATTTTGATCACCGATTATCGACTCGGGAAGGAAGATGGTTTGGAACTGGCGCAAGCCTTGCGCAATGCCTATCCGGGCGCCGAGTTCCAGGTGATCGTCGTGACCGGTGATGTCTCGGAGCGGAGCTTGCACGCCCTGAAACACAGTGGTTACCAGGTGCTGGAAAAGCCGGTTCGCCCCGCCAGACTGCGCACCTTGATTGCCAATCTGCTCAGGTTGACCAGGAGGAATCGACAGGGGGCGATGTCTGGCCGGAGCGACGCAACGCATCCCTCTGCACCATGAAATGGCATAGGGCCATCATCGTTCCAACCTCACAATGAATGACTGCCCTCCGTCATTCCGAGACCTGCGTCCGCCAGCCAATCACTTTGTGGTCATGGCGTATTTCTCAAGCCGCACCCCACCTCTTGTCACAGGTTTGAATCCACGCCCCCGCTGAACCTGGCTTGTCGATTTCCTAAAGCCGCGAATTCCAGATCGCCCTCCCATCGAATGGAAATCCTGGCTCCGCAGCGCCACCGTTGAACTATATAGAGCTTAAACAATCCGATTTTCATCAACTCTGGAGCCACCCATGCTACGCATCGGCAAGCTGACCGACTACGCCACCGGGCTCATGGCCCAGCTGGCCCATTCCCCGGAGCGCAATGTGAGCGCCCAGCAACTCGCTTTGGAGTTGGGCTTGCCGGGGCCGAGCGTTGGGGCCTTGCTCAAGCGGCTCGGCCGGGCCGGGTTGGTGCGCGGCGTGCGCGGCGTGGCGGGCGGTTATGCGCTGGCGCGGGCGCCGGAGGCGATTTCGGTGGCGGACATCATCGTCGCCATCGAGGGGCCGGTTGCCCTGACCGAATGCGCCCTGGGCGAGGGCAACTGCAAGCTGGAATCGGGCTGCGCCACCCGCGCCCACTGGCGCCGCATCAGCCAGGCGGTGCGGGTGGCCCTGGAGGCGGTGAGCCTGGCCGATCTGGCGGCGCCCGCCGGGACAACCGCCCGCGCCGTGAAGTTCCGGGCCTTGTCCGGGGCGGCCGAGCAAGGAGATATCCATGGGTAACGACGATCTGCGCAAGCAACTGGCCGAGCAGTACCGCTGGGGCTTCGTCACCGACATCGAGCAGGACACCGCGCCCCTGGGCCTGAGCGAGGACATCGTCCGGCTCATCTCGGCGAAGAAGGGCGAGCCCGAATTCATGCTCGAATGGCGCCTGCGGGCCTATCGCCACTGGCTGACCCTGAAGGAGCCCGGCTGGTCCACGGTGCGGCATCCGCCCATCGACTACCAGGGCATCCACTATTACGCGGCGCCCCGCGGGTCGGCGGGCCCCAAGAGCCTGGCCGAGGTGGACCCGCAATTGCTGGCCACCTACGAGAAGCTGGGCATCCCTCTGGCCGAGCGGGAAGCCCTGGCCGGGGTGGCGGTGGACGCGGTGTTCGATTCCGTGTCGGTGGCCACCACCTTCAAGGACAAGCTGGAGAAGCTGGGCGTCGTGTTCTGCTCCTTCTCGGAAGCGGTACACAAGCATCCGGACCTGGTGCGCCAATACCTGGGCTCGGTGGTGCCCCACACCGACAACTTCTTCGCCTCCCTGAATTCGGCGGTGTTCTCCGACGGCTCCTTCGTCTATGTGCCCAAGGGGGTGCGCTGCCCCATGGAGCTGTCCACCTACTTCCGCATCAACGCCCGCAACAGCGGCCAGTTCGAGCGCACCCTGATCGTCGCCGACGAGGGCGCCTACGTGAGCTACCTGGAAGGCTGCACCGCGCCCATGCGCGACGAGAACCAGCTCCATGCCGCCGTGGTGGAACTCGTGGCCCTGAAGGACGCGCGCATCAAATATTCGACGGTGCAGAACTGGTACCCGGGCGATGCGGCAGGGCGCGGCGGCATCTACAACTTCGTCACCAAGCGGGGCGAGTGCCGGGGCGAGCGGGCCCACATCTCCTGGACCCAGGTGGAGACCGGCTCGGCCATCACCTGGAAGTATCCGAGCTGCGTGCTCACCGGCGACGGCAGCGTCGGCGAGTTCTATTCGGTGGCGCTGACCAACAACCGGCAGCAGGCCGACACCGGCACCAAGATGATCCACGTGGGCCGCGACACACGCAGCACCATCGTTTCCAAGGGCATCTCCGCCGGTCGCGGCAGCAACGCCTACCGGGGCCTGGTGAAGGTGCTCAAGGGCGCGGACAACGCCCGCAACCACAGCCAGTGCGATTCCCTGCTGATGGGGCCGGACTGCGCCGCCCACACCTTCCCCTACATCGAGGTGAAGAACCCGTCCGCGCGGGTGGAGCACGAGGCCAGCACCAGCCGCATCGGCGAGGACCAGTTGTTCTACCTGAGGAGCCGGGGCCTGTCCGAGGAGGACGCGGTGGGTCTGATCGTCAACGGCTTCTGCAAGGAAGTGTTCAATGAACTGCCCATGGAATTCGCGGTGGAGGCGCAAAAGCTCCTGGCCGTGAGCCTGGAGGGCGCCGTGGGCTGAGTTGTTCCTGAAGGAGGTTTTGCCATGCTGACCATCCATGACCTGCACGTATCCATCCAGGGCAGGCCGATCCTGCAAGGCATCGACCTGGCCGTGAAGCCCGGCGAGGTCCACGCCATCATGGGGCCCAACGGCTCCGGCAAGAGCACCCTGGCCCAGGTGTTGGCGGGCCGTTCTGGCTACGAGGTCACCCGCGGCGAGGTGACCTATCTTGACCATGATCTGCTCGCCCTGGCCCCGGAGGAGCGCGCCCGGGCCGGCCTGTTCCTGGCCTTCCAGTACCCCCTGGAGATTCCCGGCGTGGCCAATGTGCAATTGCTGCGTACCGCCCTCAACGCGGTCCGCCGCGCCCGGGGCCAGGAGGAAATGGATGCCTTCGACTTCCTGGAATACGTGAAGGACAAGCTGGCCCTGCTGGAGATGGATGATGCCCTGCTGTATCGCGCCGTCAACGAAGGCTTCTCCGGCGGCGAGAAGAAGCGTAACGAAATCCTGCAGATGGCCGTCCTGGAGCCGCGTCTGGCCATCCTGGACGAGACCGACTCGGGCCTGGACATCGATGCCCTGAGGGTGGTTGCCCACGGCGTCAATGTCCTGAAGGGCGCAGACCAGGCCATCGTCCTGGTCACTCACTATCAGCGCCTGCTCGACCATGTGGTGCCCGACTACGTCCATGTGCTCAGCGAAGGCCGCATCGTCTGTTCCGGCGATCGCGATCTGGCCCTGGAACTGGAGGAAAAAGGCTACGCCTGGCTGAACGACGAGGCAGCGCATACGGAGCCCCATCCATGACCACCGACACTCTCTATACCGAAGCCCTGGCCCGCATCGCCAGCCCCGGCTGGCTGGCGGACTGCCGCCGCCTCGCCCTCGACCGTTACCTGGCAAGCGGGCTGCCCGACACCCACGACGAGGACTGGCGCTACACCTCCCTGGAGCAACTGGAACGGCAGGCCTTGCGCATTCCCGATGCCGGCGCCGACACGATGCTGGCTATCGAGGACTATCCCGGCGCCCTGATGGCCTTCGCGGACAATCGCCTGATCTGGCAGGACACCCGGCTGCCCACCCGCATGCTGGGCACCCTGGAGGATGCCGAGGCGCCGGTTCGCTACGGCCTGGGCACCCTGAGCGAGGATTCGGCCCTGGCCCAGCTCAATCTGGCCCTGTGGCAGGAAGGCGTATGTCTCCACGCGCCGGCGGTCTATCGCCCGCGCCTGCCCGTGTTTCTGCGCTTCGCGGCCGTCCAGGCCGAGGTCATGCTGCATCCGCGCGTGCTGGTGGTGATGGAGCCCCATTCGGACGCCATCCTGGTGGAGCATTACCTGGCCGACGGCGATGCCCCCCACTGGCAGAACGCCGTGGCAGAAATCTTCCTCAAGCCCGGCGCGCGTCTCACCCACATCCGCCTCATCGAAGGCGGGGAGGGCGCAACCCATACCCACCTGGTCAGCGTGCGCCAGGACCGTGACAGCCAGTACCGAGGCCTGACCCTGAGCCTGGGCGGTCGCCTGGTGCGCCAGGGCATCCAGGTCACGCTGGCGGACGAAGGCGCCGAGGCGCGTCTGGACGGCCTGTTCGTGGCCGACGGTCGGCGCCATGTGGACCATCACCTGCGTATCGACCACGCCGCTTCCCACACCACCAGCCGCGCCACCTGGCGCGGCATGGCCAGCGGGCGGGGAAGAGGCATCTTCGACGGGCGCGTGCTGGTGCGCCACGGCACCCTACAGGCCGACGCCCGGCAGAACAGCCGCAACCTCTTGCTCTCGCCCCACGCCGAGATCGACGCCAAGCCCCAGTTGGAGATCTACAGCGACGATGTGAAGTGCGGCCACGGCGCCACGGTGGGCCGCCTGGACGAGGACGCCCTGTTCTATCTGGCCAGCCGGGGCATCGACCCGGCCACCGCCCGGGACATGCTGTTGCTCGGCTTCGCCGACCAGGCCCTGGGCCTGGCGGACGACGCGGGACTGCGCGACTGGCTCCAGCCCAGGCTGGCGGCCGCCCTGCCGGTTTTGCCCAAGGCCGCGAACACGCGGGAGGTTCGACCATGAAGGACGATATACGCGATATGCGCGGCCTCTACGAAGAAGTCATCCTGGAACACAACCGCCACCCCCGGCACTACCCGGAGAACCCGCCGGGCAGCAACCACCATGCCCACGGCTTCAACCCCCTTTGCAACGACGAGGTGCTCGTGCACCTCAAGGTGGAAGACGGCCTGGTGCGCGAGGTGGGCTTCGAGGGCGCCGGCTGCGCCGTGTCCATGGCTTCCGCTTCCATGATGACCGAGGCGGTGCGGGGCCGGCCTGTCGAGGACGTGCGCGCCCTGTTCCGGCGGGTCCACGGCATGCTTGCCGAGGACGGCTCGGCGGCGGATGTGGGCAAGCTCAAGGTGCTCGCCGGCGTGAAGGAATTCCCCATGCGCGTCAAATGCGCCTCCCTGCCCTGGCATACCCTGGTGGCGGCCCTGGACAGCCGGGCGGAAACCGTCAGCACGGAAGCGGACGCCGAACCCTGGTGCCCGCAACCGGAAGCCGCCCCATGAACATCCTGGGCCTGCTGCGGCGCGATCGGGTGGGTGAAAACCTGCGCGAGCGGGTGATCGAGGCCCTGCGCCAGATCCGCGACCCGGAGATACCGGTCAACATCTACGACCTGGGCCTCATCTACGGCCTGGACATCGACGACATGGGCCGCGCCGAGATCCGCATGACCCTCACCGCCCCCGCCTGTCCCGTGGCCCACACCTTCCCCGCCCTGGTGGAGGATGCCGTGGAAAGTGTGCGGGGCATCAGCCGCGCCCACGTGGAACTGGTCTGGGACCCGCCCTGGGACAAGCGCCGCATGAGCGAGGCGGTGCGCCTGCAACTGGGGCTGCTGTGAGAGGGGCGCCATGAATACCGCCCTGGGAGATTGGACCCTGGTCGCCTGCGCCGAGGATTTTCCTCCGGGAACGCGCCGGGTCGTGGACGTGGGCGGGGTGCGGGTGGTCGTGTTCAACCTGGACGGCGATTACCACGCGCTCGAGGACGTCTGCACCCACGATGGCGGCGAACTGGCCAGCGGCACCCTGGAAGGTTGCGAGATTGTCTGCCCGCGCCACGGCGCCCGCTTCGACGCGCGCACCGGCGCGGTCACCGCGCCGCCCGCCTGCGAGCCGGTTCCCACCATGGCCATGCGCGAAGTGGACGGCTGGGTGTGGGTGCGTGATCCGCGCTGGGATTGATGCACAAACTCCATGGCCAGCGCCCTTCACACCCCGATCCCACGCCGAGACGAGGCGGCCGGGCCGCCGATCAATCCGGAATGCCTTCCTGGACCACCTTCAACTCGGTGCCGCGGTACACCACCGCGAGGGTCGCGGTGGTGACCATCCGCCCAGGCAGGTTGGGATCGTCGAAGACGTCGGTGTGGCGCGGCAGCTCGTTCGGTCGCGGCTCCAAGTAGGTGTGTTGCACTATTGCATGCCACCGCGGCGCACGTATGCTTCTTCGCTACCGCACTCGCCTCGACACCGCAATGCAATCACTAGGTCTACAAGTACGTACCGCCTTGGTGGTAATCGCCGCGCTGTTGTGTTCGCGCGCCGCCATTGCCGCGATGCCCGCCGAGGATTCGTATTCCTTCATTGATCTCCCGACCGACTACCAGGACGAGCATCCGGACTGGTTCAAGGCCAGTTTCTACAATCTGCCCGAGGATCTCGATGACGCGCTCTCCTCCGGGAAGCAGGGGCTGATCGTCTATTTCGGTCAGAAGCAATGCGCGTACTGCCAAGCGCTCATGAAAGACAACCTGTCCAAGGGCGATCTGGTGCGTTACCTGCGCGTGCACTTCGACGTGGTCGGGCTGAACACGCACAGCATCGAGAAAATCACCGGCATGGATGGCAAGAGCAAGCCGATCAACGAATTCGCGATCGCTCAGAAAGCGCAACTCACGCCGACGCTGTTGTTCTATGTCAAGGGGCGCAAACTGGCGCTGAAACTGGTCGGCTACCACTCCCCCTACAAGATGCGCGCGGCCCTCGAATATATCGCCGATGGGCACTACAAGACCAAGAGTTTCGGCGAGTACCTGGAACACGCGGACCCGCCCCCGCAGTTCGCCGATGAAACGCTGCACCCCGACCCAATATTCAGCCCGCCGCCGTATGCGCTCGACCGCAGCCGCTTCGCGGCCCAAATGCCACTGCTGGTGATCTTTGAACAGCCCCGCTGCCACGCCTGCGACGTTCTGCATTCGGAGCCGCTCCAGAACCCCCTCGTGCGCGAGCGCCTGCAGGCCTTCGAGGTGGTGCAGCTCAACGTCTGGGATGACTCGACGCCGGTGCTGACACCGGACGGCAGGCGCACGACCGCGCGCAAGTGGGCGCGCCAACTCGGGTTGTTCTACACGCCGACGCTGGTCATGTTCGACGAGCGCGGCAAGGAAGTCTTTCGCGTCGATTCGGTGGTGCAGTTTTTCCGGCTGGCTAACGTGCTGCGCTACGTGGCCGACAAGGCGTACCTGAAATACCCGCTGTTCCAGTTATGGAACCGCGACCATGCCAACGAGGAAGTCCGTTTGCAGCGCGCTACCCGAGTACCCAAGTGAAGGTGACAGGCCGTATCTTTGGCCTGGTGGGCTTGATGTTGATCCCTTTTCGTGGGTACCCGAACCTTATGGTGGGGATTTCCCGCTAGCCGGTGTGATCGGCCTGAAACCCGTCACGCTTTCGATGTTGGCCATGCTCTCTGGAACGTGATTGTCGCCACCGACGGCGGCGGGCTCTTCAGGATGTGCTTCTTCATCTTCCCCATGACGTGCATCTCGCAGGCCCGGCAGTCGAATTTCAGGGTCAGTTTTTCGTCCCCGTTCACCAGCACCATGGGCTCGGCCCGCACCTGGCCTTGCACGCCGGTGACGCCCTTGGCCTGCTTGGGGCACAGGCTGAAGGAATAGCGCAGGCAGTGCTTGGTGATCATCAATGACACCTCGCCGGGTTCCTGGTGGGCCTCGTAGGCGGCGGCGATGAGCTTCACCCCATGTTTCGCGTAGAAGGTCCGGGCGGCCTGGTTGTAGACGTTGGCGAGATAGCTGAGGGTGTCTTCGGGGTAGGGGACGGGGGGCTCGACGGCGGCCTTGCGCGGCGGGCGGACGTGGGCGGCGAAGCGGGCGGCCTCCAGCTTTTCCACCGCTTCCCGGCGCAGCCGGTTGGCCAGGGAGGCGGGCACGAACCCGGGCTGGGTCCAGGCCACGGTGATGCCGGTCAGGGTGAAGTCGGTATTGCCGAAGCGGTCCAGTTGTTGCCGCAGGGCGGCTTCCGCCTGGGCCGGTTCCCTTGCCGGCTGCTTGTCGAAGGCGACTTCCGCCGTGGCCCGGATGCCGTCCTCGTCGGTCAGGTCCAGGGCGTAGCCGGTAGCCGTTTCCCGGAATTCGGCGCCCAGGGCGATGCGCCGCTCGGCGGATTTCTTGCCCAGGGCCTGTTCCCAGGTGTGGTCCCGGTTGCGGCTGACGGCGGTGCCGGGTCTCAGGCCGGGGAGGGTGGCGATGGATTCGTTGGGGAAGACCCGCCAGAGGTGCCGCCCCCGGTTTTCCACCGTGTTGGCCTGCAGGCCAACGATTTCACGCTTGTTCAGGTAGGTGAGGCCGTCGCCGTTGGCCATGGCCTGCTCGGTTTCCAGTTCGAACCAGTCCGGACCGACCTTGCTGATCGTGCCCAGGGGCAGGCCGACGAAGGCGGGGGTGTCGAAGGCGCCGATGTCGGCCTTGCGGCCCTGGGCGAAGTAGTCGGTGGAGCCGCGATGGAAGGTCTTGTCCGGGTCGGGCTCGAACAGCAGGCGGGTGTGGCCGCTGGAGGCGCGGACGAGGATGGGGCGGGCGTTCTCCCCCTCCCGGCCTCCCCCACTTGTGGGGGAGGTGCACACCCCCTCCCCGCGAGCGGGGAGGGTGAGGGTGGGGAGTGAATCACCGGCGCTGGCTTGTCCCGCCGCGCGTTCCTCCAGAAGCCGGTCGAGCAGCAGCCGGTAGTGGCCGGTGATGTTCTTCACGTAGCCCGCGTCCTTGTAGCGGCCCTCGATCTTGAAGCTGCCGACGCCGGCGTCGATGAGGGCGGCCAGGTTGGCGCTCTGGTTGTTGTCCTTCACCGACAGCAGGTGCTTGTCGAAGGCCACCACCCGGCCCTGGTCGTCCTGGAGGGTGTAGGGCAGGCGGCAGGCCTGGGAACAGTCGCCCCGGTTGGCGCTGCGGCCGGTCTGGGCGTGGCTGATGTAGCACTGGCCGGAGAAGGCGACGCACAGGGCGCCGTGGACGAAATATTCGATGATCGTGTCGTCGGGTAGCGCCGCTCGGATCGCTTTGATCTCCGGGATGGACAGCTCTCGCGCCAGCACGAGTTGGGAAAAGCCCGCGTCGGCCAGGAAGCGGGCCTTCTCGGGCGCGCGGATGTCGCACTGGGTGGAGGCGTGCAGGTCGATGGGGGGCAGGTCCAGTTCCAGCAGGCCCATGTCCTGGACGATGAGGGCGTCCACGCCGGCGTCGTAGAGCTGGTGGATCAGCTTGCGCGCCGGCTCCAGCTCGGCATCGTGCAGGATGGTGTTGAGGGTGGCGTAGATGCGGGCGTGGTAGCGGTGGGCGAATTCCGCCAGTCCGGCGATGTCGGCCACCGAATTGCCGGCGTTGTGGCGCGCGCCGAACGCCGGTCCGCCGATGTACACCGCGTCCGCTCCGTGCAGGATGGCCTCCCGGCCGATGTCGGCGGTCTTGGCCGGGGCGAGGAGTTCGAGGGTGGCGCGGGTGTTCTCCGGCATGGTTTTTCCGGAAGCCGAGGAGGGCCGGATCAGCCCTTCAACGCCACCGTCACGTGGGGCGCGATGGTCTGCAGCAATTGCACGAACACCTTGGGGTTGCCCGCCACCACGTTGCCGGAGGCCAGGAAGTTCTCCTCGCCGGCGAAGTCGCTCACCAGGCCGCCCGCTTCCTGGACCAGCAGGCAGCCGGCGGCGATGTCCCAGGGGTTGAGGCCGATCTCGAAGAAGCCGTCGGTGTGGCCGGCGGCGACCCAGGCCAGGTCCAGGGCGGCGGAGCCGGGGCGGCGCAGGCCGGAGGTCTTCTGTACCAGGTCGCGGAACATGGCGGTGTAGGCGTCCAGGTGGGTGAAGTCGCGGTAGGGGAAGCCGGTGCCGATGAGGGCGTCCTGCAGCTTGTCGCGCCTGGAGACGCGGATGCGGCGTTCGTTGAGGAAGGCGCCCCGGCCCCGGCTGGCGGTATAGAGGTCGTTGCGCACCGGATCGTAGATCACGGCCTGGGACAGTTGCCCCCGATGCAGCAGGGCGATGGACACGGCGTACTGGGGAAAGCCGTGCAGGAAGTTGGTGGTGCCGTCCAGGGGGTCGATCACCCACTGGTACTCGGAGTCGCCGGACATGCCGGACTCCTCGGCTAGAATCGCGTGGTTCGGGAAGGCGTCCCGCAGGACATCGATGATGGCCTGCTCGGCTTTCTGGTCGATTTCGCTGACGAAATCGTTCTCGCGTTTGCTGTGTACCGTCAGGCGGTCCAGGTTCTGGCTGCCGTAATTGATGACTTTTCCGGCGGCGCGCGCGGCCTTTACCGCTATGTTGAGCATCGGGTGCATGATTTTCCAAAGAGCATTGAATTCAGGCCGGATTTTACCTTGAACGCTGTCTCCCCACTCCCGAAAGTCCGTATCGTGCTGGTGGAAACCAGCCATCCCGGCAACCTGGGCGCCGTCGCCCGGGCCATGAAGGTCATGGGGCTGTCGGACCTGGCCCTGGTCAATCCCCAATGCGCCATCGACGACGAAGCCCGCGCCCGCGCCTCCGGCGCGGCGGACGTGCTGGAAGCGGCGCGGATCTTCGCCTCCCTGGACGCCGCCCTGGCCGACGCCGTGCTGGTCGCCGCCTGCACCTCGCGCCGGCGCGACTTGCCGCATCCCGCCTTCACGCCGCGCCAGGCCGCGCCGGAAATCCTCGGGCTGGCCCGGGGCGGGCCTGTGGCGGTGGTGTTCGGCTCGGAGACTTTCGGGTTGTCCAACGAGCAACTCATGAAGTGCCGCTGGCTCATCAACATCCCCGCCAATCCCGACTACGCCTCCCTCAATCTTGGCGCCGCCGTGCAGGTGCTGGCCTATGAACTGCGCGCCACCCTGGAAGACGCGGTGCTGCCCCTGCCGCGATTCGAGCTTGCCTCCCACGCCGCCCAGGAAGGTCTGCTGGTCGAACTGGAAAAGGCGCTGGTGGAAGTCGGCTTCCACGACCCCGCCAATCCCAGGCGCCTGATGCCGCGCCTGCGCCGATTCTTCGCCAAGGCGGGCCTGGAGAAGGAGGAAGTGGCGATCTGGCGGGGCATCATCGCCACGATGAAAAATCCGAATCCCGGTCGTAGAAATTGACCAGACTGGTCGGGAATTGCATACTTCGGTGTCCGATTAATTACTTCTTAATATTCCAATGTTCGCCAGACTGCGGGAAGACATCCGCATCGTGTTCGACCGGGACCCGGCGGCGCGCACCTTCTTCGAGGTGCTGACCACCTATCCCGGCCTGCACGCCATCCTCTGGCACCGCTTTTCCCATGGCCTGTGGAACCTGGACCTGAAATGGCTGGCTCGTCTGTCCAGCACCCTGGCCCGCTGGATGACGGGCATCGAGATCCATCCCGGCGCGAAGCTGGGTCGCCGGGTGTTCATCGACCACGGCATGGGCGTGGTGGTGGGCGAGACCGCCGAGATCGGCGACGACTGCACCCTGTACCACGGCGTCACCCTGGGCGGTACTTCATGGCAGAAAGGCAAGCGCCATCCCACCCTGGAGGCGGGCGTCATCGTCGGCGCCGGCGCCAAGATCCTGGGGCCGATCACCCTGGGCGCGGGCGCCAAGGTGGGATCCAACGCGGTGGTGGTGAAGGATGTACCGGCGGGCGCCACGGCCATCGGCATTCCCGCCCGCATCCTGGATGAGGAGCAGCATCGGGCGCGGGAGGAGGTGGCCAACAAGCTGGGTTTCTCCGCCTATGCCGTATCCAGCGACATGAACGATCCGATGGTGAAGGCCATCCACGGCCTCATCGACCATTCCGCCAATACCGACCAGCGCATCGAATGGATCGTGGCTGAGCTCAAGCGCCTGGGCGGGCAGCCCGAAACGCCCAAGCCCGACGATCATTTCGATGCCGCCTCGTTGAACAAACTGGTGGATTGACGGTCTTGAAAAATGAATAGTTGACCAAAATAATCAGGATTAGTAGAGTGTCGGCAACCCCATTTGAAAAGCGAGGCACATCATGCGGCTGACCACCAAAGGACGTTTTGCGGTAACGGCGATGATCGACCTGGGCATGCGCCATCAGCGCGGTCCCGTCACGCTGGCCGGCATCAGCGACCGCCAGCGGATTTCCCTGTCCTACCTGGAGCAGCTGTTCGGACGCCTGCGCCGGCAGGGCATCGTCGACAGCGTGCGCGGCCCCGGCGGCGGCTACACCCTGGCCCGGCCCATGAACCAGATTTCCGTGGCGGACATCATCCGCGCCGTGGATGAGCCCATCGACGCCACCCAGTGCGGCGGCCTGGGCAATTGCCACGACGATCGGGAGTGCATGACCCACGACCTGTGGATGAGCCTGAATGCCCGCATCTACGACTACCTGGATTCCGTGCACCTGGCGGACCTGGTGCAGCAGCAACTCGACAAGCCGGCCGATGCCAGCACCGGCCACAAGCACGAAACCAGGCGCGTGGTGGGTTCCGCCGAACTCAAGGTCGCGCTTTGACGCAACGCCCAATGGCTGACGGAGCAAGATGATGGTCAAGACCCCGATCTACCTGGACTACTCGGCCACCACTCCGGTGGACCCGCGTGTGGCCGCGAAGATGATTCCCTATCTGACCGAGATGTTCGGCAACCCGGCTTCCCGTTCCCACGTGTTTGGCTGGGACGCGGACAAGGCCGTGGAAGAGGCGCGCGGCCACGTGGCCGCGCTGGTCAACGCCGACCCCAAGGAAATCGTCTGGACCTCCGGCGCCACCGAGTCCAACAACCTGGCCATCAAGGGCGTGGCCCACTTCTATCACGGCAAGGGCAAGCACCTGATCACGGTCAAGACCGAGCACAAGGCGGTGCTGGACACCTGCCGGGAACTGGAGCGGGAAGGCTTCGAGGTGACCTACCTGGGCGTCCAGCCCAACGGCCTTATCGACCTGGAAGAGTTGAAGGCGGCCATGCGCCCGGACACCATCCTGGTTTCCGTGATGTTCGTGAACAACGAGATCGGCGTGATCCAGGACATCCCGGCCATCGGCGAGCTGTGCCGTTCCAGGGGCGTGCTGTTCCACGTGGACGCCGCCCAGGCCACCGGCAAGGTGGAAATCGACCTGTCCAGGCTCAAGGTCGATCTGATGTCCTTCTCGGCGCACAAGACCTACGGCCCCAAGGGCATCGGCGCCCTCTACGTGCGGCGCAAGCCGCGGGTGCGCCTGGAAGCCCAGATGCACGGCGGCGGCCATGAGCGCGGCATGCGTTCCGGCACCCTGGCCACCCACCAGATCGTCGGCATGGGCGAAGCCTTCCGCATCGCCAGGCTGGAGATGGGCGCCGAGACCGAGCGCATCCGTTCCTTGCGCGACAAGTTGTGGAAAGGCCTGCAGGACATCGAGGAAGTCCACCTGAACGGCGACTTCGAGCGGCGCATCGCCGGCAACCTCAACGTGAGCTTCAACTTCGTCGAGGGCGAGAGCCTGATCATGGCCATCAAGGACCTGGCCGTGTCCTCCGGCTCCGCCTGCACCTCCGCCAGCCTGGAGCCGTCCTACGTGCTCAAGGCCCTGGGCCGCAACGACGAACTGGCCCACAGCTCGATCCGCTTCACCATCGGCCGCTTCACCACCGAGGAAGAGATCGACTACACCATCAAGCTGCTGCACGAGAAGATTGGCAAGCTGCGCGACATGTCCCCCCTGTGGGAAATGTACAAGGACGGCATCGATCTCGATTCCGTGCAGTGGGCGGCCCATTGAAATCGGTTAAGGGGGAAGGGACCGCGCTACGCGCTCAAGGGTAAAGGGTCTTCACCCTTGACCCTTTACCCTTCCCCCTTCACTCGCGACGCAAGGAGCAAAAAATGTCATACAGCACGAAAGTCCTGGACCACTACGAGAATCCCCGCAACGTGGGTGCCTTCGACAAGAACGACGACGGCGTCGGCACCGGCATGGTGGGCGCGCCGGCCTGCGGCGACGTGATGAAGCTGCAGATCCGGGTCAACGAGCAAGGCATCATCGAGGACGCCAAGTTCAAGACCTACGGCTGCGGTTCAGCCATCGCCTCGTCTTCCCTGGTGACCGAGTGGGTCAAGGGCAAGACCCTGGATGAAGCCATGGCCTTGAAGAACACCCAGATCGCCGAGGAACTGGCCCTGCCGCCGGTGAAGATCCATTGCTCCATCCTGGCCGAGGACGCCATCAAGGCGGCCGTGGCGGATTACAAGCAGAAGCACGGAAACATGGCCGGCAGCGAGGAATACACCGCCTGCCATCCGCCGGTTACCGCATAAGCAAGGAGTTTCACTATGGCTGTCACCCTGTCCGAACGCGCCGCCACCCACATCAAGAACTTCCTCGCCAAGCGCGGCTCCGGCATCGGCCTGAAGCTGGGCGTGCGCACTTCCGGCTGTTCCGGCATGGCCTACAAGCTGGAATTCGTCGATGTGGAAGACCCGGAGGACACCAAGTTCGAGTGCCACGGCGTCACCGTCTACATCGACCCCAAGAGCCTGTCCTACCTGGAAGGCACCGAGCTGGATTTCGTGCGGGAAGGCCTGAACGAGGGCTTCAAGTTCAACAACCCCAACGTGAAATCCCAGTGCGGCTGCGGGGAATCGTTCAACGTATAAACCAGTTGGCAGTTGGCAGAACTCAGTCAAACCATCTGATTGCACTTACTGACGACTGCCTACTGATGACTGCCAACTTGAATTTCAACCGCAACCACTTCGACCTGTTCGGCCTGCCCCAGGCATTTGCCCTGGATACGGCGCGGCTGGACCAGGCCTACCGGGACATCCAGGCTGAAATCCATCCGGACAGGTTTGCTCATGCGGGCGAGTCGGAACAGCGCCTCGCCATGCAATGGGCCACCAAGGTCAACGAGGCCTACCAGACCCTGAAAAAGCCGTTTGAGCGCGCCCGCTATCTGCTGTCCTTGAATGGCGTGGATGCCATGGACGCCAGGAATACCTCCATGCCGGCGGATTTCCTCATGCTGCAGATGGAATGGCGCGAGGCGCTGGAACAGGCCCGCGCCGGCAAGAATGAGAAGACCTTGAGGGCCCTGGAACAAACCCTGCAAGAGCAGGCCCGGGGCATGCGCGCCGAGTTGGGCGTCTTGCTGGACGAACAGCGCGCCTACGCCCGGGCCGGTGATACCTTGCGCAAGCTTCGCTTCATGGACAAGCTCCTGGAAGAGGTCGGCGCCGCCTATGAATCGTTGGATTGAGAAGGGGAAACGGGAAAAGGGAAACGGACAACGCGCTGATCGCAAACCCCCCGTTTCCCTTTTCCCATTTCCCGTTTCCCGTTTCCCGGTAAGTCCCATGGCCCTCCTGCAAATTTCCGAACCCGGCCTGTCCACCGCGCCGCACCAGCACCGGCTGGCGGTGGGCATCGACCTGGGTACCACCAATTCCCTGGTCGCCACCGTGCGCAACGGCGTCGCCGTGGTGCTCAACGATGCCCACGGCCACGGCCTGCTGCCGTCCGTGGTGCGGTTTCACAAGGACGGGACCACCACCGTGGGCATCGCCGCCCAGGCCCAGGCCGCCGACGACCCCCACAACACCATCATTTCCGCCAAGCGTTTCATGGGGAGGGGCATCAAGGACATCCCGGACGCGGCCACCATGCCCTACCAGTTCGTTGACGCGCCCGGCATGGTGCAGATCAAGACGGTGGCGGGGGTGAAGAGTCCGGTGGAGGTTTCCGCCGAGATCCTGAAGACGCTCAAGGCCCGCGCCGAGGCCTCCCTGGGCGGTGACCTGGTGGGCGCCGTGATTACCGTGCCGGCTTATTTCGACGATGCCCAGCGCCAGGCCACCAAGGATGCCGCCAAGGTCGCCGGGATCAACGTCCTGCGCCTGCTCAACGAGCCCACCGCCGCCGCCATCGCCTACGGCCTGGACAATGCCTCCGAGGGCATCTACGCGGTCTACGACCTGGGCGGCGGCACCTTCGACATCTCCATCCTCAAGCTCACCAAGGGGGTGTTCGAGGTGCTGGCCACCAACGGCGACTCCGCCCTGGGCGGCGACGATTTCGACCGGCGAATCTATTGCTGGATCCTGGAGAAGGCCGGCCTGCACGCCATCGACGACCACGACAAGACCCTGCTCATGGCCCGCGCCCGGGAAGCCAAGGAAACCCTGTCCGAGCACGCCCTGGCCAAGATCACCGCCGTGCTCACCAGCGGCGAGGTGGTGGACCAGAGCCTGAGCGAGGACGGCTTCAACGAGATGACCGCTAGCCTGGTCAACAAGACCCTGGCGCCCTGCCGCAAGGCCCTGCGCGACGCCGGCCTGGACGCCTCGGAGGTGAAGGGCGTGGTCATGGTGGGCGGTTCCACCCGGGTGCCGCGCATCCAGGCCGCCGTGGGCGAGTTCTTCGGCCAGACCCCCCTCACCAACCTGGACCCGGACAAGGTGGTGGCCCTGGGCGCCGCCATCCAGGCCAACGTGCTGGCCGGCAACAAGACCGGCGACGACTGGCTGCTGCTGGACGTGGTGCCTTTATCCCTGGGCCTGGAAACCATGGGCGGTCTGACCGAGAAGATCATTCCGCGCAACGCCACCATCCCCACCGCCCGCGCCCAGGAATTCACCACCTACAAGGACGGCCAGACCGCCATGAGCATCCACGTGGTGCAGGGCGAGCGGGAACTGGTGTCCGACTGCCGCAGCCTGGCCCGCTTCGAACTGCGCGGCATCCCGCCCATGGTGGCCGGGGCGGCGCGCATCCGCGTCACCTTCCAGGTGGACGCCGATGGCCTGCTCTCGGTGACCGCCCGGGAAATGGGCACCGGCGTCGAATCCCACATCGCCGTGAAGCCCTCCTACGGCCTCACCGACGACGAAGTGGCGACCATGCTGCGTGACTCCTACGCCCACGCCCAGGACGACATGACGGCGCGCAACCTGGCCGAGGCCAGGGTGGACGGCCAGCGCCTGCTGGAAGCCACCGAAGCCGCCCTGGCCGAGAACGGCGAGGCGCTGCTGTCGCCCGCGGAACGGGCCGTCGTGGAAAAACAGATCGCCGACCTCAGAACCGTCCTGCAAGGGGGCGACCTCGCCGCCGTCAAGCGCGCCACCGAGGCCCTCAACCACGGCACCGTGGAGTTCGCCGCCAGGCGCATGGATATCAGCGTCAGAAAAGCCCTCACCGGCCATCGCCTGGACGAACTGGAAATCTGACATGCTCCGGCTTCGCCGCAACCCGCAACCGAACAAGGCCCGACTACGGGAAGCATCATGCCCCAACTGATCGTCCTGCCCCATGTGGAACTCTGCCCGGACGGCGCCGTCATCGATGCCCAGAAGGGCGTCTCCATCTGCGACTCCCTGCTGGAGAACGGCATAGAGATCGAACATGCCTGCGAGAAATCCTGCGCCTGCACCACCTGCCACGTGGTGGTGCGGGAGGGTTTCGACAGCCTGTCCGAGGCCACCGAACTGGAAGACGACCTGCTCGACAAGGCCTGGGGCCTGGAGCCCACCTCCCGGCTGTCCTGCCAGGCCCTCATGGGCAAGGAGGACGTGGTGGTGGAAATCCCGAAATACACCATCAACATGGTGAAGGAAGGACACTAAAACAAAGTTGGCGGTTGTCAGTCGGCAGTAGGCAGTAAAAGCTCATGTCTGATTGCCGTCGCTGACGACCGCGAACCGCCAACTGGAGACTGGTATGAAATGGATCGACACCCTGGACATCGCCATCGCCCTGGCCGAGCACCATCCCGACGTGGACCCGCGCTACGTGCGCTTTACCGACCTGCATCGCTGGGTGATGGAATTGCCCGATTTCGCCGACGACGCCAACCGCTCCGGCGAGAAGATCCTGGAAGCCATCCAGCAGGCCTGGATCGAGGAAATGGATTGAACCTGGCTCCCATCGTCGCCGGGCTGCTGGCCTGGACCCTCGCGTTTCCAAGCGTGGCCGCGCCGCCGGCCGAGAAGTTCGCCTTCAAGGGCATCGAACTGGGGTCCGGCATCGCCGCCGTCGCCAGCAACCCCAAGTACGAATGCCGCACCGCCAGCGCCCCGGCGGCGGACACCATCTGCGGCCTGCGTCCCAGGGAAAAGGAAACCATCGCCGGGGCGCCGGTCCGGTCGCTGTTCTTCTTCTATTACGACGGCAAGCTGACCAGCCTCAGCATCCATCTGGAAGAAAAACACTTCGCCACGGTGACCGCGGCCCTGCGCGGCAAGTACGGCGAAGCGCCGTCCCGGGTGGAAACCATCCGCAATCTGAAGGGTGTGAGCTTTGAGAACCGGACCCACACCTGGAAAACCCCCACGGAAACCCTCACCGCCCAGCGCTATGCCGGCCGCGTCGACCAGTCCGTCATCCGCTATGCCGCCGATGACGTCATCCGCCGTATCGAGGAGCGCCGCGCCGCCGTGGTGAAGGATCCGAGCAAGGATCTTTAGCCCGCCTCGGCCGCGGTCCATGGCGCTCGCCATCCGGGCGACGATCCGGGTATTGGAATATCGCTGTTTGTGGTGTGGAACCTGGTTCGCTTTTTCCGGCGGTAACCGTTGGTCGAGGTATTCAACAAGCCAAGGTCACGAGCGTTCCTGACACTCTCCGACATTCCAATGGGCGGTATCCATGGGCTGAGTTGGAGCCTCCACCGCTACCAGGCGCAATGACCGCGGCGATTCCTCAACGTTTCCGATAGTTTTCGAACAGGATCCAGTCGCTACCTTGCGGTGTTTCCCAAGGGGGCACGGAAGATTCCCGCCTGGTGGTCCATGCCGCGCATGCCCTTGTCGCCGCTTCCCCGCGGAAATCCTGGACACGCGCGGGTTCCCGAGATGGCTGACGCCACTGTCGCGGTAACCGGCTTGGGCGGATGCCCCGCCTTGCCGACCTGGCATCAAGGTTGCTGCAATGAATGGGCAATCAGCGGCAAGGGAAGCCTCCCAACGCTCGGCACCCGCAAACATCAGGACGTTCGCCATGGCCCGTTTACTCAAGTATTTCCCCAAGACGGAAGATGAGCACGATCTACACGGCATGGCGCCGTGGATCGGCATTCGCGTGGATCTCGGCGGTGGCGAGTTCGCCTACGTCGTGGCAGCCGGGGCAACCCTGGGCTGTTTCCGGGAAACCGAGATTCCAGAATGGGTGTCCACCTCCGATGGCAAGGTCTATCGCTTCGAAGGCGTGTGCGATGACATCGAGGACGCGTCATTCCGGGACGGCTTGCTGACCTTGCCGCCTGGTCTCTTCATGCGTTGACGGAAGCACCGGTTGCCGACCGCCGTGAAACGTGGCGGCATTTTCCGCCCGCCGCTATATAGTGAGTCGGTGACATCCTCACCGCCAATATCCATGCATCAGGGTTCGAGTGGTCTGTTTTCCCCGTGGCCGGGACGCGAGTCTGCCGGAATCCACGGCGCCTTCGATGAGCCGGATCGCGTGGACGATACCGCCTCGCCTTCCCCGGGTTCCGTCATGGGACCCTTCCCGCCGAGGTGCCCGGGATGATCTGGGAGGCCTGGCTCACTCTGGGCGTGGTCGCCCTATGCATCATGTTGCTGGCCAGCAACCGGTTTCCCGCCGACGCGGTGATGGTGGGCGGTCTCACGCTGTTGTTGCTGGCGGGCGTGCTGACCCCCGGCGAGGCCCTGGCCGGCCTGGCCAACGAGGGCATGGTGACGGTGGCGGTGCTCTACGTGGTGGTATCCGGCCTGGAGGAAACCGGCGGCACCGCCTGGGTGTCCCAGGCCCTGCTCGGCCGACCGCGCTCGGTGGCCCACGCCCAGGCGCGCCTGATGGCGCCAGTGGCGGCCCTCTCCGCCTTCCTCAACAACACGCCGGTGGTGGCCATGTTCATCCCGGCGGTGCAGGACTGGGCCAAGCGCCACAACATTTCCGCCTCCCACCTGATGCTGCCCCTGAGCTACGCCGCCATCGCCGGCGGCACCTGCACCCTCATCGGCACCAGCACCAACCTGGTGGTCAACGGCCTGCTGCTGAAGGAGACGGACGCCCCCGGCCTGGGCTTCTTCGACATCGCCTGGGTGGGTGTCCCGACCCTGATCGTCACCATCGCCTTCACCGTCCTGTTCGGCCGGCGCCTGCTGCCCGAGCGGCAATCGCTGATCAGCCGCCTGGCGGATGCCCGGGAGTACACGGTGGAGATGCTGGTGGAGTCCCGCAGCCCCCTGGATGGCAAGACCATCGAGGATGCCGGCCTGCGCCAATTGCCCGGCATGTACCTGGTGGAGGTGGACCGGGACGGCCACATCCTGCCCGCGGTCTCGCCCAAGACGACGCTGCGCGGCGGCGACCGGCTGCTGTTCGCCGGGGTGGTGGAATCGGTGCTGGACCTGCAGAAGATACGCGGCCTCAAGCCCGCCACCGACCAGGTGTTCAAGCTGCACGCGCCGCGCCACCAGCGCTGCCTGGTGGAGGCGGTGGTGTCGGAGAGCTTTCCCCTGCTGGGCAAGAGCATCCGCGAGGGGCGTTTCCGCACCCTGTACCAGGCCGCCATCATCGCCGTGGCCCGCAACGGCGAGCGTATCCAGAGCAAGATCGGCGACATCGTGCCGCGACCGGGCGATACCCTGCTGATGGAAACCCACCCCAGTTTCCTGGAACGCTACCGCAACACCCGGGATTTCCTGCTCATGAGCCGCCTGGACAACTCCACGCCGCCGCGCCACGAGCGGGCCTGGATCTCGGTGTTGGTGATGGTGGGCATGGTGTTGCTGGCGGCCTTCGATATCCTGAGCATGCTGGAGGCGGCCATGCTGGCGGCCGGCGCGATGCTTCTGCTGAGCTGTACTTCCGCGTCCTCGGCGCGCAAGGCGGTGGACTGGCAGGTGCTGATGGTCATCGCCGCGTCCTTCGGCATGGGCATCGCCCTGGAAAAGACCGGCGCCGCCAACACCGTGGCCGGCGGCCTGCTGGCCCTGGCCGGGGACAATCCCTGGGCCACCCTGGCCCTGGTATTCGTCGCCACCTCGGTGTTCACCAACCTGATCACCAACAACGCGGCGGCGGCCCTGATGTTCCCCATCGCCCTGGCCGCCGCGAACCGCCTGGATGTCAGCGTGCTGCCCTTCGCCATCGTCATCATGAAGGCCGCTTCGGCCAGCTTCGCCACTCCCCTCGGCTACCAGACCAACCTCATGGTCATGGGGCCGGGGGGCTATACCTTCTCGGATTACTTCCGCCTGGGCATTCCCCTGACCGTGCTCACCGGCGTGCTCACGGTCCTGATCGCGCCCCTGGTCTGGCCGTTCTGAAATCCTCCGGCGGCGGTCGAGGCGCGGGCCGGTCGGGAATCCCGCCAGGCGTGGGCGAGATCGGGCCGCTTTCTCGGCTGGCTTATTCCGCCCCGGTCGCGGGCCGAAGTCGGGCCATTTCCGCGCGGGTGGCCACTTCCTCCATGGGCGTGCCGGCCAGGGCGTAGTCCCGCGCCGCCCGTTCCAGCAGCTTCACGGCCTGGAGTGTCCGGCCCCGGTCCATGGCAAGCCATGCGGCCAGCCGGTGGGATACGGCGATCCAGTAGCGGTCATCCGCTTGTTCCACCCATGCGGCGCCTTCCCGGATCAGGGCCTCGGCTTCGTCGAAGCGGCGCTCGCCGCGACGAAGGTTTCCCAGGTTCATGAGATGCTTGCCCAGGTGGTGGAAGTGGCCATGCTGGCGGTTGAGGGCGATGGCGGCTTGCAGCAGTCCCTCGGCGGCCACCGGGTTGCCACGGTCCGCCTCGATGAGGCCCATGTTGTTGAGGGACGCCGAGCGCTCCGCGGCATCGGGGTTGATGGCCAGGGACTGTCGGTAGTGATCCAGCGCCGGGATGGCCTGGCCCGCGTCATAGAGCAGGCCGGCGGTGTTGTGCAGGGCCGTGGCCAGACCCGCTCTGTTGCCCTCCCGGCGCGCCAGGTCGAGGGCCGCCTGGAGACGATCCCAGGCCTCCGCCCGCCGGTCCAGGCGGCGCAGGGTGACGCCGTACCAGTTGTCGGCCAGCACCCGGGTGGTGGCGTTCATGGGCAGCGCGTCGGTCCGCTTCAGGGCGACGAGGGATTCGGCGAAGCGACCGGTTTCGTAGAGGCCGCGCGCCAGGCAGACCCAGGCGGGCGCATCCCGGTCATTCCGAGCGATTTGTTCCCGGGCGATGCCCAGGGCCGCGGGATAATCGAAGCGATTCAGCGCCTCGTCACAGGGGTTCGCCGCCGCCGGGGCCGCCGCCAGCGCGGCCAGGAAAACCAGCAAACGAGGGGTCCGGGCGGGAAAGATAAAGGGCCTTGCAAGGGGTCTTTTCATTGGAGTCATTCCGGGCATGTCGAACGCTGGGCTAAAATAACGTTCTTTTTCAGCGATTTCCGGAGTTTCTATCATGTCCATGGCCGACCGCGACGGTGTCATCTGGTACGACGGCAAAATGGTTCCCTGGCGGGAAGCCACCACCCACGTTCTCACCCATACCCTGCACTACGGCATGGGCGTGTTCGAAGGCGTGCGCGCCTACGAGACGCCCAACGGCGCCGCCATCTTCCGGCTCCAGGAGCATACCGACCGGCTGTTCCGTTCCGCCCACATCCTGGGCATGAAGATGCCCTTCGACAAGGCCACGATCAACGAGGCCCAGAGGGCCGTGGTGCGGGAAAACGGCCTGAAGTCCGGCTACCTGCGTCCCATGGCGTTCTACGGCGCCGAGGCCATGGGTATCTCGGCGAAGAACCTGTCGGTGCACGTCATCGTCGCCGCCTGGCCGTGGGGCGCGTATCTGGGCCAGGAGGCCCTGGAACGCGGCATCCGCGTCAAGACCAGTTCGTTCTCGCGCCATCATTCCAACGTCACCATGTGCAAGGCCAAGGCCAACGGCAACTACATGAACTCCATCCTCGCCCACAAGGAAGCCGAGATGGACGGCTACGACGAGGCGCTGCTGCTGGACGTCGACGGTTTTGTCTCCGAAGGCTCGGGCGAGAACATCTTCATCGTCCGCGACCGCAAGCTCTACACCCCCGACCCGAGTTCAGCCCTGGTGGGCCTCACGCGCGACACCATCATCCAGCTGGCGGAGGAAAACGGCCTGCAGGTGATCGAGAAACGCATCACCCGCGACGAGGTCTACATCGCCGACGAGGCCTTCTTCACCGGTACCGCCGCCGAGGTCACGCCGATCCGCGAACTCGACAACCGGGTGATCGGCGAGGGCGCCCGTGGTCCCATCACCGCAAAGCTGCAGGCCTCGTATTTCGACTGCGTGTATGGCCGTTCCCCCGCCCACGCCGAGTGGCTCACCCCGGTGAAATGAGCGAGGTCGGCATGAGCGAGCGGCACGACAATACCCGGCGCGTCATCGAGGTCGGCGAAAGCGACCTGCCCCTGCATTGCCCCATGCCCGGAGACACCGCCTGGTGTTCCCACCCGCGCGTGTTCCTGGCGGTGGAGGAGAAGGGCGAGTCGCTGTGTCCCTATTGCGGGACGCGCTACAAACTCAAGGGCTGGACTGGTCGGCCCCGCCACGGACATTGAAAGGATGATCATGAAAAAGCTTGTGTTCGCCTTGTTGCTGGCTTGCGGTTTCGGGGTTCATGCCCAGGCACCCGCTCAGCCCACGCCCGAGCAGGCCAGGCAGATGCAGGAGGCCATGGCGCGGCAGATGCAGATGATGTCGGTCATGTTCGACCTGCGGAAATCGAAACTGGGCTTCGAGGAGACGGTGAACGCCATCCGCGCCGGCGCCCAGAAGCGGGGCTGGAAGCTGGGCGAAACCCAGGACATGCAGGCCGCCCTGAAGGAATCGGGCGCCAAGGACGCCAAGCGCATGAAGGTGGTCAACCTGTGCCCGGCCGGGGCCAACGAGAAGGTTGCCAAGGCGAGCGGCGGCAAGACCCCGCCGCTGCCCTGCCGCGCCACGGTGTTCGACGGCAAGGATGGCAAGATTTACGTCATGCGCATGAATCTGGCCAACATGGCCAAGACCCTGCGGGGCGATCTGGCCAAGGCCATGGGCGAGGTGGCGGCGGAGGAGAATGCCCTCTACAAGGACATCCTGGAGTAGGGTCCGCCCCGAAGCGAAACAACGCCGGACAGTCCGGCGTTTTTTTATGCCGTTCTGGAATAGCGCGGCTGGTCGGTGGAGGCCTGCTTCAGGTAGGCGTCGAAGCACATGGCGATGTTGCGCAGGAACAGGCGGCCCAGGTCGGTGACGACGATCCTGTTCGGCTCCAGGCGGATCAGGCCATCGGCGGCCAGGGGCGGGAGGTCGGCCAGGCCTTCGCCGAAGTAGGTGTCGAAGTCGATGCCGAATTCCTTGCCGAAGGCGGCGGTGTCCATTTCCAGGTCGCACATGATGCGGGTGATGGCTTCCCGGCGGACATGGTCGTCCCGGGTCAGCTTCAGGCCCCGCTCCACCGGCAGGTGGCCGGCTCCCACCAGTTCCTGGTAGTGCTTCAGGTTCTTCTCGTTCTGCATGTAGACATCCGGCGTCTGGCTGATGCTGGAGGCGCCGAAGGCGTAGATGTCGCATTCCTTGTGGGTGGTGTAGCCCTGGAAATTGCGCCACAGGGTCTTGGTGCGCTGGGCCTTGACCATCTCGTCGTCCGGCTTGGCGTAGTGGTCCATGCCGATGTTCAGGTAGCCGGCGGCGCCCAGGCGTTCGTGGATGAGCTGCTGCAAATCCAGGCGGGTAGCGAAGGCGGGCAGGTCGGCCTCGTTGATGAGCTTCTGGTGCTTCTTCATCCAGGGCACGTGGGCGTAGGCGAAGATGGCGAAGCGGTCCGGCCCCCAGGCCAGCACCCGATCCAGGGTGTGGGCGAAGCTGGTGGTGTTCTGGTGGGGCAGGCCCACGATCAGATCCATGTTGATACTGGAAAAGCCCAGTTCCCGCGCCCAGCCGTAAACCTGAGCGATCAGGGCCTCGGGCTGCACGCGGTTCACGGCCTGCTGCACCCGGTCGTCCAGATCCTGCACGCCCAGGGACAGGCGGTTGAAGCCGGATTCGCGCAGGGCCACCAGGTGTTCCCGGGTGAGTTCGCGCGGGTCGGCTTCGCAACCCATTTCCGCGTCCGGCGCGATGTTGAAGCGGGCGCGGATCATGGCCATCAGCTTGCGGATGTCGTCGGGCTTGAGATAGGTGGGGGTGCCGCCGCCCCAGTGGAGTTGCTTCACCTGGCGACGCGGGTCGGTGAGTTCGGCGACCCGGGACATTTCCTGCTCCAGGTAGCCCAGGTACTGGGTCGCCTTGGAGTATTCGCCCGTGGCCACCATGTTGCAGCCGCAGTAGTAGCAGAGGGTGTCGCAGAACGGGATGTGGACGTAGAGGGACAGGCCGCGGGACGCGGACTGGGAGGATTCGAGTTCCCGGCGCCAGTCGGCTTCCTTGAATTCGGTATGGAAGTAGGGGGCGGTCGGGTATGAGGTATAGCGGGGTCCCGGCTTGCTGTACTTTTCCAGGAGGGCGGTGAATGCGGACATGGTCTCGATCTCGAACAGGTGGCCCATTGTAGGGGGGGTGGGAAAACCGGGGCAAGGATGGGGCCTGATCGCGATCAAGCATCCGGGCCCGGGGATGGACTTCCCGAAGCATGCTTTTGTTACATGCCGATGTCACGAGTGTGACAAATCAGCTGGCTGGGTCGAAAAGACTATAGGGATTTCGATAAATAGGATGAATTCTTTCCGGACTTGATATATCTTTAGTAATAGTCGTCCATCGAAACAGACAGTTCCCGAGTTCTTTTGAACGAGCATGGTTCTGGCAAGGTCGCGATCGGGCAGGAGGCAAGGCCTCCCAACCAACCTCCCTGACCGCCGCAATGGCGGTTTTTCAAGCGGCATCGGTTTCCGATGCCGCTCTTTTTTTGCCGGTCCCGATGGCGGGGCTGCCGGAAAAATCCCCGATAATCGGCCGGCCCAATCGGAGACCTCCATGCCAGACGTGCCCGCCGAGATATTCAAGGCCTATGACATCCGTGGTGTCGTGGGCGCGAGCCTGACCGCCGAAATCGTCGAAGACCTGGGGCGCGCCATCGGCGGCGAGGCGCGGGCGCGCGGCCAGGCCGGGATCGTCATCGGCCGGGACGGCCGCCTGTCCGGACCGGAACTGGCCGCCGCCCTCGCCCGGGGTATTCAGGCGGCCGGCATGGACGTCATCGATATCGGTCGGGTGACCACGCCCATGGCCTACTTCGCCACCCATCACCTTGGCACCCACAGCGCCGTGATGGTGACCGGATCCCACAATCCGCCCGCCTACAACGGCTTGAAGGTGGTCCTGGCCGGCGAGGCCCTGTACGGGGAAGCCATCCAGGACCTGCGCCGGCGCCTCGAAGCAGGCGACCTGTTCCGTGGCCAGGGCGTTCGGCGCGAGCGGGATATCACGGCGGACTACATCGAACGCATCGTCGGCGACGTGAAGCTTGCCCGCCCCATGAACATCATCGTCGACGCCGGCAACGGCGTGGCGGGCGCCTATGCGCCCATGCTCTACCGCGCCCTGGGCTGCCGGGTGGAGGAATTGTTCTGCGAGGTGGACGGCCGTTTTCCGAACCACCATCCCGATCCCTCCGTACCGGCCAACCTGGGCCAACTCGCCGCCAGGCTGAAAGCCTCGGGCGCGGAAATCGGCCTGGCCTTCGATGGCGACGGGGACCGGCTGGGCGTGGTGGCCAGGGATGGCCGCATCATCTATCCGGACCGACAACTGATGCTGTTCGCCGACGACGTGCTGGCGCGGAATCCCGGCGGACTGGTGATTTTCGACGTGAAATCCACCCGCAACCTGTACCGCTGGATCAGCGAGCGGGGCGGCAAGCCCATGCTGTGGAAGACCGGCCATTCCGTCATCAAGGCCCGCATGCGGGAAACCGGCGCCCTGCTTGCCGGCGAGATGAGCGGCCACATCTTCTTCAAGGAACGCTGGTACGGCTTCGACGACGGCCTCTACGCCGGGGCCCGCCTGCTGGAATACCTGTCCCGACGGGCGGATGTCCAGGCCACGCTGGACGGCCTGCCGGATTCCGTCTGCACGCCGGAACTCCATATTCCCCTGGTTGAGGGTGAGCCCCAGCGCTGGATGGCGGAACTGGCCAGGACCGCCCGCTTCGAAGGGGCGCGCGAGGTCATCACCCTGGATGGCCTGCGCGTGGAATATGCCGATGGTTTCGGCCTGATGCGCGCCTCCAACACCACGCCGACCATCGTCCTGCGTTTCGAGGCGGAGAACGCCGAGGCCCTGGACCGGATCCAGTCGGTATTCCGGCGACTCATCCTGGAGGCGTATCCCGGGATCCCTCTGCCGTTCTAGCCGACAAGGCGAACAGCGGCGCGGGCATCCTTTTTTTGCGTTCCCGGGCCCCGTATCATGCGGGCCTCCCCTCCACTCTCCTCTAGCTGGATTTCACCGATGAATTCCCCTCTGGTTGGTCTCATCATGGGCAGCGTCAGCGATTGGGAAACCATGCAGCACGCCGCCGCGATCCTCGAGCAGTTTGGTATTCCCTACGAAAAGCGGGTGGTTTCCGCCCACCGCACGCCGGATCTGTTGTTCGACTATGCGGGGGGCGCCGCGGACCGGGGCCTGCGCTGCGTCATCGCCGGCGCCGGCGGCGCGGCCCACCTGCCGGGCATGGTGGCGGCCAAGACCCATCTGCCGGTGCTGGGCGTGCCGGTGATGTCGAAATTCATGACCGGGCTGGACTCCCTGCTGTCCATCGCCCAGATGCCCAAGGGCGTGCCCGTGGCCACCTTCGCCGTCGGCCCGGCCGGCGCCGCCAACGCGGCCCTGTTCGCGGCGGCCATGCTGGCCAGCGAACTGCCGGAAATCCGGGCGAAACTGGTGGCCTTCCGCCAATCCCAGACCGAATCGGTGCTGGCCATGGCCCTGCCCGATCAGCCATGAACGCTGACGCGACACCTGACTGGGCGGCGGCTTCCCCGCTGCTGCCCGGCGCCACCCTGGGCGTGGTCGGCGGTGGCCAGCTCGGGCGCATGTTCACCCTGGCCGCCAAGGTGATGGGCTACCGGGTGGTGGTACTCGACCCCGATCCGGCCAGCCCCGCCGGCCAATTGGCCGACACGCACCTCAAGGCCGATTACCGGGATGCCGTCGCCCTGCTGCGCATGGGCAGCCTGTGCCAGGCGGTGACCACGGAGTTCGAGAACGTTCCGGCCGAGAGCATGGACATGCTGGCCCGGCATTGCCGGGTGGCGCCCTCCGCCGCCGCCCTGGCCGTGGCCCAGGACCGCCTGGCGGAAAAGACCCACGCCCGCGCCTCCGGCTGCGAGACCGCGCCCTTCGCCAACATCGAAACCGCCGCCGACCTGGATGCCGCCTGGGAACAGGTGGGCGCCCCCGCCCTGCTCAAGACCCGCCGCATGGGCTACGACGGCAAGGGCCAGGCCCGGGTGAACAGCCGCGGGGAACTGGCCGCCGCCTTCGCGCGACTGGGCGATGTGCCCTGCCTGCTGGAGGGTTTCCTGCCCCTGGAGCGGGAGGTATCCGTGGTGCTGGCGCGCAATGGCCTGGACGAGATCGCCTTCTTCCCCGTGGCGGAAAACCGGCACCGCGACGGCATCCTGGATCTCAGCATCGTCCCCGCCCGCATTCCCGCCGACCTGGCCGAACGGGCCCGCGACATGGCCGCCCACCTGGCCCGGGAAATGGAATACGTGGGTGTCATGGCGGTGGAGTTCTTCGTCCTGAAGGATGGCCGCATCGTCTTCAACGAGATGGCGCCGCGCCCCCACAACAGCGGCCACTACACCCTGGACGCCTGCGCCACCGACCAGTTCCAGCAGCAGGTGCGGGCCCTGTGCGGCCTGCCCCTCGGGGATGCGCGCCTGCTGTCGCCGGTAGTGATGGTGAACCTGCTGGGCGATGTCTGGCGGCCCCAGCCCGACTGGCGGGCCCTGCTCGGCCACGCCGGCGTGCAATTGCATCTCTACGGCAAGGCCGAGGCGCGGCCCGGCCGCAAGATGGGCCATTACAACTGCCTTGCGCCCACCCTGGACGAGGCCCTAAGTATCGCCACGGAAACGCGGGCCGCCCTGGGCATCGGCCGCGACTGATCAGAGCCTGTGAAGAAATCGTAGCGAGCGGCCCGAGAGCAAGGCGGACGGAGCGCAGCGACGAGACATATCGAATAGATAGGCGAGAAGCGAGCACCGCCCAACGCAGCTATCGGGACGCGCAGTAGATTTATTCACAGGCTCTCAGTTTTCCAGGCGCGTCAGCTTAAGGTCGGTCACCCGGCCCTTGGTGTCCTCGGTGCGGATGCGCACCGGCAGCCAGTGCAGGTCGGGCGCCAGCCACACTTCCAGGCTGCCCTCGAAGGCGCGCGTGCCACGCAGATGCAGGGTATGCAGGACTTTCCCGTCCCGCTCCAGGGTTTCCCGTCCGACCTGGACGAAGCGGTAGCCTTTAAGCATGCGGCCGTTGGTGACCGGCTGAATCCAGGCCGTATCCTCGTCCGCGATGGTCATGGCCAGGTGGAAGGGAAAGCTGAGCAGATCCTGGGTGTGGTCGAGAAGGGGGACCACCTCGTCCTTGGGCAGAAACAGGCGCCTGCCTTCCCAGTCGAAGCGCGCCGAGTAGTGGCGCTTGCCGTTCCTCTCCATGGAAAAACGCTCGGGCATCAATCCCGTCGGGCCGAGGCGCCCCTTGCTGGACTGGACGATGCGCGCCTGGGTGAAGAGCGCGGCCAGTCCGGTGGCCTCGGCCACGCTGTCGAGGGTATAGAGGTCGCCGGCGACGCCCCAGGTATAGGTGGCCTGGCCCAGGCTGAATCCCTCCTCGCCGGAGCGCACCTCGTAGCGCAGCACCAGTTTTTCCGGAAGCTTGCGCACAGCGCGCATCGGCGTGGATTCCGGTTCCCGCGCGGGCGGCTCGCTCGGCGTGGACGCCACGGAGGCGGATGCCGGAGGCGCTTCCACCACCGGCTCCCGGGTGATCCCGACGGCCTTCTCCGACATCGATTCGACCGCTGGCGTGACAGGATCGGGCGCCCCCACGTCCGGGTTCTCCGGCGGCGCCGCCGGCGGCAGCGAATCCGGCCGCGGCGGGGCCGGCGCGCGCGGGGGTGTCGACACGGCGCGGGGCGGAGGCGCGGTTTCGGCGGTCGCGGGGGAAAGAAGGGCTTCGATGGGAAAGGTGAGCTCCGCCGCCGGGTCGTGCCAGGGCATGCGCGTATTGCTGGCCAGCAGGAGGTGTACCCCCAGGGAAAGCAGCAGGGCCCAGACGAACACGCGCCGACTGCTGTTCATGACCACCTAGCCGTTGGGAGAAACCAGCGCCTCGTGGTCCGCGTCGCCGCCGGTCACGCCGATGACCGCGGCGGTGCCGTCCTCGCCCAGACGCACGCGGCCCTCGGCCAGCCAGCGCACCGCCAGGGGGAAAACGCGGTGTTCCTGGCGCAGGACTCGGGCCGCCAGGCGCTCGGGCGTGTCGTCCGGCAATACCGGCACCGCCGCCTGGGCGATGATGGGGCCCGCATCCACCTCGGGGGTAACGAAATGCACCGTGCAGCCATGCAGCTTGACGCCCGCCGCGATGGCCCGGGCATGAGTGTGCAGGCCGGGAAAGGCCGGCAGCAGGGCCGGGTGGATGTTGATCAGCCGGTTCTCGTAGCGCCGCACGAAGGCTTCCGTCAGCACCCGCATGAAGCCGGCCAGGATCACCAGATCGGGCCGATGCCGGTCGATCTCCGCCGCCAGGGCGGCATCGAATTCGGCCCGGTCCGGATGCAGGCGGTGATCCACCACGGCGGTGGCCACGCCGTGGGCCGCGGCGATGTCCAGGCCAGCCGCCCCGGGCTTGTTGCTGATGACGCAGGCGATGTCCACCGGTAAATCGGCCTCCAGCAGGGCCCGCATATTGCTGCCCCGGCCGGAGATGAGGATGACGGCTCGCATGCCGGTCAGACGATGATGGCCTGTTCCTGCCCCGCTTCGCGGGCGCGGATTTCGCCGAGCAGGTAGACGGTTTCGCCCCGGTCGGAGAGGAAGTTCGTGGCCGCCTCGGCATCGCCCGCGTCCACCACCAGCACCATGCCGATGCCGCAGTTGAAGGTGCGGTGCATCTCGTCCAGGTCCACCCTGCCCTGGGCCTGCAGCCACTGGAAGGCGGCGGGCCAGGTCCAGGCGCCGGCGTCGATGACGGCGCAGACCGAGTCCGGCAGCACCCGGGGCACGTTGCCGGTGATGCCGCCGCCGGTGATGTGGGCCAGTCCCTTGACCCGGATTTCCTTCATCAGGGCGAGCAGGGGCTTCACATAGATGCGGGTGGGCTCCAGCAGGGTTTCGCCCAGGGTGCGGCCGTCGAAGGGAGCGTCCAGGTCGGCGTTGGTGACCTCGACGATCTTGCGGATGAGGGAATAGCCGTTGGAATGGGGGCCGCTGGAGGCCAGGCCGAGGACCGCGTCGCCGGGGCGGATGTCGCGGCCGGTGATGACCCTGGATTTCTCGGCCACGCCCACCGCGAATCCGGCCAGGTCGTACTCGCCGGCGGGATACATGCCGGGCATCTCGGCGGTCTCGCCGCCGATCAGGGCACAGCCGGAAAGTTCGCAGCCCCGGGCGATGCCCGAGATCACCTGTTCCGCCACGTCCACGTCCAGGTGGCCGCAGGCGAAGTAGTCCAGGAAGAACAGGGGCTCGGCCCCCTGCACCAGGATGTCGTTGACGCTCATGGCCACCAGGTCCTGGCCGATGGTGTCGTGCCTGTTCATCTGGAAGGCCAGCTTCAGCTTGGTACCGACGCCATCGGTGCCGGAGATGAGCACCGGTTCCTGGTAGTTCCTGGGCAGTTCCATCAGGGCGCCGAAGCCGCCGATGCCGGCCAGGACCTCGGGGCGCAGGGTGCGTTTGGCGTGGGGCTTGATGCGCTCCACCAGGGAATCCCCGGCATCGATATCGACGCCGGCATCGCGGTAGGAAAGGGGAGTGGGAGAGGTCACGGCGGATGGGGCCACAAGGGGGCGGGGAGGAAAAACGCGCCTATTTTAGCCCGGATATTTCGCCAGGCCGGCTCCCCGTTTCGCCAATGGGCTGGCCCGGACTCAATCTTCCCGCCGGAATTCGCCTTCGATGACGTCATCCCGCGCCGGGGCGCCTCGGGCCGGGGGAATTCGGGGGGCGGGCCACAACAGCAGGACCAGGGCGACCAGGTCGCCGATGGCCCCCGGCAGGATGAGCAGGACCCCCGCAAGGAAGCGCTTGCCGGTGGTCCAGATCACGCCGAAGGGCGCGTGCCCCCGTTCCAGGGAGGTCGCCAGGCCGGGCAGGAACCCGGCTCCCGCCCGGCGGATCACCCATACGCCGGCGATGACGGCCGCGATCAGCCAGAGGCCGGTGGGCGCCGCGCCGATGCTCTGGGCGATCCGGTACATCCCCACCATTTCCAGGGCCAGAAAGGCCACGGCTATAATCCCGACAACCCCCAATCTCATGCGCGCTCTCCGTGCCTTCCATCCGCCTCGTTCTGACCACCCTGCCCAACGCCGAGATCGCCGGCGCGTTGGCCAGGACTCTGGTGGATGCGGGACTCGCGGCCTGCGTGAATATCCTGGCGCCCTGCCGTTCCGTCTATCGCTGGCAAGGCGCCGTACAGGAAGATGGGGAGATTCCCCTGATCATCAAGACCACGGCGGAACTTTATCCCGCCCTGGAGACCTACCTGCGTAGCCGGCATCCCTACGAATTGCCGGAAATCCTTGCCCTGGACGTGGTCGCCGGCCTGCCCGACTATCTCCAGTGGGTAGTGCAATCCACTTCAACCGGGTCCGCCGACAGCGCGTCAGACCTGTCCTCGATCCAAGCCTGAGCGGAGTCCCGCATGCGTTTCTTTCTCGCCTTCCTGCTTCTGTTCGCCGCGATGGCCCACGCGGATGAGGACCTCCTGGAGCCGGAGAAGGCCTTCCGCCAGTCAGCCCGCCTGATCGATCCGGCCAACCTTGAGGCCCGCTTCCAGATCGCCCCCGGCTATTACCTGTACAAGGACAAGATCCGATTCTCGGCCGACGGCGACGTCAAGCTCGGCCCCCCCGCGCTGCCCGCCGGCAAGATGAAGCAGGATGACACCTTCGGCAAGGTGGAAACCTATCGTGGCGATCTCCGTGTCCGCGTCCCGGTGACCTATCCCGCCGGCGGCGCCAAAGCCTTCAATCTGAAGGCGCAGTTCCAGGGTTGCGCCGACGTGGGCGTGTGCTACCCACCCCAGGTCAACGTGGTGGCCATCGCCGCCGCCACCGAGCCCGTGGCGGTCACCCCGGCCGTGGCGGCCAGCGCACCGCCAGCCACCGCCACCACCACCACCACCACCACCGCCGAGCCGATCACGCGGCAGAGCCCGGAAGTGCTGGCCCGGCTGAAATCCCTGGCCAGCGGTTTTTCCGGCGCCGAGGAGCCGGAATTCCTGCCGCCGGAGGAGGCGTTCAAGGTGGCCATCACGCCTGCCGCGAACGGTGGGCTGGATGCCCGCTTCACGATCGCCAAGGACTATTACCTGTACCGCGACAAGATCAGGTTCACCGTGACCGAGCCCGCCGGCGTCACGGTCACCGGCATGGATTTACCCAAGGCGGACGAGAAGGATGATCCCAATTTCGGCAAGATGTTCGTGTACCACCGGGACTTCAACGCCCTCGTCGGCCTGGCCGGGGTGCCGCCCGGCACCACCCGGCTCAAGGTGGAGGCTACCCACCAGGGTTGCAGCGAGAAGGGCATCTGCTATCCGCCCCAGGACCAGTCGTTTACCGTGGACCTGACCTCGACGCCCGCCCCGGCGGCGTCCGCCCCCCCGGCGGCGCCTCCGCCCCAGGCGGATGCCTCCGATACCGGCCGCGTCACGGCCATTCTCCAGGGGGGCAATTACTGGCTGGTGGTGATCAGCTTCTTCGGCTTCGGCCTGCTGCTGTCCCTGACGCCCTGCGTTTTCCCCATGATTCCCATCCTGTCCGGCATCATCGTCGGCCAGGGTCACCAGATCACCAAGCGCAAGGGTTTCCTGCTGTCCCTGGCCTACGTGCTGGGCATGGCCAGCACCTACGCCCTGGCCGGCGTGGCGGCGGGACTGTCCGGCACCCTGATTTCCAATGCCCTGCAGAATCCCTGGGCCCTGGGTACCGGCGCGGCCATCTTCGTGGCCCTGGCCATGTCCATGTTCGGCTTTTACGAACTGCAGATGCCCAGCTTCCTGCAAAGCCGCTTCACCGAGGCCAGCAATCGCATCCAGGGCGGCCGCTTCGTCAGCGTATTCGTGATGGGGGCCATTTCCGCCCTCATCGTCGGCCCCTGCGTCGCCGCCCCCCTGGCCGGCGCCCTGCTCTACATCAGCCAGACCGGCGACGTGGTGCTGGGCGGCGTGTCCCTGTTCTCGCTGGCCATGGGCATGGGCGTACCGCTCCTGCTGGTGGGGCTGTCCGCCGGCGCCCTGTTGCCACGGGCCGGGGGCTGGATGGACGCGGTCAAGCGCTTCTTCGGCGTGGCCCTGCTGGCGGTGGCGATCTGGCTGATTTCGCCCCTGCTGTCGGAAATCTCCCAGATGCTGATGTGGGCCGCCCTGCTGATCATCTCCGCCATGTACCTGCACGCCCTGGAGCCCCTGGCGGTCAACGCCCGCGGCTTCACCCGTTTCTGGAAGGGGGTCGGCATCATGTCCCTGGTGGCCGGCATCGCCCTGCTGCTGGGCGCCATGGGCGGCAGCCGGGATCTGCTGCAACCCCTGACCGTTTACCAGGGTGGCGCCGCCGGCGCGGCGACGCAGGGCGCCCACCTGCAATTCCAGCGGGTGAGGAACGTGGCGGAACTGGATGCCGCCATCCAGGGCGCCGCCGGCCGCTACGTCATGCTGGACTTCTATGCGGACTGGTGCGTGTCCTGCAAGGAACTGGAGCGCTTCACCTTCGCCGATGCCGGCGTCCAGGCCCGGCTCAGGGATGTGGTGCTGCTCCAGGCCGACGTCACCGCCAACAGTCCTGATGACAAGGCCCTGCTGGCCCGCTTCAAGCTGTTCGGGCCGCCCGGCATCATCTTCTTCGACAAGTCCGGCAACGAGGTGCCCTACCGGGTGATCGGATACGAGCCCGCGGACAAATTCCTGTCCAGCCTGGGCCAGGCCATTCCCTGAGTCGTCGCCGCCGCGCGTGAAGTCACGCAAGACCCCGCTGTTCCTGCTGGCCCTGGCTTTCGCTATCGCCGGGGTCGTGGCCCAGCGTTTCGCCGGGTCGCCCGAGCCCCTGATGGGCGCGCCGGGTGAAGTCCGGCTGGCGGAAGTGTGGGATGGCCGGCTCGTCGACCTGGCCGGCAAGGCCCAGGCCCTGAGGCAGTGGCAAGGCAAGGTGCTGGTGCTCAATTTCTGGGCGCCCTGGTGTCCACCCTGCCGCGAGGAAATTCCCGATTTCATCCGTCTCCAGCAACGCCATGGCGAGGCCGGTCTGCAATTCGTCGGCGTCGCCCTGGATGACCCGGACAAGGTGGCGGCCTTCGTGGACGAGACCGGCATCAACTATCCCATCCTGCTCGGGGGCGATGCGGGCGCGGCCCTGTCCATGGCCGCCGGCAACCGCCTGGGCGGTCTGCCCTTCACCGTGGTGTTCGACCGGCGCGGCGATGCCGTGGCCACGCTCACCGGCGGCGTGACGGAAGCCCGGCTGGAGACCATCGTGAGGCCGCTGCTGCGGTGAATGGTGATTGGGGGGCGGTTTTACCATTTACCATTCACCGATCACTCTTCCCTTTCGTCCCCCCCATGGTTCCCATCACGCCCTCCCGTTCCCTGATCACCGCCGTGGGCCGCGCCATCGGCGACTACGCCAT
>WBZL01000520.1_pt1 | contig 42762 bp, 26 predicted proteins | sample 5204291 | NCBI WGS metagenome assembly WBZL01 (sample SAMN12344345, study PRJNA552823) | activated sludge metagenome | biome: Activated sludge suspended growth; feature: Nitrification reactor; material: Wastewater; isolation source: activated sludge from nitrification reactor of wastewater... | reverse complement strand
GTTGGTCATCGTCGCTGTGCCCCGGTTGTAGATGCCGCCACCAAACCCAACGGAGCCGGCGGCGTTGCCGGCGAAGGTGCTGTTGGTCACCGTCAACTGGCCACTGTCGAAGTTGTAGATGCCGCCGCCATACCCATCGGAGATAGCGGAGTTGCCGGAGAAGGTGCTGTTGCTCACGATCAATGTGCCCCGGTTGTAGATGCCGCGGCCATACCCAAAAGAGCCGGTGGCGTTGCCGGAGACGGTGCTGTTACTCACCATCACCGCGCCACTGTTGTCGTTGTAGATGCCGCCGCCGTTCACATCAGCCCTGTTACCGGAGAGGGTGCTGTTGGTTACCGTCAGCGTGCCACGATTGAAGATGCCGCCACCGTTGGTGGTCTCACCGTTTTGCAACGTCAACTGATTGACAGTGAAATCACCGGTCGAAGTAACATAAAAAAGTTGTATACCGGTGCCACTATTGGACACGCCATCCCAGCCACCATCGATGACGTGATTCGCGCCTTCCAGCGTGATCGTGCTCGTGATCTGCGGCAAGGGGCGGGTGGTGAGGGTGGTAAGATCGATACCGGCACTGAGGGTGATGGTATCCAACCCGATGCCATTCAGATTTGCCTTGGTGATGCAATTGTAGAGTTCGTCGGCGGTTGTGACCGTCCAGGACGCCGGGCAGAGTCTCTCGTTGGTGAACGTGCACTGCACCGCCTCGCCAGCGCTCACCTCAACCGACAGGGTGTTATCGGTCAAGCTGACACTACCACTGGCCCCGGTACAGGTGGCCTCGGTCAGTCCCCAACCACTCAATGGCAGCTCAGTGACAGCATAGGTGCCGGGTGTCACCGCGAATGTGGTGCTGGCGTTGACCCCATCACCGTCGTCGGGCACGGCATCATCGAGGGTAAAGGATTCATATAGCACATAGGCAGTTCCGACACCAAATATGCTGTTGTTAAAGTTGCCCGCGCTGCCGCTGAACTTACCACTGGTCACAAAATAGTACGTCCGACCGGCCTCCAGGAATTGATTGGAGATTTCCGATGAGACACTGGAAAGGGCATTGTCATCACCATTGAGATAATTGGTACATGGGGCGAGTGGGCTAAAACTGTCTTGGAACAAATGAATATAACCGTCCCAGCCGGATTGATTGCTGGCTAAATTGTAGTTGCCGCTGGTGTCAACCACAAACGCTTGCACATGGTAACGAGTAGAAACGGTGGAGAGGGTACAGGTGGTACCCTCATTCGGCCGCGTCCAGAAGGGATTGCCGCTGGTAGTGCCACTGTAGCCTGGAAATGGTGCTGATTCAAGGGTGAAGTCAAAGTCGGTGCCGATGGCAGGACTGGCGTCTTTGATAATGGTCAACGTGGTTGAATTCGCAGCCACTTCAACCGCACCGGCGGTACAGTCATCGCTGCTGTTCTGCGGGCGCGGTTCACCCCGCTGATCGACGAATAGGGTCGACGCCTGGCAGGCCCAGTTGGCGCCGTTGTTGTTGATGGCCGTGCCGTTGGCGATGGCGCCGATGGCGTCGCTGCCTGTGCCGGGCAGGTGGGTCTGCGTGGGGCCGCCGTTGTTGGCCAGTCCGCCCAGATTTAAGGTGGCATTGGTGGCCGAGCCGGTGCCGCCGTTGGTGCAACTGGTATCATCTGACAGGTTGTACCCATTATCGTTGAGTGTGGCGCCACTGAAGCAGTTGGCACCACCGCTGCCGGGGGCAAAGATATTGCCAGCGAGATGCATCGTGCTGAAGCTGTAAAGATGGGCGCCATTGGTGGCGTTGTTATTGGCGAAGGTGTTATTTGTTGATGCCAATGTGCTGACGCTGTAGATGGCGCCACCGCTGTTGGTGGCTGTATTGCCGGAAAAGGTGTTGTTGATGGCGGTGATGGTAGAGATGGTGGCATTGAAAAGCGCGCCGCCGTTGGTGGCGGTATTGCCAGAAAGGGTGCTGTTTGTCAGCATCAAGGTGCCGTCATTGTAGATGGCGCCGCCAGTAAGTGCATTTCCGTTTCTCAGGGTGGCCTCATTAACAGTGAGGTCACCAGCCCCACCGATATTGAACAGCTGGGTGGTATTGCCGCCATCAATGGCATAGCCGGCCCCTTCGACCGTGATCTCACTGGTGATCTGCGGCAGGGGGCTGGTCAGGTCGATGTCCGCGCCGAGGGTGATGGTGTCGGCGGTAGGGCTGGGGCTTTCGTTGTTGTTTGCCTCAAAAATACACTGACGCAGTTCATCGGCGATGGTCACAGTGGCGGGCAGGGTGCAGGAGTAGACTTCAACGGCCCCAGCCGTGCAGGCATTACCGCTTGTTAGTGGCCGAGACTCACCCCGCTGATCGGTGGCTGTCTGGTTACAGGTCCAGCTGGTGCCGTTGTTGTTAATTGTGGTCCCGTTGGGGATGACGCCAATAGCGTCACTACTGGTGCTAGGCCGATGGGTCAGGGTGGGACCGCCGTTGTCGGCGAGCGCGCCGAGGCTCAGCGTCGCGTTGGTCGCCGAGCCGGTACCGCCGTTGGTGCAGGTGATATCGTCCGACAGGTTGTAGCCGTTGTCGTCAATGGGCTCGCTGCCGGCGCTGCTGCCCTGAGCGCGGCAGTTGTCACCGCCGACGCTACCGGCAAAGATGTTGCCGGCCAGATACAGCCGCCAACCAACGCCGATGCTGTAAGTGGCATCGCCCAGGTTTGTTGCCGAGTTGCCAGAGAAGGTGTTGCTGGTCGCCGTCACCTGGCCAGCATTGATGTAGATGGCGCCGCCCAGGGTGGCTGAGTTTTGGGAGAAGGTGCTGTTGGTCACCGTCACCTGGCCTCTCGTGTTGTTTATGGCCCCACCCGCGCTGCCACCATTGTTGCCAGAGAAGGTGCTGTTCGTGACTGTCGCCGTCCCGAAGCCGGCTAAGTTGTCGTAGTAATTGTAGATAGCACCTCCACCCGCTCCCAGATTGTCGCGCAAAGTACTGTTGGTAACGGTGAGGCTGCCAAAATTGTTGATAGCGCCGCCGGGCGCGCCGTTGCCGTTTTGCAGCGTAGCCTGTTTGACGGTGAAACTGCCGGTCGCAGCAACATAAAAGAGCCGCACCCCCGTGCTACTGCCGGGCACACCATTCCAGCCGCCATCAATGGTGTGGCCTGCGCCTTCCAGTGTGATCGCGCTCGTGATCTGCGGCAGGGCTGCGCTCAGTGCGATGTCCGCGCCCAGCGTGATCGTATCCAGGCCTGCACCGTTGGCGTTGGCGGCCGTGATGCAGGCGGACAGCTCTGCTGGGGTTGTGACGGTGGCGGGCAGGGTACAGCTTGTCTGTAGCAATGGGGCTGCGGCCGCCCTGATGCTGGCGGGGTGGGTGTTGGCGTAGGCTGGCCTAGCAGTCAGCAGCAGCCAGCTTAATAGAAGCTCTAAGGTGATGGCTCTAATTTGTTGCGTTGACTGTCGGTTCATTTGGCTTCTCCCAAATTATTGTTTTCTCTGTTTTACTGATTGATGTTTTTTATCATAACCTAGACCAGCCAGAGCCAAAAAGATTGAAACGCAAGGGCGCAAAGATAAGAGAAGCCTTTCTTCACTTGCGTTCTCTGCGTCCTGTGCGTTAAAAACTCTTGTTTTTCTAGCAAGAATGTCACTGATAAGGTGCTACCTTCGTCAAAAGAATGTCAAGGCTCCCCTAACAGCCACCTATCCCCCCGGCACAATGGCAAATGTAAATTCACCCACTGCTTCCGACTGCGCCGTGGAGCTACCGCAATTTACATAGAGATAGTAGAAGTAATTGGTTTCCACACTTGTCAACGAGGCGCTGCCATCATAATTGGCTGGGTCGTCGGTCAGCCAGGTGTAGCCGACATAGGGAGTGCTGCTGCGATAGAGGCTTTCCGTGCAGCCACTTTGATCCGGTGTCCAGCCATAGGAGCCATCGGCATACATGGTTAACGTCGGCGTCGCTGCTGGCGCGACAAACTCATAAGAGCCAGCATCGACAATCGCATCTTGTATACGGGCTTCGCCTAGTTGGTCAACATCAATTGCACTGGTTGCAATGAGGCCATCACCATCGACATCGACACCTAGGTAGTCCTCGGTTGGCAGCACCGCATTATCACCGCTATTGATTGCGGGACTATTGAGGATGAGCGGGACAACTTGGGTCAAGCCACCATAATCAGCCAGTACAGGCTGACCGTTAGAGGTCTGCACAATCGTTGCTAAATTGCCAGATGGTGTGATGTTGTCGCTTGCTGTTGCAAAGCCTGTACAACCACCATTATCGTTCCTGTCACCAAAAATGTTATGTGTAGCCGTGGTCAGTGCAAATGCGCCACTGTATCCACCACAATCGTCGCTAGGATACGTTTCTATGATCGAATTCCCACTGATGATGTTATTGTGTAGGGTCATGATTGGTGCGTTTTCAGCACTAGATATATGAATCCACAAGCCGCCACCTTGAATTTCAGCAGAGTTACTAGCGATAGTATTGTTGACAATATCGACGGTACTGCCACCATAGGCAAAGAGATAGAGTGCCCCACCGAAACTGTTACTATAATACGTAGCATGATTATCGATAAATGTGCTGTTGATAATCTTAATATCTGCCCCAGAACCAGCTAAATCAATAGCACCACCATACCTATTTGTAGTATTCCCGTTGAACGTTGAATTGATAATGCGAACATCAAGACCACCGCTAAATGAAACAGCACCCCCTCTATTAGAAGTACCATTGTTGGCAAATGTGCTGTTTATGATCGTCATATGCCCGGTAGACCACACGGCACCACCAGCTTGGTCAATCATGAGCGAACCACCACCATTGGTCAGCGCCATACTGTCCAGCGTCAGGCGATTTAGATTTTGGTTGGGTTTAGAGACAGCAACGTGAATGAATCTAAACGAATTGGTGCCACTGCGTGTTAGCGACCCATTACGGATGGTCAAATGACCATTGAGGTCAATGGCAGGTGTAGCTGTCAACGTCCCCTGATAATCGCTGGTAAAGGTGACTGTTTGTCCTTGCAGATCGATGATTTCAGCCGCAGGGGATAAATTGGCACAGACAATGGCTTGCTGTAAATCAGTGACCAAATCACTTTCAATTTGCCCCAGTAACACTGTCGAGCCATACCCCAGTTTATTACACTGATCAAACTCTACCGCGCCAATGTCTACCGTATCATAGCTGATTCTGGCATCCCCATTTTGGTCAATATCAATCTGACCATCATCGCCATCTTGATCGAGATAAAAGCCGATGCGGCTTTCCGCCGGAATCAGGGTGTTATCACCGGCATTGACGGCGGGGCTAGCAAAAGCGAGATTGATTGTCTGTGTTTCGCCGCCATTATCGGCAAGCACAGCATCCCCACTTAGATCCGTTTCCAGCAAGGTGCTGAATGCACCTGATAACGTGATATTGTCGCTGGCGGTATTAAAACCAGAGCATCCACGATGGTTTCCATTGTTGCCAAAGATATTGAAGGTCGCATTTGTTACCCAGAAGATACCACCACAGTTTTGATCTGCATTATCAGATGTGTTGAGGCTGACGATGTTGTTATGGAGTTCAACAGTTGCGCTAGAGTAGATATAAATACCGCCGCCAGTGCCAGCATCGTTTTGGACGATGGTGTTGTTGATAACATCGTGCATCCCATCTTCAAGATACAAGGCACCACCCAAAGAACCCGCAGGGGTCTGATTGGCGATAAATGTGCTGTTGACAATAAGATTGTCAGCATTTGCTGACGCAGAATAAACAGCACCCCCATGTCCTTCAGCGTAGTTATTGACAAATGTGACATTGGCAACATTGACCTCGGCACCCATACCGGCGATTGCCCCCCCATTGGCATTGGTTAAGTTACCATCAAAGGTGCTATTGGTGATGGTCATATATTGCCCAGCAATCGCCCCACCATCGCCTGCGAAATCATCACCGCCGAAAGTTAAGCGACCACCCCCATTGTTGAATGTCAGGCGATCAATATACAAGTGATCCAGCCCACCCGTTGTATTGTTGTAGATGAATCGGAATGCGCCGGTCGTATTGCGTTCAAGGGTTCCATTAACCAACACCAGCCCGCGTGTCAGTTCTGGGAGTGCTGTTGCATAACCATCTGTTGCTGCCCCATAGCTATCAGTAAAGGTCACTGTTTGCCCCTGCATATCAATCCGAATGCCATATCCCTCTTGATTGGCATTGTTACATTCAATCGCTTGGCGTAAATCATTGACGAGATTTGAATCAACAGTGCCTAAGTTATAGTAAGAGCCACTATAGACACCGCAGAAGGATTCGTGTGCGCCACTATCTACCACAGAATGGGCAATGCGGTCATTACCAATCTGGTCAATCGGGATGGGGTTATCAAGGGTTGCATTACCATCAATATCCAAGCCTAGGGTTGTTTCGCTAGGTAGCAGCGTGTTGTCACCGGCGTTGATGGCGATACTAGCGGGGGCAAGCTCTACGGTTTGTGTTGGCGAACCCGTCAGGATTGGTATCCCTGCCGCTGACATAAAAATAGTTGAAATGTCCCCTGTTGGTACAACATTGTTCGCGCTGGTTGCCGCAGCAAAGCCTGTACAATCACCCGCATTGTTACTTGTGCCGAAGATATTGTTCTTGGCAGTCATCGCGGCAAACAAGGTGCTGTCACCGCTACATTCAGCAGAGCCATTTGTTGATGTGTTACCACTGATAATTGAGTTGTAAATATTGATCGCCCCAAAATTGACATGGAAACCACCGCCCGCTACTGTTGCCGAGTTATTGGTAATTGTCACGTTATGGAGGTCAATTTGACTGCTGGATCGCGTGTTCTGAATAGCCCCACCCCTACTTGCTGCCGCGTTACCCCAAAAGGTGCTGTTAACAATGATCATATTGTTATTGTCATTACCAATAATCGCACCACCGTTTTCGCTGACCGTGTTATTGGAGAACGTACTGTTGGCAATGACAACGTTACCGTAGCTCCAAATTGCACCGGCTCGATTGGCTGTGTTATCGTCGAATGTACTGTTTAGGACGTTTAATGTGCCGCCTGTGGCGACGTGGATAACGCCCCCATAAAGCGTGGTGGAATTGACATTGGCCAGGGTCATATTTTCGAGGGTTAATGTCCCTGTACTGTCTACATAGAAAATCCGATTGCCTCTGTTCATCCCACTGAGCACAACGCCATTACCCTGAATCGTGATAGCACTTGTGATTGCTGGCGTGCCTGTGGCACCGGAATAATTTGCGTATGAGAAGGCAACTTGGATGAAATCGGGCTGAATATCAAGAATATCTGCACCGCTGCCCGCCGCACAGTCATTATGCGTTTGGGCATCATTATTGGCGTTGATTATCGCTTCATTCAAGGAGCAGATACCATCGTTGGAGATGAGATGCGAATCTGATTGCACAACGATAATATTTTGTGCGGATGTCGGGGCAACCGATATAAAGCTCAATATGACAAGGGCGATGAGAGTCGCCACCATAAATATTACTTTGTTGTGCGATTGCCTCCAAAATAGCCTGTTGCTTTGTAATGGAACTGCACCGACGCGGGCGGGAGTCGCTAGCGGCAGCGGCTCGCTTGATAAAAGAAGTTGTGCTAATTGTAAGATAGATTTTGCGGCTAATTGTTTCATGTTAGGGTCCTCCCGATTCATCTTTTTTCTAGCTGTTCTGCTGGCGTGTGGTGAATTGTTGGGCTGTCAGCAAGTTCATTTAATAGGTAACGCAGCATTTGCATTTGGTCGGCGAAACGCAATCTTTCACCTGTCTGGGCATTTTCAAGCGTGGCTCGCCACAGAGGGTGTCCCTCGTCTCGCTGCAATCTAACTAAAAAGGATTTGTACTGCTGTGGTTTCATCAGGAAACTCTTTTATCTTATATAATCCGTAGAAAGTCTTTGGAAATAAAAGGTTTAACACAGTATAAAAAATCAAACGTGACACGGGCGTGATATGGGATTAAGCAGGCTGTTTGTCCTGTTATAATTGGGTGCTATGGCTTTACGATTCAAATTGTTGGGCAGGCTGCAAATAGAAAATGAAGCTGGCAAGGTTTCGGAGGTGCTGAAGTCAAACAAGGGGTCGGCACTTCTTATTTATTTGCTCATTACTAAGGAGCCACAGCTGCGGGAGCATCTGGCGGATTTGCTTTGGGACGCTTCGGCGACGGCGCAGGCTTTCCAAAACTTGCGTACTATGCTAGCTCGTCTCCGTAAATGGGTGCCAGAATTGGAGGTGACGCGGACGCAGGTGTGGTGTTCACTGGAAACGGCCGTTTCCAGCGACTACGATCAGCTCCTGGCTGGACTCGATAGCGACGACCCAAACCAGCTCGCCACCACACTTTTGCTGTATCAAGGCGATTTGCTCGAAGGCTTCTATCTAAACGACGCCCCCCGGTTTAACGATTGGCTGCTGCTCACCCGTGAGAAGCTACGCCAGCGTGTTTTCGGTGCCTTCCGCTACCTGTGCGAGCTGTATCAAAAGGAAAAAGCATGGGGAAAGGGGATTGCGTTAGCGCAACAGTGGCTGGCTCTTGATGAGCTGGATGAAGAAGCGTTGCGCTATCTGCTGCAACTGCTGGCGGCCAGCGGCCAAATTGACGTGGCACTACAACAGTTTGAGACAAGCCGCCAGCGGCTATGGGACGAGCTGGGTGTAGTGCCAATGGACGAAACACAGCAGGTGGTGGCCAAGATTACCGAGCTGAAAGCGCGACATGGGGGCGGTATTTCTTGGGATCAAGTCGTGGGTATTCCCCAGCAATTGCCCGCACCCGATGAAATGCCTGCGCCGGCCGATCTGCCCCGTCTGGCCTATCTACCCTACCAGCGTAATCCAAGCTTTGTCGGCCGTCGTCACACCTTACTCCAGATAGGACAGGCGCTGTTGCCAAGGGAGACGAGCCAGGTTAGACAACGCGCCGTGGTTGCCACGGGAATGGGTGGTTTGGGCAAGACCCAGTTGGCGGTTGAGTTTTGTTATCGCTACGGCCGTTTTTTCCCCGGTGGTGTCTTTTGGCTGAGCTTTGCCAACGCGCAAAACATTGCGGAAGAAGTGGTCATGATTGGCGGGGAGCGTGGTTTAGGGTTGTATCAAGACACCGAGCGGTTGACCCAAAATGACAAAGTGGCGCGTGTTCTTAAAGCGTGGCAAGAACCCATTCCCCGCTTACTCATTTTTGATAATTGTGAAGACGAAACGTTGCTCACCCAATGGCTGCCGGTCACGGGTGGCTGTCGTATTTTGATGACCAGTAGACGGGCTGTCTGGTCGCCCCAGCTTGGCGTGATGGTATTGCGATTGCACCATTTGGAGCGGCTACATAGCGTGCAAATATTGCAAGCGTTGGTTGCAGGTCTCGACGCTACAACGGCAGACCATATTGCCCAAGAAATTGGAGACTTACCGCTTGCGCTCTATTTAGCCGGTAGCTTTTTACGCCGTTACCAACAAATTAGCCCCGCCCACTATTTACACCAGCTACGCGATAGCGGGCTACTCGACCACCCTTCGCTTCAGGGTCGCGGCACAACCCATTCCCCAACGGGGCATGAATTAAGCGTTGCTCGCACCTTTGCCCTTACCTTTGGACAGCTTGATGCGAACGATGAAACTGACCAGATGGCGTTGGGCTTGCTGGCTTGTGCCAACGCCTTTGCACCGGGGGAGGCGATTCCCAAACAGTATCTTTTGGCGTGTGGGCAAACGACGCCAAATGATTTGATGTTGGCGCTGTTGGCGATGGATGGCCTGACGAGGCTGTTGATGCTGGGTATTTTGCGTGAAGTGGGGTCAGACCAGGTGCAGCTCCATCGGTTGATTGCGACCTATGTTGCCTCTGAACTGTCGGCTGAGGAGGAGGAGGCGGGGGAAACGGCCGTTTCCACGCAGACGATCCAGTCATTAGCAGCGCAATTTAATCAGACACGCTTTCTGGGCAATTTACCCATTAAACCAGCCCATCTGCAATGGATGGTGCAAAGGGGGTTAACAAGAGGGGATGAGTTGGGAACGCAACTGCCTCTGTGGTGGGGGCGGTATCTGCGGGATGTTGGGTCGCTTGAGGCGGCGATTGCGGTTTTGGAAACGGCCGTTTCTGCCCGTCGTGCCCTGCAAATAGGGCACGACCTCATACTGGCCGATTTGCTTAACCTACTAGGCACGCTGATGTGGGAAACAGGTAGCCTGAACAAAGCTTGGTCAATGTACGAAGAAGTACTAACCATCCGCAGAGCGGCGGTCGGTGAAAACCACACCCTCACCGCCCAAGCTCTGCAAAATCTCGCCATCCTTCATCGCCAAACAGGCTCTCTGGCTACGGCTAAAACCTATTATGAACAAGCCTTGGTGATTTATGAACAGCTCTCGCCACCAGATGAACTACACATATCCCTGACATCATTTAATTTGGGATTTTTGTTGAAAAACATGAATTTATTTTCCGAAAGCGAGCAAGCATATAAGCGTGCGCTTCACATTCGCGAAAAAATATTACCAGCAACAAGCCCACATACGGCGATGGCGCTGAATAATCTGGGCGTTTTAGCAACACAGCGTGGCGACTATCAAACGGCCCAAACCTATCACGAACGTGCGTTACAGATTCGCCAAGAAAGCTTAGGCGACCAGCATCACGCGACAGCATTCAGTTGGCTCAATCTAGGCATTATTAAAAGCAAATTGGGCTTAAACGTGGAAGCAGCGCATGATTTAAATCTGTCACTGGCTATTCGCCAAAAGCAATTGCCTGCCGACTCACCGTTGATTGGGCAAAGTTTGAGCTATTTAGGACAGCATTTTTATCATATCGGCGATATTGAAAAAGCACAGCTCTATTTAGCTGAAGCATTCGCTATTTTCAAAATCAAACAGCCAACCAGTTATGAAACGGCCGATGTGTTTATCTATTTGGCAAATTGTTGTTTAAAGAAGGGATCATTAGCGGCAGCACACGCTTATTTAGAAGAGGCACGTCTGATTCAGGAACAGGTTCTTGTACCAGACCATTTCTTTAGCGCGTATTATTGGTTGGCAAGTGGCGATCTCGCCGTCGCGGAGGGGGAAATGGCATTGGCACGAACATATTATGCAAAGGCGGTAGAGATTTTTGGGAAAACGGCCGTTTTCACACATGCCGATTGGGATCTCTTTCAGGACAGGGCCAAGCTGATCAGCTTACGATAGGACAGTCGGTGTATTTTTCACACCTCTCAACAGATAAAGATTGTAGGGATAGAGGGGGGCAGCTTGTAAAGGTGTGGTGGGAAAACAGTTTCTCAGGGGATAGAGAATATCTGACAGGATTAACAGGCTTGTGATAGAAAATCCTGTTAATCCTGTCTAAAAAACGCTTTTCTACTTCTTCAGCCGCCCAATCCAGCCATAAAACGTCTCCATTTGCTGGCGAATAAAGCCCTGTGTTGTTTCATCCGTCACCATGCCATCGGCAATCTTGTGCTGGAATTGCGGCACGGCGATGGTGGGACGGGGCAGCACATACATGCCCAGGTGCAGGCAAATTTGGCGCAAATGTTCCTGGGCTTTGGTTGCTCCCAGCGCCCCTGGCGAGCCGCCCATGGTTACTACCGGTTTGTCTGCCAGCAGTCCCCCCCGCGATGCCCAGTCAATGGCGTTTTTGAGTACGCCGGAAACGGAGCCATTGTATTCGGGTGTGGCAAAAATAATGCCGTCAGCCGCAGCCAGGGCTTCGCGCATGGCAGAAACGGCCGTTGGGAACCCCTCCTCTACCTCGACATCATTGTTATACAGCGGAATTTCATCCAGCGGCCAGATCGTTACGTTCATGTTTGCCGGGGCCACGCTTTGGGCCGTTTGCACCAGTGATTTGTTGTGTGACTCACGACGCAAGCTGCCCACCAGGGCTACGACATTGATTACTTCACTCATGTAGTTTCCTTCCTTGAAAAATAGACGTTTGCTAACAGGTATTTTAGCCGTTGTAAGAAGAATACAAAAACGGCCGTTTGTACAGTACCCACTTTCCATTATAATGCGTCCACCTATAACATTTGCTGTAGACTGGCCTCCACACTTTGACCGATGCCACAAAACGGCCGTTTCGCTAACATCCCTCCCCGTAGCCCAATCAGTGGTCGGTTGCCTCCTGTCGTCAGCATTGCGTCAAGCAACCGTGCCAAACATCTGCGAGAATATTGGCATGAATGATGTAACAATTCCTATGTATGAAACCAACAGCCGCTGGCGCTTCGACTGGATACTGCCTGTTCTCTTTCGCCCGCGCCGTGCTTTTGCCCAAATGGTGCAGCACGAAACGGCCGTTTCCCACACCCCCCTCTTCCTCCTCGTCCTCACCGCCCTCATCAACGCCCTCGTCATCGGCGGCCTCAAACAAGCCGCCCTCGCCAGCGGCCAGCCCGTCCTGCCCCCCGGCTTTGAATATTACACCCCCGAACAGCAAGCCCAATATTTCCAGGCTGCCAACGCCACCAGCGGCCCCGTCTTCACCTATTTGCTACCCGCCATTATGGCCGTCATCGGTGTCTATACCCTCTGGCTCATCACCGGCTGGGTGCTACACCTGCTGCTCACCCTCATGGGTGGCCGCAACAGCAGCCGCCAAGTGCTAAACCTCACCGCCTGGGCCATGCTCCCCTTCGCCCTCCGTACCGTCGTTCGCATCGTTGCCATGTGGCTGGGCGGGCAACCGCTTACCACCCTCGGCCTCTCCGGCTTTGCCCCCGCTGGCGAAGGCAATTTGCCTATTTACCTCACCGCCCTGCTCGCCTTTGTGGATATTTACCTCATCTGGCACATCCTGCTCCTCATCGCCGCCGCCCGTGCCGGGGACACACTTTCGCGGGGTAAGGCAATAACGGCCGTTTTCATCACCATCCTCGGCCTCACCCTCATCCGCGCCCTCCCCGCCCTCCTCGCCGCCCAATTTAGCGATTTGACGGTCATACGGCCGTTCTTCTAAATTATGAATTATGAATTATGAATTATGAAGGGGTTTCATAATTCATAATTCATAATTCATAATTCCCATATGTCCTTTATCACCATCACCAACCTCCGCAAAAGCTACCAAATGGGGCGCGAAACCGTCCACGCCCTGGCTGGCGTGAGCCTGGACATTGAAGCCAACAGCTTTTGGGCCGTCATGGGGCCATCCGGCTCCGGCAAAAGCACCCTCATGTATCTGCTCGGCGGGCTAGACCGCCCCAGCAGCGGCCAGATTCAGGTAGGGCAACTATCAATTGACGCTTTGGACGAAAACGCACTGGCTGTCTATCGGCGGCGCACCATCGGCTTCATTTTTCAATCGTTCAACCTCATCGCCAGCCTCAGCGCCCTCGATAACGTCGCCTTTCCCCTGCGCTTTGCCCGCGTGCCGCGCCGCCAGCGCCACGCCCGCGCCTATGAGCTGCTGGTGCGGGTGGGGCTGGGCGACCGCATCCACCACAAACCCACCGAGCTTTCCGGCGGGCAGCAGCAGCGGGTGGCAGTGGCACGGGCGTTGGTCAACAACCCACAGCTTATCCTGGCCGATGAACCTACGGGCAATCTCGACACTGCCAGCGGCACGGCCATCATGGAGCTGCTGTCAGATTTGCACAAAAGCGGCCGCACCGTTCTCGTCGTCACCCACGACCCGCGCATGAGCAGCTACGCCACCCACACGGTTCAGCTTTTGGACGGCCGAATTGTGTCGGAAACAAGTAGGGATTCGTTATTGGAGATTGGAGATTAGGGATTGGAGATTGGCACCCCAAGCGTCAATCTCCAATCTCCACTCTCTAATCTCCAAATCTCAACACAATGAAACAATCGTTTGTTTTTCGCTTACTTTTGCTTTGTCTATTGTTCCTGGCCGCGCTGCTGCCAGCGTTTTCCCAGGCTAACCGGGCTGCGGCGCAGCAGGAAACACCCACGGCGACGGCTGAATCGTTGCGATTAACGGCCGTTCAGCCCAACAGCATCACCAGCGGCACCGCCGTCGAACTCGTCGCCACCGGTTCCGGCTTCGCCAACGGCGCAGTTGTCATCGTAGACGGCTTCGGCGCCCTTGCAACCAGCTTCGTCAGCAGCAACCTGCTGCGAGCCGACCTGCCCGGCACCATTTCCGCCGGTACCTACAGCGTCACCGTCGTCAACCCCGATGCGCGGTCGGCCTCGCTGCCCAACAGCCTTACCATCACCGCTCCCATTGTCACCGCCGAACCCGAAACACCTGAACCGAGCAAAACCCCCGCCCCCACCGCCTTTGTCCGCCCCCAGCTTGTCGTCAGTTCCTACGGGGCCAGCTCGGCCGAAATTGTGCCGGGCGAAAATTTGGCCTTTGAGATGACGCTGGCAAATGCCGGGTCGGTTCGCGCCCGCAACATCGTTGCCACCTTCGTCAACGGCAGCTTTATTGCCCGCGAAACCGGCGGCGTTCGCGCCATCGGCACGCTCGACCCCGGCCAAAGCAACCGCTTTTGGCAGCCCCTCTTTGCCAGCCGCGACTTGGCCGGGCAGCGGACGGGTGTGCTGGAAGTGGACGTGAGCTACACCGACGATTACGGCACGGCCTATAGCGAAAAATTTTCCCTCTCGTTCACCATTGCCAAAGTCGCCACCGGCGGCGCAGCGCCAACGCCCACACCCACTGCCACGCCAACCATCACCCCCACGGCCGGCCCCCGCCTGCGGCCACAAATGATTATCACCACCTACCAAACAGATGTGGAGAAGCTGGAGCCGGGGGTTTCCTTTGCCCTCAAGCTGTCGGTGCAAAACCAGGGCAATGCGGCGGCGCGGCGGGTGACGATGATTTTGGGCGGCGGCAGCAGCAGCGGCGGCACCATTTCTGGCACGCCGGAGCCGGGTGGTCTGTCTGGGGCGGGCGGCAGCTTTACCGACTTTGCCCCGGTGGGAGCATCCAACGTGCAATATCTGGGCGATTTGCCGCCGGGCGGCTCGTTTGATGCTTCGCAGGCACTGATTGTCAATGCCACTACCAAGCCGGGGGCGTATCCGGTAAAAGTGTCGTTTGTCTACAACGACGACCAGAACGTGAGTTTTGTGGATGATCAGGTGGTGACGCTGCTGGTGTATCAACGGCCGTTAATCACCTTCAACTTCTACTCCCCTGTACAACCCCTGTTTGTTGGCGAACCGGGACCGCTGCCCATGCAACTGGTGAACGGCGGAAAAACAACGGCCGTTTTGGGCAACTTCTCCGTCACCGCCACCAACGCCACCTTCGACAACAACACCATCTTTGTTGGCAACGTCGAGCCGGGCGGCTTTTTCCCCTTCGATGCCGTCGCCTACCCCGAACAGCCCGGCCAGCTAGAGCTACTCCTCAGCGTCAGCTACACCGACGACTTCAACCAGCCCCAGGTCATCAGCCAAACGCTAACCGTTGAAGTGCTGGAACCGTTCATCCCCGAAGAGCCCATTGGCCCGCCGCCGGAAGAAGTGATCCCGGTGGAGCCGGAACCGGAGACCTTCGGCCAAAAGGTGTGGCGCTTCCTTCTTGGCCTGTTCGGCCTCAGCAGTGGCACGCCGCAGCCCACCCAGCCTACCGGCGGCGAATTCTTCCCGCCCGAAGGGGGTGAGTTTGCCCCTGTTCCGGGCGAATCTGGCCCCGTGCAGGAAATGATTGTTGTTCCGGAAGGAGGGTAATCAGTCATCAGTAATCGGTAATCAGTGACCCATACTGATTACTGATTACCGATTACTGATTACTTCCCAAAAAATGGGTATCTTAGACCTTGTTACCTTAATTGTAGAAAACTTGGCGCGGCGCAAGGGGCGAGTGGCATTAACGGCCGTTGGTGTCATCATCGGCACGGCGGCGGTGGTGCTGCTGGTGTCGCTGGGGGTGGGCTTGCAGCAAAACGCCGCCGACCAGCTTGGCGGCATTGGCGACCTAACCAAAATTCAGGTCTACCCCACCTATGGCGAGTTTGACCCCAGCACGGGGCAGCCCATTGGGGGAACGATGCTGACCGACCAGACGATTGCCGACATTAGCGCGTTGCCGGGGGTAACGGCCGTTATTCCCCAGGATTACTTTCAGGGTTACGCCCAAATCAAGCTGGATCGGCTGGAGGGGGGCAGCCAAATGCTGGGCATTGGCACCACCGACCTGGGGCAGTTGGGGGTGAAGGCACAGCAGGGGAGTTTGGAAGTGAAGCGCGGAACGGCCGTTGTTGGAGCGATGGTTTCCCAAAGCTTCTACGACCCGCGCCTGCGCCCCGGCCAGGAACCACCCCCTCCGCCCGACCTCTACGACAAGCAGCTAGTGCTAAACCTTGTCAAATACACCAGCGACGGCCAGGAAGTCCGCAAAACCGTGCGGCTAAAAGTAGGCGGCGTGCTGGCCGAAGCCCGCGACGAACCCGACTGGTCTATCTACATCCCCCTTGATGAACTCACCAGCTACAACGCCTGGGTCACAGGGCAGCGCATAGACCGCAACAAAGTTGGCTACAACAACATGATCGTTCGTGTAGCCGACCTGGAACAAGTGCTGGACGTGACCGAACAAATTACCAGCCTCGGCTACCAGGCCTACACGCCGCAGTCGTTTGTCCAGGGCATCAACGGCTTCTACCTCATTCTGCAAATCATCTTTGGCGGCGTGGGAGCGATTGCCCTGCTGGTGGCAGCCATTGGCATTGCCAACACCATGGCGATGGCAATTTTGGAGCGCACCCGCGAAATTGGGCTGATGAAGGCGGTGGGAGCCACCAACCAGCATGTGTTGGGGGTCTTTTTGGGGGAATCGGCCGGGATTGGCTTTTTGGGTGGGCTGGGTGGCGTGGCGCTGGGCTGGGGGCTGGGGCAGGTTGCCAACGTCTTTGTGCTGTCTTATCTGGCCGGGCAGTCGGCGGAAACGGGCGCACCGCCCCCCACGGTTGCCGTCTCCACCCCGCTCTGGCTCCCCATCTTTGCCCTCGTCTTCGCCACCATCATCGGCCTCATCTCTGGCCTCTACCCCGCCCTCAGCGCGGCCACGCTGTCGCCGATCAAGGCGTTAAAGTATGAATAGCTGGCTTGACTATTTGCGCTCGGAAACCGTAGAATAGCAGTATATTGTATATGGATAGCAAAGCAGATCGTTTGCCGGAATTAGAGCTGGCTGCCTAAGGAATGATGTGTGGGGACAAACGGCCGTTTATCCCCACACACACTCGTTTAAATATAGCCCAACTGCTTCGCCTGGTGAGTCAGCTCCTCCTGAAACTGCGGGTGGGCAATGCCAATGAGCGCCTGCGCCCGCTGCCGTACCGTCTTACCGTGCAGCGACGCCACGCCAAACTCCGTCACCACATAGTGGACATCGTTGCGCGTTGTCACCACACCAGCACCTTCATACAGCGTCGGCACAATGCGGCTAATTTGCCCGCCGCGTGCCGTGGCCTGACAGGCAATAATCGGCAGCCCCCCTTCTGACCGCGCCGCGCCGCGAATAAAGTCAATTTGTCCCCCCACCCCGCTGTAAAAGCGCGGGCCAATCGAATCGGCACACACCTGCCCCGTCAAATCAATCTGCACCGCCGAGTTAATTGCCACCATCCTGTCGTTGCGGGCAATATTAAACGGGTCGTTGACATAATCGGTGGGGTGCATCTCCACCAGCGGGTTGTTATCCACAAACTCATAGAGCCGCTGCGTGCCAAACAAAAAGCCAGCCACCATTTTGCCGGGATGGAAATTTTTGCGACCGCAGGTGATCACACCGCGCTCCACCAAATCAATGATGCCGTCAGAGAAAAGTTCGGTGTGAATACCCAAATCCTTGTGGCTGGTGACGCTCTTTAGCACAGCGTCGGGAATGCTGCCAATTCCCATTTGCAGCGTTGCCCCATCGGGGATCATGGCGGCAATGTGTCGCCCAATCTGTAAATGTTCGGGGTCGCTGCCCCCCTGCGGGGCTTCCGGCAGCGGGTAGTCCACCTCCACCAAATGCGTCAGGCGGCTAAGATGGATAAAGCTGTTGCCCATGGTGCGCGGCATCTGCCGGTTAACCTCGGCAATAACAATGCGGGCGGCTTCGGCGGCGGGTTTGGTGGCTCCCACTTCCACGCCAAAGCTGCAAAAGCCATGTTCATCGGGCGGCGAGACAGAAATGAGCGCCACGTCAATGGGCAGCGTGCCATTTTTAAACAGCGCCGGAATCTCTGACAAAAAGACGGGGGTGAAGTCGGCACGGCCGTCATGCACCGCCTTGCGCACGTTTTCGCCAATAAACAGCGCATTGACGCGGAAACTGTCCTGATATTCGGGCGCAACGTAGGGTGCCGGGGCAAAGGTGAGAATGTGGGTAATCTCCACATCGCGCAGTTCATGGGCACGATCCACCAGCCCCCGCGACAGTTTGACGGGTACGCCTGCCCCGCCACCGATATAGACACGGTTGCCAGATTGGATGGTAGACAGCGCGGCAGGCAGGTCAACGAGTTTGCTGCGGTAAAGCGTTTGCCAGTTCATGCGCCACCTCCCATTTCCAAACCCAATGCCTTGGCTACGGTCTCGCTGGCAATCTTGCCCTGGTATACATTCACCCCATCGCTTAGGCCGGGATGAGTGGTCAGTGCCATTTCCAGCCCCTGCTCACCCAACAGCAGCAAATAGGGCAGCAGCGCATTGGTTAGAGCGTAGCTAGTAGTACGGGCATAGGCAGCCGTAATGTTTGGCACACAGTGATGGATAACCCTTTCTTCCACATAAACGGGATCGCGCAGCGTGGTGGGGCGGCTGGTTTCCACACATCCCCCTTCGTCAATGGCAAAGTCAATGATCACTGTGCCGGGGCGCATTTGGCGCACAATGTTGCGGCTGATGAGAATGGGCGACCGCTGGCCTGGCACTAGCACAGCACCCACCAGCACATCGGCAAAGCGGGCGGCGCGTTCAAGGTTAAAGGTGTTGGCAAACATGGTGTTAACGCGGCCGTCAAATTGTTCGTCCACTTGCTGTAATTTGCGTAAATCGCTGTCGAGGATGGTGACTTCGGCACCCAGACCCAGGCAGGCGCGGGCGGCGTTGCGCCCTAACACGCCACCGCCAACAATAACCACAGCGGCGGAAGGGACGCCGGGAACGCCGCTGAGCAGAATGCCTAGCCCGTGACCGCCGGTGGGTCGCTGGTCGCTGCGCAGCCATTGCCCGGCGATGATGGGTACCATGCGGCCGGCGATTTCGCTGGCTGGCACCAGAATCGGGTGGCTGCCGTCGGACGCGGTGATCATTTCGGTGGCAACGGCCGTTAATTCCCGCGCCTGCAAAGCCTCCAGTAAATCCGGTGACGCTACCGGCAAGTGCATAAAGGCAAAAATTGTCTGGTTGGGGCGAAAGAGCGCATGTTCAACGGCCGTTGGCCGCGCCACCTTCAGCACCACATCCGCCCGCCCATACACTTCGGCCGCCGAATAAACAACGTGACCGCCCGCCCGCCGATAATCCTCATCGGAAAAGCCAGCACCCACACCCGCATCATGTTCAAGGTAAACACGCTGCCCTGCCTGTGTCAGTGCCAACACCCCCGCCGGGGTCAGCCCCACCCGCATCTCTAAATCCCGCACTTCTCGCGGAACGCCAAAGTCAATCATGCTAATGCCTCACGGTTATACGAATGTGAAACGGTTAAACCACATTCGGTTTTGTGCAAGCAGCAAATGGCAGGTTTTGTCAGTTATCCAAACGTTGCCATGTGTCACTTGTTCATAATCTCCCCCCAGTTTATCTACATCCTCTGTGCCTACCGAGTGTGTATTGTAACGGTTCTGCTATGACAAACGACGCCACTCACCGTGGCATCTGTCACTGTTGGCAAGCCAGGCAGTATTTTATACTGTGGGAATGAAAGGAAAAATTGACAACACGTGAGCAAGGGGCGTTTGGGAGCGCAACAGACTTCAGGAGGTTTTGAAATATATTATGCGTAGGCTCGTCGGCATTTTCATTTGGCTCATCACCGCGCTTAGCAGTGGCGTTATTTTTGTCTATTTGCTCACACTTACTAACAGTCCCAACATTTTGGTTACATTGCTTGCAGCCGGGGTTCCTACCCTGGCACTTCTTGTGTTTGGGGGTTTGGCCTATCTAACCGTTTCCACCAAGGGAGAGTTTGGCAGGTAAGATTATTGTACCACCGGTTATAGACTGACAGTTTGTTTGTCGGTTACATGTAACAAGTGGCAAGTCTAGTTGGCAAACCAGACTTGTCACTTGCCACTTGCGACCTACAAGCAAGAATGGGACGCAGATTCACCTGATTTTCCTGATTTTTGTTCTTTATCAGGACAATCAGGCAAATCTGCGTCCTGTTGTTATTACTGATGGTGCATCTTCAAGTTATACCCGGCTATTTTGGCTTAGCTTGCCCGTCATTTTGATCAATTCGGGGACGATGAAGACTGGCAGTGCCAGCAGAATTAAGAGAGCCCAATCTTGCCATGCCAGCGGGGTGGTGTGGAGCAGGTTTTGCAGGAAGGGGAGATAAACGGCCGTTATCTGCAACCCCACCATACTCACCCACGCTACCAGCACCCACGGATTCGAGAAAAACCCAACCCGGCGCATTGGTAGCCGCAAGGCGCGAAAGTTAAAGACGTTCATCTTCTCCAGCAAAATCAACCCCGTAAACGCCACCGTCTGCGCTACCAGCAGCGGATAGCCAGCGTTCAGATAGCGATAAAACAGCCACAGCGTCGCCAACCCCATGTAGGTACCCAACAGCGCAATCGTCCCCAAGCCAAAGCGGGACAAAATCGCCGCCTTCGGGTCACGCGGCGGCCGTTCCATGATGTCTTTTTCGGCCGGTTCCAGCCCCAGAGCAACGGCCGTTACCCCGTCCGTCACCAAATTCATCCACAAAATTTGCACCGGCAGCAGCACCAGCGGTCCGCCCAGCAAAATATTGCCCAAAATCGCCACAATTTCAGCCGTGTTGGAACTGAGCAGGTAGCGGACAAACTTTTGAATGTTGTCATACTGTCGCCGCCCTTCTTCAATCGCCCCAATGATCGAGGCAAAGTTGTCGTCGGTCAGCACCATGTCGGCCGCGCCCCGCGCCACTTCGGTGCCGCGCAGCCCCATCGCAATGCCAATGTCGGCTTTTTTTAGCGCCGGGGCATCGTTTACGCCGTCGCCGGTCATGCCCACCACATGCCCCATGCCTTGCAGCAGCGTCACCAGCCGCAGCTTGTGGGCGGGGGTGGCGCGGGCAAAGACGGTGCCGTTGTGGAGCAAGGGCTGAAGCGTGTCGTCGTCCATCGCTTCCAGTTCACTGCCGGTGATGGTATTGGTCACGGGTAAACCAACCCGCCCGGCGATGGAAACGGCCGTTTCTGCCGCATCCCCCGTAATCATCATCACCCCAATCCCAGCAGTGTGAGCCATTTGGATCGCCGCTGGCACCTCCGGGCGCGGCGGGTCAATGATGCCCACCACCCCCAGCAGCGTCAGCCCATTCTCCACCTCGTCCTCATCCAGCACCACCCCGTGCGGCAGCGTGCGCCGCGCCAAAGCCAGCGTGCGCAGCCCTTGCCGCGCCAGGGTTTGGTAAGCATCGCTGATAGTGGCATAATCGGTGGCGGTTAACGGCCGTTCCTCCACCCCGTCCAGCACCCGCGTACACCGCGCCAGCATAATCTCCGGCGCACCCTTGGCGTGCGCCACCAGCCCCTCCGGCTGCCGCAGCACCACCGTCATCCGCTTGCGCTGCGAATCAAAGGGGAACTCAGCCACCTTCTCTGGCGCAGCAGCGGGCAGCCACGCCTTGTAGGCGGCGGTAATCAAGGCCGCCTCGGTTGGATTCCCCAGTTGATGCCAGCCGTCGGCTTCCTTATAGATGCGGGCGTTGTTGCACCACAGCCCCGTCTCCAGCAGTTGCAGCAGGTCAAACCGCTGTTTGTAGTTGAGCTTGTTGCCGTCTGCGGCAAAATGGCCGGCCGGGTCATACCCCACCCCAGTCACTTCCACCGCCCCATCCGGCAGCCAAATCTGCTGCACGGTCATTTCGTTTTGCGTCAGCGTCCCCGTTTTGTCGGTGCAGATAAGGGTGGTGGAACCAAGCGTTTCGGCCGCCTGCAGCCGCCGCAGCAGGGCGCGGCGGCGCACCATGGCACGAATCCCCAGCGCCAGCGTCAGGGTGACAACGGCGGGCAGCCCTTCGGGAACGGCCGCTACCGCCAGCGACACGCCGGTGAGAAACATATCGAGCAGCGGTTTGCCCGTGAGCCAGCCAACAATGGAAACCAGGATGGAGATGCCGATGGCGATGACGGCAAGCTGTTTGCCCAGCACGCCAAGCTGACGCTGCAACGGCGACACTTCTTCCTGTACGGTTTGGGTCATTTGGGCAATACGGCCAAATTCGGTTTCCATGCCGGTGGCAACGACGATGCCGCGCCCGTGCCCGTTGGTAACGGCCGTTCCCATCCAGGCCATAGACGGCCGTTCCGCCAGCGGAGCATCCAGAGCCACGGCTTCCGCCCCCTTGTTCACCGGCACCGACTCGCCCGTCAGCGACGATTCGTCAATCTTCAGGTCAAAGCTACGCACTAGCCGCACGTCGGCCGGCACGCGGTCGCCAATGGTCAGCAGCACCACATCGCCGGGAACCAGTTCATCGGCTCCAATTTCCCGCTCGTGGCCGCTGCGCACCGCACGGCAGCGCGGAGCCAGCATTTGCTGCAGGGCTTCAATCGCCTGTTCGGCCTTCCATTCCTGCACAAACCCCAACACGCCGTTGAGCAGCATGATGGCAACAATGGCGATGGCATCCACCATTTCCCCCAGCGCGGCGGAGATGATGGCGGCGATAAAGAGGACAAAAATCAGGACATCTATAAACTGTCGTCCCAGGACAACGTACCACGGGGTGCGCTGGCTAACTTGCAGGGTGTTGGCACCGTATTGCTCCTGGCGTTGGGAAACGGCCGTTTCCGCCAACCCCGCCTCCAAATCAGTTCCCAACCGTGCTGCAACGTGGGCCGGCGACAAGGCATGGTAGGCATCATCCGGCAGATCGGGCGGGATGGCCTCAACATCCATTGTTTTTTCAGGTGGGTCTGGCTCCTCCCACCGTGCATAATCGGTTTCTTTGGTTGCTGTCATCATTTTTTGTTGTTCCTGCTGAACAAGGGATGATCACAACCGCCTGCTTGCCTGTCTACAAACCAAACAGGTAGAAATAGAGATTGGGAGATTGAGAGATTGGGAGATTAGCCCTGGTTAATCTCTCAATCTCTTCATCTCCCTCTCGTTTGCCTGCTTAAATTGTTAACGCCCAAACAAACGGCCGTTAACCTTCCCTTGCTCCTACTAACAGAACTGTTACCTACAGCATACCCACCCCGCCCCCAATCTAACAGACACATCCCACATCATTTCCGGGTGATCTTTGTCACATTTTTAGCGTCTGTCGTTTTGAGGCATACCTCAAAACGACTATCGAATCAGAAAATAAAATACGAGAAAAACTACCACCCCTAAAGCCAGAGTCGCCAGGACAACCAGACGGGATCGCCGCGCCAATGCCTTTTCCTCCTCCGTGGGCGGGCGTATCTCATCAACGTGCTGTTTTTCCAGCCCCGCGCCAATGGCGGCACCAATTGCCACACCAATGGGAATACCCAGGGCAATGTTATCCAACGCGACACCCACACCCACGCCAATGGCAACACCCATCCCCATCCCTTGTGCCATCCAGTATCCCTCAGGGTATCCAGGGTTCTCTTTGCGTATCTCGGCCTGCTTTCTGGTCTTGATTACGGCAAAAATGAGCAGTGCCAACGCAATAACAACCACCACCCCCATGAGTAAAATCCAGGTTTCCATTTTCTTTTCCTACTAGCGATTTAGAAGTTCAACTTCTTCTGAGAAGTTGAACTTCTTGCCTAACTTGTTTTTGGACGCTTACTAACCGTCTACAACCATCGTCATGACCATTTGTTCGACAACACTATCGTAAATGATGAAGCCCTCGCTGGCTTCATCTAGCTGGTGCAGCAAGCTGCCCTGGCGATCCCAAACGGCCGTTCCTCCCCCACCCACAAAATCATCCGACGACCCCACATTGTTTGCCATCAACACCGGCATCCCGTACTGCCGCGCAATCGCCGCCAACCGCTCCCCCGCCTTCACCACCCCGTCCGCCGACTTGGAGACGCTGGCAATATAGACCCCGGCCCCGTGCCGGTGGGCTGTTTCAGCGTGGGCGGGGATGGATAGTTCGTAACAAATGGCGAGGGCGAGGGGGGGAGAAACGGCCGTTTGCAGCACCGGAAACCCCACCCCCGGCACAAAAAACGGCACCTCGTCGGCATGGAGATATTGCTTGCCATACGGCCGGCGCGGCTGCTGCGGCTGCAAAAGTGCCATCGCAATCGCCACCCCCGCCCCCGTTTGCAGCGGCAGCCCCGCCCCAATCGTTACCCTCCGTTCGTCGCTCAACGCCTGCAGCCCATCCAGCCGGGGGTCATCCACCCCCATCGCCAGCCCCGCCGCCAGCGTCGGCTCATACCCCGTCAGCGACAGTTCAGGAAAGATCACCATCTCTGCCCCGCTGTCCGCCGCCAGCGTCACCCACCGCTCATGCGCCGCCACATTCTGCCCCACATTCCCCTTCACCGGCCGCGTTTGCACCACACCAATTTTCATGTTTTGTTCCTGTAAGAACAGGACGCTGATTTTCCTGATCAAAAAAAATCAGGAAAATCAGTTAAATCAGCGTCCCATTTTCTTCATCCCCTGCTTCGCCGCCGCCTGCGCCACATTCTCCGCCACCCGAAACGCCACAATCCGGCGAATCAGGTCATACGGCATCGGCCGGTCAAGCGGAAACTGCACCGACCCCTTCCCCTGCTTGTAAACCGACAGCTCCTCCTTAAACGCCTCAATCCCCGTTGGCACCGGGTAAAAGCCAATGTGGTTTTTGTAGGCGGCAAAATGCACCAGATTGCCGTGCAGCTTAAACGTCGGCATCTGGTAGCTAATCGCCTCCGTCGCCCCCGGTGCCGCCTCCCGAACCGTCGCCCGAATGGTTTGCAGGATTTGCTGTACGGCCGGCGGGAAGTCGGCAATGTAACCGTCTATCGTGTCGTAGCTCATTTTCACATCAGGTAAAACGTTCAACTTCTGCGAGAAGTTGAACGTTTTGTGGGCTAACCTTTTTCAGTAATGATACCACACCAGCAAACGATTTTTTGGCGCGTAAGGTCTCAAGCAAAAATCGAAAACGGCCGTTTCCATATTCACAAAACCCATTATAATTTGCTCCATCTCTATTTTTCCGGCGAAGAACCGCCCACGGCTTCTTTGCACTGATTCCAATGCGACATTTTCTCATCGCCACCCTGTTGTTGTGTTTAGCGGCGTGCAGCAGCCAGCCACAAACGACCACCCAGATTACGCCAGTGGGGACAATAACGGCCGTTTTCACCCCACCCCCCTCCCTCCCCGCCACACCCACCAACGCACCCAGGCAAACAGCAACATCATCATCCGCCGCAGAAGCCTCCACCCCCGTCCCATCCATAGAAGCCACACCCCAACCCACTTCCACCCCAACACCCTACCAGGAACCCTCCCCCGCCCCCCTCGTTCCCACCCCACAACCCGCCGCCACCTACCATCTCGTCCCCTGGACATTAGAACAGGCTGACCAGCTCATCGCTATGTTAGAAGTGTATGCTGATGACCTTTTGAAGGGACAGGCGGGCTATCATGACTCTGGTATTCGTTACATAATCGAAGCACAATCAGAAGCACTCTATCGTTTTCCAGGGGTTAGCAACGCTCATTGGGCGTGGGATTTGGCTTATAACTTGGCGCAAATGGGGAGTGAACAAGCGAGTGATGCCTACGCTGCAATTATTATAGGTGCCTTAAATACCCATGAAGCAAACCCTGAAACCTTGCAAGCGTGGTTTGCTGCTCACGAAACGAACATCCAACTCAACATTTCCCCTATGAACCCGTTACCTAATGTAAGAAGCAGCTTCTTTCTCGAGCTAACAGATCATGGTTTTAGCGGGAGTTATTTTTGGCTTGTAGAAACTGGGGGAACTTATCAAATTTATCCCCTCAAAAGCGATTGGGATTTTGGTTTTGTTGATGAAGCAGGTCTTCGTTTTTCTCTTCAGGATGTAACAGGCGATAGCATTGCTGAGGCTCTTACAACACATCTTCATATATTAGGCACATATGACAATTTGCTTCGAGACTTTGATGTGTTTGATTTAAGCCAAATTCCACCAAAGCGTTTAACATTTGTACCTTCACAACCACTAAACCAACACGCTTTTGAGACAGTCTTGCAACAAGGCAACACGCCAATTCTTCGTTTTGAAGAGCCTGTTAAGGACAGTGTTTGCCCTGCCACCTTTGCCAAGAAGGATTATAAGTGGAACGGGAACGCTTTGGAGCTTTTCCAACAGGAGTTCCTCACAATTGATGCGCTTTCCAACCAGCCTGAACCCCAATACCAATGTATTAATGCAATTTTGTATAGACTGCTTGAAAGCGCCAAACGTGGTGAGCCAAGCGCACGGCAAACATTAGCCGAGTTTATTCCCGTTTATCCTTTTTCATCATTTACATATCGTGGTGAACCTTATCCGCCTGATATTAAAGATGAAATGTATTACCAACTGGCGATATGGCACGCCTTTGCTGGCGAAAAGCTGCTGGCTCAAGAACGCATGGCGGCAATTGTGGCAAACCCTGCTGTTCCAGATAGCCAATGGATTGCTCGTGCCCAAACATTTTTGCAGGCTTATCAAGATGATGCTGACCTGGTAACTATCTGCGCCAAAGCAAATGCTTGTTACCCTTTTCTGGAACTGCCACAACTGCACCAGTTAGCCACACAATCAACTCTGGACACAACATCTGCCTATTTGCAACAAGCTGGAATGCCCGTTGTGGCATCGGGCAACTTTGACCTCGGTGGGGGCTTGCCTCCAGGCGAATGGCTGTTGGTTGAAGATGACGGGTTTGATGACTGGGTTAATTTTTGGATTATTACCCAAACGCCTCTTGCGGCTTACCAGGTCACATCAATCTATTCCGATATTTCCAATCCGTTTGTTGCCCTCTTTGCGTCACCTGTTGCTAACGAACACCGCTTCACGTTGCACAACAACAATGCTCAAACTCACTTCCTTGCTTCTTGGGATGAGAGTTCGGAGAAATGGGATTTCGAGGAGATAGATGCGTCTTGCTATAACCAAAAGCTAGGGCGGCTAAATGGCAATCTTTTTGCCGGGGCAGAGCCAACGCAAATTAGTGCGGATGTTCAAGCGTGGCAACGAGAAGCGGCAGGATGTGGCACCGATTGCCATCTGAACTGGGAGGGTTCCTATTATTTGCTGGGGTTAGCCCATGAGCTGGCGGGGGAGAAGGCTGAGGCTGTAGCAGCGTATTTGCATCTATGGCAAACATACCCAAACAGCCCCTACGCGCTTATGGCACAGGCAAAGCTCCAGCCGGTGCCGTAACGAGGGTGGTTGGGGGAGAGAGGGGGAAAAACGGCCGTTTTTCCCCCTCTCTCCCCCAACCACCTGTCCTAACCCGCCACTTCCTGTTATACTTCATATCCCGACTGCACACGAACATTTATGAATGATACGGAGCGCCAGCAAGATGCTGGCGCATAGCCAGCAAGATGCTGGCGTTCCACTTATTTTCAGGACAAATCATATGAGCAACCAAACTGCAAAAATCATTTACACCTATACCGATGAAGCCCCAGCCCTGGCAACCCACTCGCTGCTGCCCATCATCGAAACCTTTACCCAGGCCGCCGACGTCGTCGTTGAACTCAGCGACATTTCGCTAGCCGGCCGCATCATCGCCAACTTCCCCGAAAACCTGACCGAAGCCCAGCGTCAGCCCGACGCCCTCACCGAACTCGGTGAACTGGCCAAAACGCCGGCCGCCAACATCATCAAGCTGCCCAACATCAGTGCCTCCATTCCCCAGCTAACGGCCGCTATTGCCGAACTGCAAAGCCACGGCTACGACATTCCCGACTACCCAGCCGAAGCCGAAACCGACGCCGAAAAGGCGATCAAAGCCCGCTACGCCAAGGTGCTGGGCAGCGCCGTCAACCCGGTGCTGCGCGAAGGCAACTCCGACCGGCGCGTGGCCGCCCCGGTGAAGCAATACGCCAAAAACAACCCCCATTCGATGGGTGCCTGGCGTGCCGACTCCCAATCTCACGTCGCCCACATGGACGGCGGCGACTTTTACGGCAGCGAAAAATCGGTGGAGATTGCCACGGCGGGCAGCGTGCGGATTGAGCTGGTAGACGAGGCGGGGCAGGTGCAGGTGTTGAAGGAAAAAACGGCCGTTATTCCCGGCGAACTCCTCGATGCCTCCGTCATGAGCCGCCGCGCCCTGCGTGCCTTCTACGCCGCCGAAATCGCAGACGCGAAAGAGAAAGGGGTGCTGCTTTCCCTCCACGTCAAAGCCACCATGATGAAAGTCTCCGACCCCATCCTCTTCGGCCACGCCGTCACCGTCTATTACAAAGACGTTTTCGACAAACACGCCGCCCTCTTTGACGAAATTGGCGTTAACCCCAACAACGGTCTGGGCGATGTCTACGCCAAAATCCAGAGCCTGCCCGACATGCAGCGCATCGAAATCGAAGCCGACATTGCCGCCTGCTACGAAACCCAGCCCCCCCTCGCCATGGTAGACTCCGACCGGGGCATCACCAACCTCCACGTCCCCAGCGATGTCATCATTGACGCCTCCATGGCCGCCGCCATTCGCTCCTCCGGCCAAATGTGGGGGCCAGACGGCAAGCTCCACGACATGAAGGCCATGATTCCCGACCGCTGCTATGCCACTATGTACCAGGAAATCATTAGCTTCTGCCAGGAAAACGGCGCGTTTGATGTCACCACCATGGGCAACGTCTCCAACGTCGGGCTGATGGCGCAAAAAGCCGAAGAGTACGGCTCCCACGACAAAACGTTTGAAATCCCCAGCGACGGCACCGTGCGCGTGGTGGACGACAGCGGCCAGGTGCTGCTTTCCCACGCCGTGGAGCAGGGCGACATCTGGCGCATGTGCCAGACCAAGGACGCGCCCATTCAGGATTGGGTCAAGCTGGCCGTCAACCGCGCCCGCGCCACCGGCTCCCCCGCCATCTTCTGGCTCGATGAAAACCGCGCCCACGACGCCAAGCTGATTCAAAAAATCCACCAATACCTGCCTGACTACGACACCGACGGGCTGGACATCCAGATTATGACCCCCGTAGCCGCCATGCGTGCCACCTGCGAACGCGCCAAAGCCGGGCAAGACACCATCTCCGTCACCGGCAACGTCCTGCGCGACTATCTCACCGACCTCTTCCCCATTCTGGAGCTTGGCACCAGCGCCAAAATGCTCTCGATTGTGCCGCTGCTGGCGGGCGGCGGGCTGTTTGAAACGGGGGCAGGTGGTTCTGCTCCCAAACACGTGCAGCAGTTTGTCAGCGAAGGGCATCTGCGCTGGGATTCGCTGGGCGAATTTCTGGCTCTGGCCGTCTCGCTGGAAGATTTGGGCGGCAAAAGCGGCAACGCCAGGGCGCAAATTCTGGCCGACGCACTCAACGATGCCACGGGACAAGTGCTTGCCAACAACAAATCACCGCTGCGCCGGGTGCATCAGCTAGACAACCGGGGCAGCCATTTCTATCTGGCACTGTACTGGGCGCAGGCATTGGCGGCACAGGACAAGGACGCGGCACTGCAAACCAAATTTGCCCCCGTCGCCGCCCAGCTTGCGACCAATGAAACGCAAATTCTGGCCGAACTGGAAGCCGCGCAGGGGCATCCGGTGGACATAGGCGGCTATTTCCAGCCCGATGCAGCCAAAACCACGGCCGCCATGCGCCCCAGTGCCACCTTTAACGCCATTTTGGCGGCGGCATAGGGGAAGCTGAACCGCAGAGGGCGCAAAGATCGCAAAGATTAAGAAAAAAGTCCGGTTCCCATGCTCCGCGTGGGAACCTCTTACTACCCGCTCTGCGATGAGAAAATATGAGCCAACATTTTGACGTGCTTGTGGTCGGTGCCGGGCTGTCGGGCGTATGCGCGGGGTATTATTTGCAAACGCAATGCCCCGGCAAAAGCTATGCCATTCTGGAAAGCCGCGATGCGATTGGCGGCACGTGGGATTTGTTCCGCTACCCCGGCGTGCGCTCCGATTCCGACATGTACACGCTGGGCTACAGCTTTCACCCCTGGCAAAATCCAAAGGCGATTGCCGACGGCCCGGCGATTTTGGACTATGTGCGGCAAACGGCCGTTTCCCACCACATTGACCACCACATCCGCTACCACCACCACGTCACCACCGCCCGCTGGTCATCCACCACCAGCCAGTGGCACGTTGCCGCGCAGCGCGGCGCAGATAAGGAGCCAGTAGAATTTACCTGCAACTTCCTCCTCCTGTGCAGCGGCTACTATGACTACGACGAAGGTCACGCGCCCGTTTGGGAGGGGATGGAGGGGTTTAACGGCCGTTTCATCCACCCCCAACATTGGCCGGAGAGCCTCGACTACAGCGGCAAACGGGTCGTCGTCATCGGCAGCGGCGCAACGGCCGTTACCCTCGTCCCCGCCATGACCGAACAGGTCAGCCACATCACCATGCTCCAGCGCTCCCCCACCTACATCGTCCCCGGCCCCAGCGAAGATGCCTTTGCCAACAAGCTCCACCGCACCCTTCCGGCCGGCGTCGCCCACTGGCTCGCCCGCTGGAAATTCATCCTCCAGGGCATCTACTACTTCTTCCTCGCCCGCCGCTTCCCCGCCGCCACCAAAGAAACCATCCTCAAAGCCGCCCAGGACGAACTCGGCCCCGATTACGACGTCGCCACCCACCTCTCCCCGCGCTACAACCCCTGGGATCAGCGGGTCTGCCTCATTCCCGACTCCGATTTGTTCAAGGCGATCAACAGCGGCAAAGCCTCCATCGTCACCGACGAAATTGACCATTTCACCCCCGACGGCATCCAGCTCCGCTCCGGCAGCCACCTCCCGGCCGACCTCATCGTCACCGCCACCGGGCTAAAGGTCAAGCTCATGGGCGGTCTACAGCTTTGGGTAGATGACAAACCAGTCGTCCTCAACGAACTGATCACCTACAAAGGGATGATGTACAGCAACGTCCCCAACCTCGCCACCGTTTTTGGCTACACCAACGCCTCCTGGACGCTCAAATGTGAGCTAATCATCGGCTACGTCTGCCGCCTACTCAACCACATGGATCGCCACGGCTACCGCCAATGCACCCCTCGCCTCGACACCCTCCCCACCGCCACCACCCTGGCCGTTGATTTGGAATCGGGCTACATTCAGCGGGCAGCCGACAGAATGCCGCGCCAGAGCGAAAAACGGCCGTGGCGCGTCTACCAAAACTACCTCATTGACCTCTTCTACCTCGGCTATAGCCGCATCGCCGACGGCACGATGATATTTTCCTGACATCGGTCAAATGTTGCTTCACAACCGCTTCGCGTACAGGAAAATCTGCGTTCCCGTTTTTCCGACCTTCGCCCGTGTTACCCCCTGCCCCAAGTTGCTATACTGGCAGCATCACAGGTTCTGTTGACCTTTCAGAATTTGAACCGCAGAGGACGCAGAGATAGCGAAGAAAACAAGGTAAATCTCTGCGATCTTTGCGCCCTCTGCGGTGGAATCTGCTTCTTTCTGCCAAACGTCAACACAACCTGGGCAGAGGGATGATTTATGTCGGCTTTTTCGCGTCTGTCGTTGGCAAAACAATATATGTTCGTTAGCCTCCTGGTGATGTTGGGGGGGCTGGTTGCCATTGGATTCTGGGTGAGTCGGCAGATAGAAACGGCCGTTACCAACCGCACCGCCGCCATCACCGCCCTCTACGTAGACAGCCACCTCTCCCCCTATTTGCAGCCCCTTGCCACCCGCCAGGATCTCACCCCCGCCGACCTCGATAGCCTGCAAAACCTGCTTGCCACAACCCCACTCGGCCAACAAATTGTCTCTTTCAAAGTATGGTCTCCAAACGGCACCGTTCTCTACAGCCCCATCCCGGAACTGGTGGGACAGCAATTTGCCATTCAGGGCGGATTGGCGCAAGCACTACACGGCAACGTTGACTCCGAAATCAGCCACCTTGATGACCCGGAGCAACTGTTTGAACGCCAGCATTGGGACACGCTGATTGAAACTTATGCCCCAATTCGTCAGCAGGGAGGCGACCAGATCATTGCCGTGGCTGAGTTTTACCAGACGACGGATGAATTAACGGCCGTTATCCGCGCCGCCCAAATACAAAGCTGGTTAGCGGTGGGGGGGGTCATAACGGCCGTTTATCTCCTTCTCGCCAGCCTCGTCCAACGCGCCAGCAACACCATCACCAGCCAGCAAGCCACCCTGCAAAGCAACGTTACCCAGCTCCAAACCCTCCTCACCCAAAACAGACAGCTCCACAACCGCCTCCGCCGCGCCGCCGCCCGCTCCACCGCCCTCAACGAACAATATTTGCGCCGCATCTCCGCCGACCTCCACGACGGCCCCGCCCAAGACCTCGCCCTTGCCCTGCTGCGGCTAGACCCACTCGCCGAAGAAATCAATGCCACCATCCCCCCCGATGCCCAGCAAGACCTCAACACCATCCACCTCGCCCTCCAATCCTCCCTGCGCGAGCTACGCATCATCTCCGCCGGGCTGCGACTGCCCGAAATCCAAACCGCCACCCTGCACAAAACCATCCAGCGAGCCATCCACGACCACGAGCAAAAAACCGGCTGCGCCGTCACCACCGACCTCCACACCCTCCCCCTCGACGCTCCCTTTCCCGTCAAAATCACCCTCTACCGCCTCCTCAAAGAAGCCCTCACCAACGGCTACCGCCACGCCCAGGGCAAAGCCCAGGCCGTCCGCATCACCGCCGACCCCGCCATCCTCCACGTCACCATTTCCGACGCAGGGCCGGGGCTGCCACCCCAGAAAGCCCCCACCGATGCCCCACCCACCCAGCTCGGCCTCATCGGTATGCGCGAACGGGTCGAACTGCTCGGCGGCCAATTTGAAATCCACAGCACCCCCAACCAAGGCACCACCATCCACGCCACCCTACCCTTGGACACCCAAGAAAGCTTTGAATAACCAATAACGAAAAGAGATTGGAGATTAGAGATTAGGGATTATAAACCCTCACAAATCTCCAATCTCCAATCCATCTCACGCACTCCAAGGAACAACACCCATGCCCAACCCCATCCGCATTCTCGTCGCCGATGACCACCCCCTCTTTCGCGCTGGTGTCGTCGCCTCCCTCAGCCGCCAGCCCAACTTCATCGTCATCGCCGAAGCCAGCAGCGGCGAAGAAGCCTACACCCTGGCCGCCGAACATCTGCCCGACATCCTCCTGCTCGACATCACCATGCCCGGCGAAGGGGGCATTTCCGCCGCCCATCGCATCGCCTCCGCCTTCCCCATCGTCCGCATCATCATGCTCACCGTCTCCGAAGACCAGGACAACCTGCTCAACGCCCTCAAGGCTGGAGCCAAGGGATACGTTTTGAAAGGGGTTTCCGCCCGCGAACTAGCCACCGCCGTTCGCACCGTCGCCGACGGCGATGTTTATATTTCCGCCCAGCTTGCCGGTGGCATTCTTTTTGAAATGACCCACAATCCCGTTACCCCCAAAGACCCGTTCAGCGAACTTACCGAACGAGAGCGGCAAATTCTGACCCTATTGGCCGATGGGCTAACCAATCGGGAGATTGGCAGCCAGCTTTTTCTGGCGGAAAAGACGATCAAACATTACATGACCAACATTCTGCAAAAACTCCAGGTGCGAAGCCGCGTTGAGGCCGCCCTGCTGGCGCAAAAACACGGCCTGACCGAGGACGAATTCAGATAAACCATGTGCCATACCCTGCATAATCACTCCGATAAAGCATTGCTTCAGGCGTGCCGTCAGGGAAATGAAGCTGCTTGGGAGCAGCTTGTTGCCCGGTATGAACGGCTTGTTTATGCCATTCCCCTCAATTACGGCCTCAGCCGGGACGAAGCGGCCGACATTGCCCAGAACAGCTTTATTTTGCTGCTGCAAAACCTGGACAGCCTGCGCGACGATGAACGGCTGGGGGGATGGCTGGCAACGGTTGCCCGCCGCCACAGTTGGCGCGCCCTGGCGCACCGCCAGCGGGAGCAAGCAACCCCGGCCGAAGAATTGGCAACGCTCCCCAACCAGGTTGACGACAGCCTGCGGCAGCAGCGGGAGCAACAAGAGCAGATGGAATGGGTAATGTCCGGCCTGAACCAGCTTGACGACCGCTGCCGCCAACTGCTGCTGGCACTTTATTTTGAACCTGACTCGCCGACTTATGAAGCCATTGCTCACCAATTTAACATGCGCGTGGGCAGCATTGGCCCCACACGCGCCCGCTGTTTGGCACGGCTCAAGGAAATTCTGCCAAATTGATCAAAAATTGATGTATTTTTGGGTATGGGTCGCGGCACTTATCTAGTAGAGAAACAAATTTTGGGAGTATTGTGTATGGCAGAACAAAACAAACTCACATTTGAACAGTTGGCAGCGTGGGCAGAAGGGACATTAAGCGAGACAGAAACGGCCGTTATTAACCACCTCATCACCCGCGCCGACCCCGACACCCAGGCCACCGCCGCCTGGCTGCAAACCTTTTTCCGCACCAGCCGCGCCATCAACCTGCCCGCCCCCCCTGCCAGGCTACGCCAAACCCTCAAAGACCAGTTTGCCGCCTATGCCCAGAAAAAACGGCCGTTATCCCTCTGGCAACGCCTCCTCGCCAACCTCACCTTCGACAGCTACACCCAGCCCAGCCTCGCCGCCGCCCGCGCCGCCGTCGAATCCGGCACCCGCCAGCTTCTCTACACCTCCAACCTTGCCGACATCGCCCTAACCATCCAGCCCGGCCAGGAACCATTCACCCTCAGCGGCCAAATCTTCTCCCCCGACATCGAAAACCTCGCCACCTTTGTGGTGGAACTGCACCAAAACGAACATACCCTGACCTTCACCGTCGCCAACGACCTCGGCGAATTCAACTTCACCGACCTCCACGACGGCGTATACACCCTCGTCATCGGCAACGACTCAGGCGAAATGCAGCTACCCCCCTTTCGCTTACAGGCCAACTAACCGATGAGCAACACCTTTGATCCCACCCTCATTGCCGACCTGCTGGCTGCGCCTACGGTGGAAGCGCAAATTTTGCTGCTGCAAGCCAGTGGGCTAATTGATGAACCCGGCCTGACCCAACTGCTCGACCATGCCACCGGGCTGGCGCGGACAAACCCCGGCCATGCGCGGCGGCTGGCCGTGCTTTGCGCCACCGTTGCCACCGACCACAACCTGCCAACCCTCATCCCCCCTGCCGCCTATCTGCAAGCCCAAACCTACGCCCTCAACGGCGAGTTTGGACACGCAGCTCAGTTGATTGCTGCAGCCCGCGCTGGCTACCAGCGGCTGGGCAACGGCGAAGCAGCCCTCCGCACCAACGTGGGTCTCATGCACGTCCTCGGTGAATCGGGGCGTTATGAGGAAGCGTTGGCGGCAGGGCAAGCGATTTTGGCGGGGATTAACGGCCGTTCTCCCCACCCCCTCACCGCCCTCGCCCAGCACAATCGCGGCACCTGCTTTGAGCAACTCGGCCGCTATGACGAAGCCATCGCCGCCTACGCCCAGGCCGAAGCCACCTACCAACTGCTCGACATGCGCGAACCGCTCGGTCACGTTCGCAACAATCGCGGCCTTGTCTTGCTTAGCCTGGGGCAAGCCCGCGCCGCCCTCACTGCCTTCACCGCCGCCGCCGACCTCTACACCAGCGAAGGCAGCACCTTCTCCCTCGCCCGCACCTGGACAAACCTGGGCGAAACCCGGCTCCTGCTAGGCGACTACCAGCAAAGCTTGACCCTGTTTGACCAGGCGCACCAATTTTTCCAGCAGCAAGATGCCTTGGCCGAACACCACATTTTGCTGCTGGGTCGCGCCAAGGCGTATTTGGCACTCAACCTTTTCAGCCAGGCGCAAAATGCGTATGAGGAAGTAGAAAGCCTGCTCCGTTCGGCCGGCATGGCCCACCACCACGCCCACGCTTTGTGGGGATTGGGCATCGCCCACCGCGCCCAGCAGCAATTTGACGAAGCGGCAACGGCTCTGGCCGCCGCCAACGACGCTTTTGCCGCCGTGGGCAACCAACCCTTGCGGGTCAGCGTGCTGCTGGAGCAGGCCGCGCTGGCAGCAGCACAAGGCAACCGGGGCGCAGCCTTGCAGCAGACCCAGCAAGCGTTTGCCCTAATCGGCGCCCAAAATTGGCCCATCCAAACGTTCTTTACCCGGCTGCGGCTGGCCGACCTGCTGCTGCCCGACACAACCGCCGCCGAAAGCCACCTGCTGGCGGCACAAACCATCAGCCAATCGCTGGCACTGCCCCATTTGCGCTACCGGGTGAACCAGCGGCTGGGGCGGCTGCGGCTGCTGCAAGGAGCATACCCGGCAGCACAGCAGTTACTGCAAACGGCCGTTTTCGACATCGAACAACTGCGCGGCAACCTGGCCCACGAAGCCCTGCGCCTCTCCTTTCTCGACGACAAAACGACCGCCTATGAAGATCTAATCCAGCTTTACCTGCTGCAAAACGACGTGGAGCAGGCGTTTGCCACCGCCGAACAGGCCAAATCCCGCACCCTGGCCGAACTATTGGCCGGTCTCATTGCCGTGCAGCAGCCAGCCAACAGCGACATCGCCGCTCGGCTACAGGCGTTGCAAGCCGATCTCAACGCCATCTACAACGAGGTGCTGGGGCTTGACCAAGGGGGCGAACGGCAGCCCCGGCTGCTGGGTGATTTGAACAGCCAAGCGCGGCGGCTGGAACAGGAAATCAACCGGCTGCGGCTCCAGTTTCCGGCGGCTGCCCCGCAGGGCGACCCGCTGCTAACGGCCGTTCTGCCCAGCCGTCCCCACCTGCCAACCGACACCACGATGCTCGCTTACCACATGATTGGCGACGAAATTTTGGCCTTTGTGCAGCACGCCAACGGCCGTTTAACCGTGTTTCGCCAATTGAGCAGCGTAACGGCCGTTTCCCACGCCCTACAGCGGCTCGACATCCAGTGGCAGCGTTTCCGCGTCGGCTCCGACTTTATCAACCGCCATCAAAAACAGTTAGAACGCTCTGCCCAAACCGTCCTGCAAACCCTGCACCAGGCGCTGATCGCCCCGCTTGCCCACACCCTCACCACCCAGCGCCTGCTCATCATCCCCCACGGATTGCTGCACCAGCTTCCCTTCCACGCCCTGTTCGATGGCGAACGTTATTTGCTCGACCAGTACGAAATTGCCTACGCCCCCAGTGCCACCATTTTCAACCTGTGCCAGCAGCGTCCCATCCAGACAACTGGCCCAGCTCTGGTGCTGGGTGTCTCCGACCCGTCCATTCCCCACGTCGTGGCCGAAGCAGAGGCCATTGCTGCCACCGTCGGCGACGCGCAGCTCTTTTTGGATGAGGCGGCAACAACGGCCGTTTTTCACCACCACGCCCCCCACAGCCGCCTTCTCCACCTCGCCTGCCACGGCCTCTTCCGCAGCGGCAACCCCATGTTTTCCGCCCTCAAGCTCCACAACGCCTGGCTCACCGCCAGCGACGTGGCAAACCTGCCGCTGCGCCACCCCCTCGTCGTCCTCAGTGCCTGCGAATCAGGGCGCAGCCAGATTTTGGGCGGCGACGAAATCTTGGGGCTTTCCCGCGCCTTCCTCGGTGCCGGAGCCGCCGCTCTAGCCGTCAGCCTGTGGCTGGTGGAAGACAAAACCACCGCCCAGCTTATGAGCGACTGGTATCAACGGTTACAACAGCACGGCCATGCCGCTGCACTGCGGGCTGCCCAGCTTGCCTTAAAGGAACAATATCCCCACCCCTACTACTGGGCACCTTTTATTTTGGTGGGGCAATTCTAGGTTTTGAACCGCAAAGGACGCAGAGGACGCAGAGAAAGAGAAGAAAAAGGTAAATCTCTGCCATCTCTGCGGCGAAATCTGCGTCTTTTTACCAAAAGTAAACATAACTTGGTATGTATCGGAATACATTTATTGCTTAGGGAGAAGAAAGGAACATGAACAGATTATTTGGCACGCAACAGCTTACCCCCCTCATCTTGACCACCATCATCCTCGGCCTGTTCTTCATTGGCTATGCCCCGGTGCTGGCAAAAGACAAAACGCCGCAGGTGGCGGATCAACTGCTGGTGCAGCTTAACCCGCTGGCCGGGGCAACGATTGCGGATATCAATGCAACTTATAGCACAAGTACGCTGCGGCAATTAACGGCCGTTACCGACCTCTACCTGCTGCAAACCCCGCCCGGCACCAACCCCAAAGAGCTGGCTGAAACAATGGCACTAGATTTGCGCCTGCTTTTTGCTGAACCCAACTACCTCAGCGAAACTCCCGAAGCCATCGGCAGCTCTGCCTGGGTGTGGGGCGGCGAAGATGACGCGCCCTATGGCGAGCAATACGCCGCCGATCTGCTCAACCTGGCTCCCGCCCACGCCCTCAGCACCGGTGCCGACACCATTGTCGCCATTGTAGACACTGGCGTAGACCTTGACCACCCGGCCCTGGCCGATGCCATCATCGCTGGCTACGACTTTGTGGACGGCGACAGCGACCCGGATGACGAACTCAGCGGCGACCCCAGCCGGGGCCATGTCGGCGGTCACGGCACCCACGTTGCTGGTATCGTCCATCTGGTGGCTCCGGATGCCCGCATCATGCCGCTGCGGGTGCTTGCCAGCAACGGGCGCGGCGACGTGTTTAGCGTGGCCGAAGCTGTGGTGTTTGCCGCCGAACAGGGTGCTAATGTCATCAACCTCAGTTTGGGCATGGCAAGCCATTCCGACACGCTGAAAACGGCCGTTCGCTACGCCACCGAGCGGGGGGTGGTGGTGGTCGGCGCGGCGGGCAATTTGGGCAACAAGGAGAAGCAGCACCCAGCGGCCACGCAATGCGTGTTGGGAGTAACGGCCGTTAATGCCACCCGCCACAAAGCCGATTTCGCCAGCTACGGCAGCTGGGTCGCCTACGCCGCCCCCGGCGATGCCATCTACAGCACCTTCCCCAACGGCAGCTACGCCTGGTGGAGCGGCACTTCCATGGCCGCCCCCTTTGTTGCCGGGCAAGCCGCCCTGCTGCACCAGCTTGACCCAGCCATCAATGTCCGCGACATCGCCCTGCTCATCGCCCACACCAGCGAAAACCTCGACCCCCTCAACCCTGCCTTTGCTGGCAACCTTGGCGCCGGGCTGCCCAACATCGCCGCCAGCCTGGAACGGCTGGCAAGCGGCGACATCCCCACTTCAAATCGCGGCATCATGAGTGACCAATGCGTTAAACAATCGTCCTAACGCCCGTTGGTCTGGCTGTGGTCAGCTTGCCGTGTGAAAGGAGATCCGTCGGCAAACTGACCGCAGCCACCATTGCACCCAACTTTATCCGCAGTTTTTAACCATTAGCTGAATATTGGAGGCATACGATGCCCACACGACCTTTGTTTTGGCAATTGCCACTACTTTTGCTACCTGCTGTCCTGGTGACGTTTATCAGCCTGTTTGCGCTGCTGCCCAGCACGCTGGCCGCCACCACCCAGACCGATCTACTTGCGCCCCGGCCGCAGCTGCTCCACCAGCCAGAAGTGCTGCTGCTCCAGCCTGTTGCTGCCAACCATGAAACAAGCGGGGAACAAACGGCCGTTTCCCCCACCCACCACGTTCATTTCTCCAGCCAACAATTGGCCGTTACTTTTTCCAACCAAACATCACTTATAAACAAAGGAAACAGAAATGGCAGCTAAGATTCGCATTTTACTCTATTCACACGACACCTACGGCCTCGGCCACCTGCGCCGCAGCCTCACCATCGCCGGGCAGCTTGCCCAGGACATTCCCCACAGCCACCAACTCTTGCTCACCGGCTCCATGCTCGCCGGAGCGTTCCAGCTTCCCCCCCGGCTGGACATGATCAAACTGCCCGCCCTCAGCAAACGTTCCAGCGGCGCCTACAAAGCCCGCACCCTGCCGCTAACGCTGCGCCAAACCATAAGCTGGCGCGAGCAGATGATTTTGCAGGCCGCCCAGGCGTTTCGCCCCGACCTGCTGCTGGTAGATAAATCCCCCGCCGGGGTTCACGGGGAGCTGCTGCCCACGCTGCGCCACCTCAAAACATGGTCGCCCCAAACCAAAATTGTGCTGGGAATGCGCGACATTGAGGATTCCCCGGCCAAAACGCAGGCGGAATGGGCGGCAGGCGGCATCTACCCGCTGCTGGAAGAGGTGTACGACCGGATTTTGCTTTATGGTGAACCGGATATTTTTGACCCGGCGACGGCGTATTGGCTACCAGAAACGGCCGTTTCCAAACTCACCCCCTGTGGCTATCTCGGCCGGCCCCACCCCACCACCGACCCCGCCCGTGTCCGCCGTGAACTCAGCCTCAGCGACGGCCAGCCGCTCATCGTTCTCACCGTCGGCGGCGGTGGCGACGGCTACAGCATCATCCAGCAATACCTCGACATGCTCCGCAGCCAGCGGCCGACCCTCGCCCACACCCTCATCGTCACCGGCCCGCTGATGGCGCAAAGCAAGCGCAAGTTGCTGCAACAAGCCGCCGCCCTACCAAATCTAACTCTGCGCGAATTCACCCCCGACCTGATGAGCTACCTCGCCGCCGCCGACCTCGTAGTCAGTATGGCGGGCTACAACACCGTCTGCGAAATCTTGTCGCTAGGCAAACGCGCCCTGCTCATCCCCCGCAGCCGCGTCCGCGCCGAACAGCAAATGCGGGCCACCCTGCTGGCCGAACGTGGCCTCGTCCACATGCTAAACAGCGAAGAAGCCACCCCCGCCCGGCTCCACCACGCCATCACCACCGCCCTAGCCGCCCCCGCCCCCACCGCCACCCTCAACCTCAACGGGCTGCAGCGCGTTAGCGCCGAAATCGGCCGTTTGCTCACCCAGCCAGCCATGCCCAGCAATGAACAAACGGTTCTGGTTAACGAGTTTTATCAATCATAGTGATTAGAGATTGGAGATTGGAGATTGATGAAGGTTCACAATCTCCAATCTCCAATCTCCAATCCCCATTCATCCAATGAACTTAAAAATCGCCTACATTCTCAAAATGTACCCACGCTTCTCCGAAACCTTTGTGGTCAACGAAATTTTGGAGCTGGAGCGGCGCGGCGTAGATGTTCGCATCTACTCGCTGCGGAAACCCGACGACGGCCGTTTTCATGCCAACCTCGCCAAAGTCAAAGCCAACGTCATCTACGTACCGCAAAACCCGGAAATGGAACCCGACCGCATCCGCGAAGCCCACCGCCGCCTGCGTCAATGCCTACCCGCCAGCTACCAGCAGGTTTACGATGCCACCGCCAGCAAAGGCAACCCCTTCATCCTCAAACGGTTTTTACAGGCTGGTTACATTGCCGACCATTTGCTGCGCCACCCCGTGGACGGAATGCACGCCCATTTTGCCACCAGCGCCACCCGCGTCGCCAACCTCGTCCAGCAGCTTATCGGCCTGCCCTACAGCTTCACCGCCCACGCCAAAGATATCTTCCACGACAGCGTACAGCCCGCCTCCCTGGTGCAAAAAATCGCCGCCGCCCGCTTTGTCGTCACCGTCAGCCAGTTTAACCAGCAGCACTTGCAAACCCTGCTCGGCGACACCCCGGCCGATGTGCGCTGCCTCTACAACGGCATTGACCTGCGCCGCTTCCGCCCCAGCACCACCCCGCGCCAGCCCAACCTCATTCTGGGCGTGGGGCGGCTGGTGGAAAAGAAGGGGTTTGATGTGCTGATTGATGCCTGCGCCCTGCTGCGTCAATGGGGCATTGATTTTCGCTGTGAAATCATTGGCAAGGGAGAAAAAGAAGAAGCATTAAAGGGGCAAATTGAACGGCTGGGATTGCAAACTCAGGTAAAGCTGGTGGGAGCCAAACCGCAGGACAAGGTGCTGCAAGCGTACCGCCGCGCTGCCGTTTTTGCCCTGCCCTGCACCATTGCCGCCGATGGCAACCGGGATGGGCTGCCGACGGTGCTGCTGGAGGCGATGGCAACGGGATTAACGGCCGTTTCCACCCACCTCATCGGCATCCCCGAAATCATTGACCACGGCCAAAACGGGCTACTCGTTCCCCCCAACAACAGCCAAGCCCTGGCCGAAGCCCTCGCCATTTTGCTGCAAAACCCGCAGATGCGGCAGCGGCTGGGGGCAGGCGGCCGGGAAAAAGCAACGGCCGTTTTTGACGTGCGCCACAACGTCGGCCAACTGCTCACCTGGCTGGCCGAACCCGGCCAACCCGCACCCCAACCCAACAACACCATCCAAACCCTGATTGACGAGCTGCCCCTGCCCCAACTGCCCGTCCCCATGCCGTTGGAGGAGGTCTTTGCAGCGCTATGAACATCCTCTACCTTTCTGCCGACCGAGGCATTCCCGTGCGCGGCCACAAAGGAGCCTCTGTTCACGTTCGCATGTTGTGCAACGCCTTCGTCGCCGCCGGAAACCATGTAACCATTGTCACGCCGCGCCCCGGCCCCGACGATGGCCCCGCGCCGCAGGCCACCCTGCTCACCGCCCCCTTGCTGACGCATCACGATCAGCCAATGGGGGTGTTTGTCGAGCAGTGCAATAACTCGCTATACGAATTTTGCCTGGCAGAACTGCAACGCCAGC
>WBZL01000518.1_pt1 | contig 42985 bp, 43 predicted proteins | sample 5204291 | NCBI WGS metagenome assembly WBZL01 (sample SAMN12344345, study PRJNA552823) | activated sludge metagenome | biome: Activated sludge suspended growth; feature: Nitrification reactor; material: Wastewater; isolation source: activated sludge from nitrification reactor of wastewater... | reverse complement strand
CTCCGGCATCCCGGCGAAGCTGCACCGCGCCTACGCCTGGTTCATGGTCACCGACCATTCGGACGGCATGGGCACGATCAACGAGATCGTCGCCGGCAATCCCGAGATGATCGCCGACAAGACGCTCGCGGGCTGGCGCGACGCCTTGAACTCCGGCGACGCGGCGCGCGCCGCGACCGCAAAGAGCGAACTCATCGTCATGCAGTCCACCGGCAAACTGCCGGCGGTCATCATGGATCCGAAGTGGATGAAGTCGGCCTGGGAGAGGACCGTCAAGGCCGCCGAGGACTTCAACCGTCCCGGCAAGTTCTCCACGTTCATCGCCTTCGAGTGGACGGTCAATGCGGGCGGCGGCGACAACCTGCACCGCAACGTCATCTTCCGTGACGGCGCCGACCGCGTCCTGAAGGTCCGCCCGCTGACGACCTTCGAGACGCAGGATCCAGGCAGGCTCTGGGCGTGGATGGCGAACTACGAAAACAGCACTGGGGGTCAGGTTCTGGCGATCCCGCACAACGGCAACATGTCGAACGGGCGCATGTTCGAGGAGCAGCAGTTCGACGGCTCGCCGATGACCGCGGACTGGGCGAGCATGCGCGCGAAGTACGAGCCACTGTTCGAAGTCACGCAGGTCAAGGGTCAGAGCGAGTCCCATCCGCTGCTCTCGCCGAGCGACGAGTTCGCGAACTGGGACCTCTGGGATCGCGGCAACCTGATCCTGAAGCCGAAACCCAGGGGCGCTCTGAAGCACGAATATTGGCGCGAGGCGCTGAAGTCGGGCCTCCGGCTCGAGGGCTCGCTCGGCACCAATCCGTTCATGTACGGCGCGAACGGCGCGACCGACACGCACACCGGGCTTTCGACGACCGAGGAAGACAATTTCTACGGCAAGTTCAAGACGCTGGAGCCGCGGCCCGGCCGCTGGGAGTTCCCGGTCATCGAAGGCCCGACCGGCAGCTACATGGGTTGGGAGCAGGCGGCCTCCGGCGTCATGGGTGTCTGGGCCACCGCAAACACGCGCGAGGCGCTCTGGGATGCGATGCAGCGCAAGGAAACCTTCGCGACCACCGGACCGCGCATGCGGGTCCGGTTCTTCGGCGGCTATGGCCTCGACGCCGGCGACCTCGCCGGCGATTTCGTCGCCGCCGGTTACGCGAAGGGCGTGCCGATGGGCGGCGTGATCAAGCGCGCCGGGGACGGCGTGCCCACCTTCCTCGTCGCGGCGACGAAGGATCCGGAGGGCGCCAATCTCGACCGCGTCCAGGTCGTCAAGGGATGGCTCGACTCGACGGGTGAGACCCACGAGAAGGTCTACGAGGTGAAGTGGTCGGGCGACCGCCAGCCGGATGCCAAGGGCAAGCTGCCGCCGGTCGGCGATACCGTGGATCGAGGCAAGGCGACCTACACGAATACCATCGGCGCCGCCGAACTCGTGGGGGCCTTCTCGGATCCCGATTTTGACCCGACGCAGAAGGCGTTCTACTACGTGCGGGTGCTCGAGATCCCGACGCCGCGCTGGACGCTGTACGACAAGCTCCGCTTCAACGAGACGGTTCCGGGGAGCGTCCCGCTGGTGCACCAGGAGCGCGCGTTCAGCTCGCCGATCTGGTATGCACCTTGATGCGACGCCTGCTGCGGGAACCGCTGCTGCATTTCCTGCTGCTGGGCGTCCTGCTTTTCCTGGCGTATGGGTGGCTCGATCGCGCCGGCCTCGCTGCGCCCAACGAGATCGTCGTCTCGCGCAGCCAGGTCGAAGGGCTCGTGATGCGATTCGAGCGGGTCTGGCGACGGCCGGCGACGGTCGATGAGCAGCAGGCGCTGATCGACAGCTGGGTGCGCGATGAGGTGTTCTACCGCGAGGCGATCGCGATGGGACTCGAACAGGACGACCCGGTCGTACGCCGGCGCCTGAGCCAGAAGGCACAGTTCATCCTGGACACGGGCACGCAACCTGCACCGCCCACCGATGCCGAACTGCAGGCCTGGCTCGACGCGCACGCCGACCGGTACCAGATCGCGCCGGCTTACGTGCTGCGCCAGCGGTACTTCGACCCGGCGCGCCACGGCGAGCGCATCGATCTGGTGGTCGCCCAGGCCAGACGCGACCTTGCGGCCGGCCGCAAGGCTGCCGGCGATCCGACCATGCTTCCGGCGGAACTCGACGGTAGCGCTGACGACGTGGAGCGGCAATTCGGCACCGGATTCGAGGGTGAACTCCGGACGCTTCCGGTCGGGGGCTGGCAGGGGCCCGTGCGCTCCGAGTTCGGATTGCACCTGGTCGAGCTGACGAATCGCTCCGCGGCACGCAGGGCCCGACTGGCCGAGGTGCGGGCCGAAGTCGCGCGCGATCTGGCGAAATCACGTCGCGACGCTGCGCAGCAAGCAGTCTATGAAAAGCTGCGCGCCAGATACGCCGTCCGGATCGAAGCGGAGGAGCCGGCGCGATGATCGGCACGCGGGCACGGCGATGGCTGCGGCTCACCCCGCTGCTGGTTGCGATCCTGCTCGGCACCTTGCCCGCGGGCGCCGACGTCTTCCGCCCGGCATATCTCGAACTGCGGGAGACGGCAGACGGACACTATGAGGTGCTGTGGAAGGTCCCCGCACTCGGTGACCGGCGCCTGGCGGCGGTGGTCCGCTGGCCCGATGGAACGCGAATCGTCACCCAGCCTGCCGGCCACTTCGAGGGCGGCGCGTTCCTGGAACGATGGCGCATCGAGCGTGCGGGCGGCCTGACGAACCAGACAATCTCGATCGACGGCCTGGTCGGCGGCGCGACCGACGTGATCGTGCGCGTCGAGCGCGCCGACGGTACGAGCCAGATGGAGCGTCTGCTGCCCGAAAATGCGCGCTTCACCGTGGCGGCGCCGGCCGGCACCGGTGCGGTCGCGTGGTCATACCTCGTGCTCGGCATCGAGCACATCCTGAGCGGCGTCGATCACCTGCTGTTCGTGCTCGCCCTCCTCCTCATCGTGCGCGGCGGCAGGCGCGTCCTGCTGACGATCACCGCCTTCACCGTCGCGCACAGCATCACGCTGGTCGCCGCGACGCTCGGCTGGGCGCATGTGCCGGGCCCGCCGGTCGAGGCAATGATCGCGCTCAGCATCGTCTTCGTCGCGTCCGAGATCGTGCACGGGCTGCGCGGCCAACCCGGCCTGACGGCGCGCGCGCCGTGGCTCGTGGCGTTCACCTTCGGGTTGCTTCACGGTTTCGGCTTTGCCGGTGCGCTCGCCGAGGTCGGGCTGCCACCGAAGGCGATCCCGGTCGCGCTCCTGATGTTCAACGTCGGCGTCGAGACCGGACAGCTCCTGTTCGTGGCCGCGGCGCTGACCGCGGGCGCGCTGATCGCGCGCCTGCCCGTCGCGCGGCCGGCGTGGACGAACTATGCCCTGCCCTATGCGATCGGCACGGTCGCGATGTTCTGGGTCATCGAGCGGGTTGCGGCATTCTCTTGAGCCGCGTTGCGCTCCTGCAGCTTCGACAGCCCCCAGTTGGCGTACAAGCGTGAATGCACGAAATACGGATCCGCCGCCGTCAGCTCGCCCGCGCGGCCGCTGCGCGGCTCCGGCCCTGAACCGATGCGTGGCCCGGCCGGGCATGTCGGGCGCGTATCGCGTCCAAAACTCAGGCGGCGCCGGGCGGGGCTCCCGCGGAACCTGCGAGGTGGTTGACCGCCCGGAACGCGAACACCATGCCGGGACCGATCGTGCCGCCGGGGCCGGCGTAGGCGCGCCCCAGCGCGGCAGCCGAGTTGTTGCCGACGCAATACAGGCCCGGAACAGGCTGCCCGGCCTGGTCCAGCACCTGGCCGTGCGCGGTGATCGCCGGCCCGCCCCGCGTGCCGGTGTCGCCGGGCTCGACTTTCACGGCGTAGTACGGCGCGGTGTCGATGGGCACGAGGCACGGATTCGGCTTCGCGGAACGCAGCGACCAGTAGCGGTCGTGGACGCTGTTGCCGCGTCCGAATTCCGGATCGACGCCGGTGCGCGCGTATTCGTTGTTGCGACGTACCGTTTCGACGAGGCCCGTCGCATCGACGCCGATCTGCCGCGCAAGGCCTTCGAGCGTGTCGTCCTTGAACAGGAAGTCGCCCCACCATTCCTTCGGCGCCTTGGAGTCGGGGAACGCCACGCTCGGCAGCAACGGACCGAACGGGCAGTTCTTGCGGTAGCGGGCGTCGAACACCCACCACGCAGGAATCGCGCCGCCCGAACGGGCGTGCTCGGTGTACATCGCGAGCTGAAAGCGGTCGTACGACAGTGCCTCGTTGGCAAAGCGCCTGCCCTGGCGATTCACGCACACCGAGCCGCCGAAACCACGCTCGGCAAACACCGGCTGCGCACCTTGCGGCACGGCGGGATTGCGCACGGTCGGCGTACCCCAGCTGAGGTCCATGTGCTCGAGCTTTGCGCCGATCGCCTCGGCCGCGCGGATGGCATCGCCCGTATTGAGGCCGGCCGGCGTCGCGGCCCATTCCTGACGCGTCGGATGCGGCAGGTATTGCTCGCGCATCGCCTGGTTGCGCTCGAACCCGCCCGCCGCCAGCACGACGCCGCGTCGCGCGCGCAGTGTCACCGTCTGGTCGCCGCGCCGTGCGACGACGCCGCGCACGCGGCCATCCTCGACGACCAGGGATTCCAGCGCGCATTCGAGCCACAGCGGGATCCCGCGCTCGAGCATCGCGTGGCGCAGGCCACCGATCAGCGCACTGCCGAGGCACAGCCGCCGGTCACGTCGGGTGCGAAATCGCCAGGGAATGTCGAACCAGTAGCGCAGCACCATGCGCAAAACGACTCCGAACCACCCAGGCGCCTTGGTCGCCATGACGTTCGACTCGGGGATCGTCATGCCGATGCCGTTGAGCGTCGAACCCGGATGGGTTGGCCTCAACCGCTGGAACTCCTCGCCGAGCAGCGCGCCGTTGAACGGTTCCGGCTCCATCGCACGGCCACTCGCGGCGGCACCCGGCAGCTCCTGGTAGTAGTCCGCATAGCCCTCGCTGACACGGTAGCGCAGCGCCGTCTTCTCGTTGACGTACCGGACCATCTCGCCGCCGCTTTCGAGATACGCGCGGACCTTGTCGTCCGTGGTCGTGTCGCCCACGGCGGCCTTGAGATAGGCATAGGCCGACTCGAAATCGTCCTTGCCCTGCCCGTTGAGCGGGATCCAGAGCGCGCCACCCGACGTCGCGGTCGTACCGCCGTACAGATCGCCCTTCTCGATGACCAGCACCTTGAGGCCGAGGTCATGGGCGCGGACAGCCGCGAGCAACGCCGCACCGCCAGAGCCTGCCACGATCAGATCGAATTCGTTGTCCTGCATGCCGTGCCTTCCAGTGTGGGCCGTCCAGATGCGACGTGTACGAAGCATATCCCATCGCAGGATACGCCAAGGCTGCCGGCATGCAGGCGGCGAACGCAATCAGCAGCAGCGGCCAGAGCGCACTCGACGCGCCGAAGGCCAGGCCCGTGTCCCCCATCAGGATCGCCGCGGCCACCAGCAGGCAGCTCGGCAGCACCGCGACGTAACCGTCGGCCACAGTCCGCAGACCGCGCGCCGCCGGCAGCCTGCGGAACTCGCGCCGCGCCGCTGCAGTCATGCTGGCAGTGGCTTCGAAGCGGCTTCTCCGACAGGCCTTTCAGCGTCGTTGAATCGAACGGCACGCCGTGCATGCGAGCGTCCATTGCGGGTTCTTCAGAGACTGGCGTGCAGGGCGACGCGGCCGAGTTGAAAAGCCAGCCCGGCGATCCCGGAGCCGAGCACCACCGGGATGACGCCCACCTTGAACCGGAAGATCGCGATCGCCGCGGCCAGCCCGATCACGGCCGAGCCCCATTCGAAGCGGCCGCCGGCCCCCTCAGGCCAAAGCACGTGCCACGCGAAGAACACGGCGAGGTTGACGATGACGCCGACGACGGCAGCCGTGATACCGGTCAGCGGTGCGGTGAACTTCAGGTTGCCGTGGGTCGACTCGATGAACGGGGCGCCGAGGAAGATGAACAGGAACGACGGCAGGAACGTGAAGAAGGTGACTACCGTCGCCGCCGCCGCGCCGGCGAGGAAGAGCGACTCGCTGCCAAAGATGGCCGTCGTCCAGCCGCCAACGAAGCCGACGAAGGCGACGACCATGATCAGCGGACCGGGCGTCGTTTCCCCAAGGGCGAGGCCGTCGATCATCTGCGGCGCGGTGAGCCACTGATAGTGATCGACCGCCCCCTGGTACACGTACGGCAGAACGGCGTAGGCGCCGCCAAAGGTCAGCAGCGCCGCCTTGGTGAAGAACCAGCCCATCTGGGGCAATGCGCCGTTCCAGCCGTAGACTGCGATGAGCCCACCCAGCACCATCGCCCACAACGCGAGGCACGAGACCAGGACCGCCCGGAACCGCACCCACGAGAAAATCGCGTGTGTCGGCGTGAGCGTCTCGTCGCCGATGATGGCCGGGCCATGGTCTCTCTTCGCCGCACCGTGTCCACCGCCGATTCTGAACTTGTCCGGCGCGTAGCTGCCGCCGAAAAAGCCGATCAGGCCGGCCATGAGCACGAGGAACGGAAACGGCAAGTCCAGCGCGACGATGGCAACGAACGCTCCGGCCGCGATGCCCCAGAGCCAGGCATTCGTCAATGCACGCGAGCCGACCCGGTAGGCCGCATGGACGACGAGCGCGGTCACGGCAGGCTTGATGCCGTAGAAGAACCCCGCGATGACCGGGACGTTGCCGTAGGCCATGTACACCCACGACAGCGCGACGAGGATGAACAGCGACGGCAGCACGAACAGCCCGCCGGCGACGATGCCGCCCCAGGTGCGATGCATCAGCCAGCCGATGTAGGTGGCCAGTTGCTGGGCCTCGGGCCCGGGCAACAGCATGCAGTAGTTCAGCGCATGGAGGAACCGGTTCTCCGAGATCCACCGACGGCGCTCGACCAACTCCTCGTGCATGATGGCGATCTGCCCGGCCGGCCCGCCGAAGCTGATGAAGCCGAGCTTGAGCCAGAAGCCGAAGGCCTCTACACGCGTCGGCATCGCCGGTGCCGCGGCGGCGGCGGCGGCAGACTCGTCATTTGTCATCGGGAACCTGCAGCGCTGCGTAGTACGCGTCGAACACCGGCAGGGATGCAGCGAGCAGTTCGTCGTCGCCGGCGTACCGCGCCTGCAGCCCGCGCACGAGCATCTCGAAGCCAGAGGCCTCGTCGACGGGGATGCCGCCAACGTCGATGTAGTGAACCAGCTGGGCGAGGCGCCTGAGGGCCGGGGCTTCGAGCAATCCGAAGCTCTCCGCCACGACCTCGAAAGTGACCTTGTCGCCGACGTGCGTGAACGTGGCACCGTCGAAGTCGTAGCCGAGTGCCGAATTCGGGCACTTCTTCGGGTCGCTCAGCCAGGTGAACGACGGGTTCCTGTCGACGAAGCGCTGGACCAGCCACGCCGTCGCGAGTCGGTCGACCCATGGACGCTTGCGCGTCGCCCAGGTGCACCCCTGGTACTCGGCGATGGCACGCGGTGGGATCGCAGCCAGGGTAGACGCCGGCTCGTCGGGCGAAAGATGGAGTTCAACCTCGCGGTGCAGCGCGGCCAAGGCATCGGCGGCTTTCTGGCTGTGCTTGCCTGAAAAGAAGTCGCGGGTCTGGATGGCCTGCAGCTGCACTTCGAGGCTGCGCAAATTGCTGTGCAGTTCGCCTGCCGCTGCGTTCTTGATGCGCCTGCGCGCGTCCTTGACCGACTGCAGGAACTCCGCGTACTGCCCGGATCGGTCGAAGAGCGCCCGGAACGTGTGCTCCTGGTCTGCATCGCGGGCCTGGACGACGAGCAGGTGCGCATCTGCGCCGGCCTCGGCAATCGTGCTCTCGAGATCCCAAAGCGTGCGTGCGCTGGCGGCGTGCTCCGGAAGGACATAGACGCCCTCCCGCAGCGTGCCTGCACCGGTCGCCTTCAGGGCTCGCCAGACCCGCACACGCAGCCCGCTTGGACTGGTCGGTAGCGTCGCGGTCAGGACGAGCCAGCTTGTCCGCATGCAGCAATCATCGCTTACCGTGATATCTGTTGCAATCACATTGGCAATGACACACTCGCTGGCGGAATGCCGACGTGCTCTTCGCGGTCCATGTCCCTTCGATCGACCTCCCCTGTCCGCGCCGCAGCGCTGCTGGTCGGCGCGATCGATTGCCCGGATCCTGGACAGCTGCCGCCTCGATTGCTTCATCGAAGCGCGGCGCACGCGAAGCATCGCTGCACAAGCTCCCGACTGACCCCGGAGTATCCGCGGCAAACCCGCGGCGACTGACCCGCCGCTCGCGCCTGTCACTCAGTGGAAACCGGAGACCCCACTGACTGTCTAAGCAGCGCCGTGGCCAGGCGTCGTCCACTCGCGACAAGTCTTCAAGGTCTGCTCAGTCGCCAGCGGTTCGCCGGTAAGTCCGCAGCGCGCACTGCGCGACTCGCGCAGGAAGTGCGCGCACTGACGGCACACGCCGAACGGCCGCTGGCCGTTCAGGCGCTGAAGCGTCATCAACACACCGCGCAGCGACTCCTCCAGCGTGGCAGCGTTCGATGGCGGCAACGCCAGTTCCCGCTCGATGCGCTGTGTCCAGGAATCGTTCAGCACCGCGCGGCCGGCGCGGGTCAGCCGCAGGTGGACGCGCTTGCCATGCCGCTCATCGGGCTCCTTCACCAGCAAGCCCTTGTCCTCCAGCACCGCCAGGCTCTGCGAGACCGTACCCCGGGTGATACCGAAGTACTCGGCGATGGCGATGGGCAGGTCACTGTAGCGGTTGGCGCGGGCCAGATAACCCAACACCAGCACGTGGATCGGCAGCAGACCGTGGCGCGCAGCATCGTCCCGCACGCTCTGGTGGACCAGAGCACCCAGTCGTTCCAGCAGCGGTGTCAGTTGAGCCATGCCGGCCATTGTATCGCCTCGATGCAAGTCTTGACACTCAAGATGCATCGACTCTATGCTTTCTGTGTATCGAGTCGATGCACAAGCTCGACCGCGAACACCGATCCACGTCAACCACGGGGCCGCGCTGGCCGACCTGCGGTGGTCCCGCACAGGTCGCGACTGCCCGGCCCCGGCCCCACCCCGAGCACACAGGAGTCAGACATGCAACGCTCACTCGCCGCACTCGCATTCCTGATCTGCGCAGTCCCTGCCGCGTCAGCGGATGCACCGCAGGTCCCGTATCCCGAGGGTTACCGTGATTGGCGCCACGTCAAGAGCATGGTGATCCAACCCGGCCATCCTCTGCATGGGTCCTTCGGTGGCATTCATCACCTCTACGCCAACAAGAAGGCCCTGGAAGGCTACAAGACCGGGAAGTTCCCCGACGGCAGCGTCATCGTGTTCGATTTGCTGGAGGCGCCCGCGGCCGACAACGCCATCACCGAAGGCAAGCGCAAAGTGGCCGGCGTGATGCACAAGGACGCAAGGAAGTACTCGGCGACCGGCGGCTGGGGCTACGAGGGCTTCGGCGGCGGCGACCAGGGCAAGCGGGTGGTGGGGGCAAGCGCCGCCACCGCCTGCCATGCGTGTCACGTCGCGCGGAAGGAGCAAGGGTTCGTATTCAGTTCCATCCGTGATTGAGGATGCGGAGTGAGCGATCATCCGGCCGCACCCGACTGGCAGGTGCGCAAGTGGTTCAACACCGAGTCCCCGCTGGGCCTGGCCGGCCTGCGTGGCCGGGTGATCGCGCTGCATGCCTTCCAGATGCTCTGCCCGGGCTGCGTCATGCACAGCATTCCGCAGGCCGAGCGCCTCCACCGGCAATTCGCCTGCGAAGGGCTCGCCGTCGTCGGCTTGCACACCGTTTTCGAGCATCACGACGCGATGCGGCCCGTGTCGCTGCAGGCGTTCCTGCATGAGTTCCGCGTCACGCACCCCGTTGGCGTGGACGCGCCGACAGCCGGCCAGCGCATTCCGGCGACGATGCAGGCCTATGGCATACAGGGCACGCCGACACTGGTTCTGATCGACCGGGCCGGACGCATCCGCCGCCAGCACTTCGGGCGTCTGGATGACCTGACGGTCGGCGCCGAGGTCATGCGGCTGCAGTGCGAGACATGCTGAAGTCGCACCACGATGACTACGCCGCTCGCCGAACCGGGAGCATCGACTGATCGCGCCGTGCATGCCGTGACCGCGCGCCGTTTCACGCGATATGGCCGCATCGTGTGCGATGCCGGAAACATCGGGTACCCGATGCAGCACGAAGTCTGCACGGAGGAGATCGCCGAGGTGGCACGGTGGTTGCGGCGGCAGCTGAACGCCTGACGCTGCACTGCACTGCGAACGCCAGCCGATGGCCCACCCGATCGTACATTGCTATGCTGGCCGCGACGTATCCGGGGGAAGTCGTGCGCACGCAGGATGTGTGCACGCTGGCGCAGGCCAACAGGGGAGAGACGCAATGAACGCGAACCGTCGATCGATGCAAGCAGTGCTGGCCCTCCTGGCGGCCGTGGTGGCGGCGCCGCCAGCGTCCGCAGACTACGTGGCCTCGCCGGAGGAAATCCGCGCTTTGCGGACGAAATTCGCCAAATCGCCACCCCAGCCGGCGGACTACGCGGCGCAGCCGTATCCGGGCGCGAAGTTCGATGCGGAGTGTTCCGCCGAAGCGACGGCACCCCAGCTGCCCGAGGGTGCGGGTTACTGCTTCTACACGCTCGACCCGCTCGACAAGGTCCAGACCTACCTCAAGGCGGCGGGCAAGCCGCGCAACGGTGGCGTTCATGTCACGGTCGGAGAGGATGTCCTGACCGCCAATGGCATCGTCAAGATCGACCGGGTGACGATGATCAAGTACTGGACCAACAAGGACAGGATGGCCTACTACGACAGCTTCCCCGACAGCCCGCCGCCAGCGGCCGACTTGATCGCCCCGCTCTATCCCGGTGCGACGTACGACAAGGATTGCTCGGCGGCGAAGAGCCTCGAGGCCAAGGGCAAACCGAAATGGCGGCAGGTGTGGTGCTTCGTCGCCAACGAACCGTATGCGAAGGTCCGTGATGCGTTCGACCTCGACGTGCGATCCACTTCGAAACGCGGCGTACAGGTCGACCTGACGGACGTGAGCCCGACGCCCCCTGTGACGCGGATCGAGTACTGGCTGACCGCAGAACCGCCGCAAGCCGCGGCAGCTGCGACGCCGGCCACGACGCGCGCCGAGCCGTCCGCGAGCGCCGCGGATCCTGCGGCCGAGCCCGCGTCGGCGCCAACGGATGTCGTGAAAAAGTCGAAGGAGACCGTCGACAAGCTGCGCGGCCTGTTTGGTCACTAGCCTCGGTCGTACGCCCCCGCGCCCGCGGCCGCCTGCACCGGCGACTCGCGTGGCTGGTCCTTGCGTCCGCTGCGGACCAGCGCGCCCTCGCCGAGCGAACTCGCGATCCTGACCTGCGCCATGTCGACGCAACGGCGCGCCAGCACCGCGGCGCCGCGATGATCGCCTTGCTGAACGGACTCGGACATTGCGTTGGCGGGCAACGTCTGCGCTTCGTTACTTGAATGCGGGTTCAAGACCCGCCCGCAGCATTCCAGCTCCAGCCGCCGACAAGTGGTGTGCGTCGATATAAAGCGATTGTCCGTCGAGACTGGCCGGACAGCGCCCCTCTGAACAGAGGACCGCAGCGGGGTCCATGAGCTGGCCAGGCGTGACGGCGCGGCTGACAATTGAATCAGCCGGCCCGGAACGGGCCATATGCTTCGCCAACGTCGTGGCCACACGTGAAACATCCTGACCGTCGATGACGGCTCGCGCGAGTGCTACGGGCACGAACTCCTGCTGCGTCGGCACTTCGCGCAAGACCAGTACCTCGGCGCCAGCGGCTTGCAACGCCGCCACCGTACGCGCCAGGGCGGTCTCGAAATTGCGTCGGTTCGCGGCGGCATGCCCGCCGCCCAGCGCATCCCGGGTGCTGTACGGATCGAGCCAGCGATCGACCGGGTTGAGCGCTGGATCCCACAGGTAGGCTGACCAGTACGACGTCAGCACCACACTGCGAATGTCGAACTGACGCACGGCACGCACCACCATATCGTTGAATTCACGACAATGATGTGATCCAGTCATTCTCGCTACATCGACGCCGAGAAGCGGCGGGCAACTGCTGTAGGTCGCCTGCCACAATTCCTTGCCGTGTTCCGCCGCCATTGCCGACAGCACCGGAACGATCGCGTATGCGTGACTGTCGCCCCATACCAGCACACGGCCATGCACCGCGCCTGCCGAATCCGATCGACAGAGTTCGCCGATGCTGACGACCTGTGGCGGACCCGCGTGGCAGCGGTCGTCGCCCGACCCATGCAGTGTGCGTTGCGCATCGAGGACAAGTGCTGCCGGCGGAATTCGCCCGGGCCGGCCGTCGAGGCCGATGAGCAGGACCGACAAGAGCGTGCATGCCGCGGCGACGAGAAGAACATCGCTCATTCGATAGGAACGGCCCAGGGGCGCACTGTCGCGATAGGGTGTCTCGATGAGACGCCAGGACAGGTAAGTGAGTAGCGCGACCGCGAAGAGTGCGAAAGCCACGAGCACCGGTCCCGGATCTGGCCCGAGTCGATAGCGCATGAACACCAGCACAGGCCAGTGCCAGAGGTAGAGCGAATACGAGGCCGCCCCAATCGCGACAATCTTCGGCAGACTCAACAGCCTGCCGACAGGAGTCCCGGGAGCGAACGACACTACCAGAGCTGTTGCGAGCACAGGCAACACGGCAGCAATCCCCGGATACGGAGTCTGTGGCGACAGACAGATCGCGCCAACCAGCATCGCGGCTGCACCGAGGAATGCGAGACCCGTCCGTACTCTGCTCGAGACGGCGGCGTCTTGACTCCGCAGCACGATCAAGGCGCCGACCAGAAACTCCCACAGTCGCGTCGGCAACAGATAGAACGAGGCTCCTGGATGCTGGTGGGTCCCCCAGATCGACAGCGCGAGGGATATGGCCGCAACGGCACCCACCAGACTCACTGCATGCCGTGGCGACCAGCGCCGCACCGCGAGCAGCAGAAAGGGAAAGAGGAGATAGAACTGCGCTTCTACACCGAGCGACCACATGTGCAGCAGGGGCAGTTCGGGTCCGGAATCCGCAAAATAGCTGTGCTGGCGCCAGAAGTACGAGTTACCGACCCAGGCCAGCACGGCAATGGACGATTCCGCCAGATTGACGAGGTCCGTGGGAAGCAGCACCAGGTTCCCGATGAACAGCGTCACCGCGACCATTGCGATCGCTGCCGGCAGCAGCCGGCGCACGCGGCGGAGCAGGAACCATTCGAGGCTGAAATGTCCTCTGTCGAACGCGAGCACAATCTGTCGCGTGATTACGAATCCGGAGACGACGAAGAAAATATCGACGCCGGTAAACCCGCCGTGAAACACGCCGATTCTGGAGTGGTAGAGCACCACGAGGATCGCCGCAACGCCCCGCAACCCTTCGACGTCCGGTCTCCAGCTGTCATGCGGCCGTGCCGCTGCCGGCGGCAGGCTCACCCGGGCATCGTCCATGAGTTCAGTGTGGGCGGCATGAAAAGCGGTGAGGCTTCAGTCTTGTGTCGACGGACGCATCCAGATCGCGAGGCGTCAGGCCGTCCTGCTCCATGCGGAGCCTGACTGATCGCCTTCACCGGATCGGCGAGCCCGAAGTCGTAGTGCTTGTTCTCGTACGCTTCGATCAGCGTGACGAGCACGTCGCGCTCGCCCGCCTGCGGGGCGCCCTCGATCCTGCGGGCGACATAGTACCCGTAGCCGACAAAGGCCCGAAGGAAACGGTGCCACTGTCTCACCCCGCTCTCGAAGCCCATGTTGTAGATCGCGCTCTCCGACCAGATCGCGTCCGGACTGCCGGCCGCGAACGGCAGCGCATCCATGGACGCGTTCACGGTACCGATGCGGCCCGCAAGACCTGCCTGCGCGGCGCGCTTCCGCTTCGCCTCCGGGTCCTTGCCGGTCGGCCGCGATGTGAAGGTCGATCAGCAGGTTCAAGTTGTCCACGAGGCGATCAAAGTGATCTGACCACACGCGCATCGGCCGGCCGGATCGGGCGTCCCGTGGCCTCCGGCCATGCTCGAGCGCTATTCTCTTCCGGGGAAGCCTCACATCCTGGTCGATCGATCGAGCGCTTCGGGGGGGAATCATGACCATTCTGCGCAGCGTTTTCACGCTGCTGTTGCTCGCGGCGCTCACCCGGACCGATGCGGCCCTTCCTGGGCTGGTCGCCCAGCCCGAACTCGCGGTCACTCCGGCGAGCGATGGCTGGAATCTCACAATCTCGGTTCCGCGCGAGGTGGCGGTCACGCAATACAACGTCGAGGTCGCCTATCTCGACCCGAAGGACGGCAACTGGAAGTACCCAGGGCTGCTGACGAGTGCGTTCCCGGGCGGCAGCCAGGCGACGCTCGCGATCACGCCGGACATGCTCGCGCAGTTCTCGCGGACCGCCACCCGATGGCAGGTGCGCGCGAGGCATTCGCAACCGCCCGGATCATGGGGCGAGTGGATCGAGTTCGATGCACAGCCAGCACCACCGCCGCGCATCATGGTTGCGGCGCCGTCGCTCGACGTGTGGGACTGGAACGCCACGACCCAGAAGGGTGCATGGGCGGGCGAAACCCATCTCGACCAGCTCGGCACATCGACGCTCAAATTCCGCTGGAAGCCGCAGACACCTGAGGGCGAGGCGGCGCACTGGGAGCTCCGCACGGGACCGGCGAGTGGCTCCTTCGAGAATGCGGGCAAGGTCGACGAAGGCATGCTCGCGATGCCCGAATCCGCGGATGGCTGGGGGACCTTTGCGATCAACCTCGGCGACTACAAGCTCAAAGGCCCACCGGACCGCTACCACGTGGTCGTGCGCCACATGCAGCAGCAATCGCGCATCGTGAAGATCGCGCGTACCCGCGAGGAACGGGAGACGCGGCAGTCGCTCACGGGCAAGCTCGTCGCACTCAGCGCAGCACCCGAATTCGCGACGGCAATCGCGGGTCCCGAGGCGACGGCCGCCGAATTCAGCAAGAACGCCCGCCAGCAGAACCACATCGAGGTTCGCTTCCGTTACGAGTTCGACCGTGCCCCAGGAGGCAGCCTCTATCCCGCGCTGCTCGATGCGGGCGGCAAGGTCTCCGGGCGCAACTTCTGGGAATCCGCACCGCTTGTGGGCAGCACGGGCGAAGTGGCCGTACGGATGACCCTGACCTGCCCGACCGCCAATTCGCCCGTGCTGTACGTCAACAAGGTGAGAGCCACCATCACCGATGCGGCCGGCAAGGATCTCTTGACGAAGATCGTGCCACTGCCGCGCACCTATGTCTTCATCTGCAAGTACAGCGGACATCCGGGCGAGCGCTACGACATGCGTTTCGTCTCGATGCCCGATCTCAGCTCAGGCAACGTGTCGCTCACCTGGGGCAAGGATCCGAAGGACAGCCGCGTGAGGTATCCCGTCGGCTACACCATCTGGGGCGACATCCCGAAGGGCGAGAAGGTCCTCCACCGCAGGCAGATTCTCGGTGAGGGCGGTGTCGTGCTCGATGAGGATGGCGAGTGGTACGAGGTGTCGACCGTAAACAACTTCGCTCCGGTCTCGCTGGACGGTGGTTACAAGGTGAGCGCAACGATCATCTGCTGGAAGCCGGCGCTGCCGCAGTACCTGCCGAAGTTTCGGGTGACCGGGATCCGGGAAACGTGGCGCAGTTCGAAGGTGACGGTGGGCGCCACGTATCCCGTGAATATTCTCGTCACCTGCAAGTAGCCAGACCCGGCCCATGCCGGCGACTCCTTCGCCGGCTGCGAGCGCAGCCGCACCCTCGCGAACAGCGGCGTCGCGAACGTCGGCACCGGGGAGGCGCGCCCGCGCTTGCCCGGCTTTGCATCCGGTCGGATCATCGGCGATGACGGGATCCGAACCGCGGGAGGTATGCCTATGGCCGGCGCGCCGACGCCGTTGTCCTCGATTCCCTGGCCGTGGGTGCTGGGGCTGTTCCTGCTGCTGACCCTCGGCGTCGCCACCGTGCTGTGCGCCCGTACGCCAACCGAGCGCGAGACGCATGGGCCGTTTGCAATCGAAGCGCGGACAAGGAAGGCTGGCGCCGGTGGCTTTCCGAACCTCTCGGGCAATCCGTTCGAGCGCACGGACGTCAGCGCCTTCCGCCTCTACCACGGGGGCAAGCGTGTGGCAGTGGACGCCGGCAATGGCATTTCGGTGGATGAGTTCTGGGAGGCCCGGTTCCTGGACGATGCGCCGCGCCCCACCGTCCTGCTCGCTACCACGGGCCTGTGGCTGATCACCGAAGACCATGGCACAGCGAACGTGCAGCGTTTGGTCGAGCAGGAGACCGCCGGAGTCCACTGGCAATGGCTCGATGGGGCGGATGGGCAGCCATTGGCGCCGACTGTGGTCGGTATCCGCGATGCGCGTGGCCAGGCCCGCAGCGAACGCGCTGGATCGTTGCTGTTGATCAACAACGCGATCCTGCTCGATGTGCGCACGCTGGCCGTGCAACGCCTGCGACTGACCGATTCTGCGATCCTGCAGCAAGCCGATGGCTACAACGGCAACAACCGGCCGGTGTTGCGGCTGTCGCCAGGGCGCACGCAGTACGCGTTGCTCGGCGAGCGACCGGGCGAAGGCCGCACCGAGTACGCCGTGGTCGTGGCCGACCCGGGCCGTCAGCAGGCGTACGCCCTGCCCCTCGATCGCAATGCGACCCGCCTGGCCGATGCCGCCGGCGCGACGCCGGCCTGGTTCGCGCATCACTTCGCCTGGAGCGCCGATGCCTCGGGTGCGGAGCGACTGGCGCCACGCGGCCTGGCGCCGCTGCCTTGGCTCGGCCGGCTGGTGCACTTCGGACCCGACCTGGTCGAGTATCGCCTGCCCGCCGCGGGTCCTGGCCTGCGGCCGACCCTGGCGCAATTCATGGTCGAACGTTTCGGCGCGCAGATGCTCGTATCGGCCGGCCAGGACCCGAATGAGTCCAGGTTCCGCGTCCGCGGCTTCGACTACCGAATCGTCTTTCACCCGCAGGACCGCTCGCTCAATCTGGTGCACGACCCGGGCTTGCACGCGACGACGCCGGCAGCCTATGCCCTGATCGTGGAGGCAGGCGAGGCGTTCAACGCGCTGCTGGCAACGCCCGCCCACCAGGAGCAGTTCGCCGGGTTGCCCGACTGACTGGTCACGACACACGCGCAACTGGTCGCCGATCGAGGTCGTCACGCTCGATCCAGAGCGAGAGGCCGTCGCTGGCCTTGCCGATCACGTCGCCGGATGGACCTTCGGAAACCAGCGCTCGACGACGTCAATCGCGAAACCCAGCCTCAATGGGGCCTTGTGCGAGCCCGAAACGAGCAAGCGCTTCTCGATCAGGCCTGCAAGTCCCAAACAGCCTCAGCCTCAGTCTCGATCACCTCGACGAATCGCCCGGCACTGAAGCCGTCGGGGTACGGACTCCAGCTGGACTCGCTTGCATCTGCTTCATGCGCCTCGTCGACGCCGTGGTTCCCGGCGAGCAGTCCTCCTGGTTCGTTCAACAGGTGACGATCATCGCGAAGCGCAATGATCAGCTCTTCGACGGAGACCTTCAGAAAACCGCCGAAGCGCTGGTAGTCGCATTTGAAGTGGTCCCTACGCTGCATATGTCGGCGATCCACACGTGTTGCCGGGTCGGTACCCAATGCCCCTGCCCAGGCCCTCGCCCTCATCGTCGCGCAGTCATGCTCATGTCTCACTGTCGCAGCAGGGCCGAAAGGCGTCCGCCCGGACCGTAGTCGAGATCGTCCAAGCGCCAGTCGCCGTCTTCACGCACCAACTCGAAGGTGATGACCCGCTGACGCCAGGCATCGGCCAAACGCACCGGCACGAGGGCCCGTCCGCGGTGCATCTGAGCCGTGCCCACCGCAAAGCGGGTGGGATACTCCTGGCTATCGGTGTAGGGATCACCGTCGATGGGGGGCACCTCATCCCTCGGCCGGGATTTGGCCAGGTAGGCCGCCATGAGCCGGTTCAGCACCCTGGATTGCAACGGGACCTTGGCCTGCGCGGTGACGGCATTGAAGCTCATGTCGTCGCCGAAATGCCGCTCCAGCAAGACCTCCACACGACCCGCGGCGCTGGCGGCAGCCGCTCGCGTACCGGCTGCCCGGGACAGGGTCCAGACCCGGTTGTCCAGGCCCAAAAGCACCGTGTCGGAATCGACCTGATGAAACTCGAACGTCCCCTTGTCGCAGCTCACCCGCAAACCCTCGACGGCGCGCTGGCTGAACCCCAGACTCTGCGCCGAGCGCATCGCGGGATCAGGCAGATTGCCCTGGAACAAGGCTTCGGCGGGATAGCGAGTGGACTCCAGTTGCGCAACCCCGCCGCAATCCAGCGGTGCGGGACCGTTCATCGTGCGCGCTTGCAGGCGCAGGATCTTGCCAGTGAAGTCGGCGCTGCCGGCCAGCGGCGCGCCCCAGGGAGCTGGCAGAGAGTGAGTGAAGCGCCACGCGCCGAACAGCGCGGCAGGAGAGGCCATCGCCGGCACAGTCACCAGCAGGCCAACGCTCAACAGGCAGAACAGGGAGAACCCGCGCGTCATCGAGTCACCCGGGCCAGGGGGTGGCTGGAATCCATGGGCCCGACTGGTGCCGCTCCCAGGTCGTGCCATCGCGGCTGCGCCACAGGGCTTCCGTCACGCACGCTGACCCCCTGCCGCCGGCAGACCGCGATCATGGGGTAGAAGCCCGTGGTCAGCACCCGCGTCCGGCGGACATCATCGCTGCCATTGTCCTGAACGCCTTCCCCAAGGTACGAAGAAACCGCGGCACGGTAGCAAAGTGAATACGATACTCCTCCACGAATCATGATCAGCAAGCATCTTCCCTTCATCACCCTCCCTACCCTGTTCATTGCCGCCTTCGCGCGGCCCTGAACCCGTGCCCTGCGTCTGCCTGCCACGGGCAGGGGCGGCGCAGCCCGACGGCAACCGGAACGTCAGCGAACCGGCTTGCGGCCGGTGAACATCGCGCGTACCAGGTTTTCCCGATGACGAAGGCTGCTGAAGGCGACGCCGGCCACGTGGAGTGCGACCAGCGCCAGCGTCGCGCCGGCAAACCACTCGTGCAGGTTCTCCATGGATTCGCTGCCCCAGAAAGCATCCGTGGTCTGCAGCCAGCCGCTCACGCCCGTGCCCACCAGCGCCAGCAGCAGGGCGATGATCATCGCCGCGCCGGCGGGATTGTGGCCGAGGTGGCGCGCCTCGCGGCGCGCCACCACGTCTCCAGCATAGGCCAGCAACCGGCGCGGAGAAGGCACGAAGCTCGCGAACCGCGCGTGCTCGCTGCCGACGACGCCCCACACCAGACGTATGGCGACCAACCCGAGCACGGCGTAGCCGAACGCCTCGTGCACCGGGCCGCCGTCGTCACCCAGGACGTAGGCGCCGCAAAAGGCCAGCACCAGCGACCAGTGGCAGACCCGCACCAGCGGATCCCACACCGCCACGGTGCCATCCCCACCGGCCCCATCCACGACGGCGGCCGGCTTCACCGCTTCCCGGCCTGGCCGACCACGGTGGCATCGACCGGGTTGACGAACAGTTCGACCTTGTTGCCGTCCTTGTCCTTCGCGTACACCTCGTAGCAACTGCCGTCGGTCTTCACCTTGCCGACGGTGTAGCCCTCACCTTCGAGCACGGCTTTGACGCGGTCGGTGCTCAACCATTGCGATTTCGGGCGGTCGGTGCATTCGCCGTCATAGCTGGAGGCAATGGCGCCGAGCGATACGAAGGGCAACGCAAGGGCGATGGCGGTCTTGATGGAATTCGGGCGCATGGGGTTCCTCAGGATGGATCTGATTGGTCCGGCGGTGCCGGTGTGCCGACTGGCACGCGCACACAGTGACGAGCGTCGCTGAAGCGAGTCTTAAGCCGCGGCGCACGCACTCCCGCCGGCCTTCAGATCCGCTTAAGCTGGTGCGCCGATACGGCATGCCATTCGGGGTGGAGCGCGCGACGATGCGGTTGCTGCTGGTGGAAGACGACGCGATTCTCGGCAACGGCATCGAAGTCGGCCTGAAGCAGGCCGGATTCGCGGTCGACTGGGCGCGCGACGGGCGCAGCGCGCAGCTCGCGCTGGAAGCCACCGACTATGAGCTCGTGGTGCTCGACCTCGGTCTGCCGCGCGTGAGCGGCCTGGATCTGCTGCAGCAGTTGCGCGCGCGCGGCAGCGACCTTCCAGTGCTGGTACTGACGGCTCGCGACACGGTGCGCGACCGCGTCGGCGGGCTGGATGCGGGCGCCGACGATTACCTGGTCAAGCCGTTCGACCTGTCAGAACTCGTCGCGCGCATCCGGGCCTTGTTGCGGCGCGCGCACGGCCGCAGCACCGACACGATCCGTCATCTGGACATCGTGCTGACGCCGGCGAGCCTGGTCGTGACGCGCGGCGAGGAGACGGTTTCGCTGTCCGGACGCGAGTGCGCGATCCTGGTCGAACTGCTGGAGCATCGGGGCATGGCGCTGTCGCGTGCACGGCTGGAGGAAAGCCTGTACGGGTGGGGCGAGGAGATCGAGAGCAACGCGGTCGAGGTTCACATCCACAATCTGCGCAGGAAGCTGGGCGCGGACCTGATCAGGACCATTCGCGGCGTCGGCTACATGATCCGGAAAGAGGCCCCGTGAAGCGGCTCTCGCTCCAGCGTCGCCTGCTGCTGCTGCTGGTCGGCAGCCTGGTGCTGGTCTGGAGTGCCATGCTCGTCGTCGGCTATGACGAGGCTCGCGAGGAAGTCCACGAGCTGGCCGACGCCCGCCTGCAGCAGGGGGCGCGCACCCTGCTCGTGCTCGACCTCAAGCGGCTGGCAAGGCTCGCCGAGGCGAGCGCGTCCCGCGAGCTGCGGCGCGGCACCGGCGCGGACGACGACGACCGCGTGCGACCGCTGGATTTCCAGGTCTGGAGCGGGGCCGGCGAGTTGCTGCTCGCGAGCAGCGGTGCGCCACCCGCCCCGCACCGCACGGGGGAGGGCTACGTCACGGTAGCCATCGGCGGCCGCGACTGGCGCAGTTACAGCCTGTACGACCGCCGACGCGACTACCAGGTGACGGTGCTGGAACCGCTCGAAGTGCGCGAGCACCCCGTCCGCGACATGGCCGAGCACATGGGCCTGCTGCTCGTCTGGGCATTGCCGCTGCTCGTGCTGCTCGTCTGGCTCAGCGTCCGTCACGGGCTGAAACCGCTGGCGCTGCTGTCGGGAGCCGTGGGCGCACGCGACGCCGGCAACCTGGAGCCGATCCGCCCGCAGCGGATGGCGACAGAGGTGGAGGCGCTGATCGTCGCGCTGAACGACCTCCTCGGCCGACTGGCCCGCTCGCTCGACCGGGAGCGCGCTTTCACGGCCGACGCGGCGCATGAGCTGCGCACGCCGCTGGCGGCGATCAAGGTGCAGGCGGAAGTTGCCCTGGGCGCGACGGACGAGGCGACGCGTCGTCACGCCATCGAGCAGGTGATCGCCGGCGTCAATCGCACGACGCACCTTGCGCAGCAGTTGCTGCTCCTCGCCCGGGTCGAGCACGGCGACATGGACAGGCGGCAGGCCGTCGACCTGGGCCGGCTCGCGGCCGAGTGCCTCGCCCAGCGCGCCAGCGACGCGGCCGGCAAGTCGATCGAAGTCGGGCTGACCGCCGAACCGGACTGCGTGATGCCGGGCGATCCCACGACGCTTGCGATCATGATCGACAACCTGCTCGACAATGCCATCAAGTACGGCAGCGCCGGCGGCCATGTTGCGGTGCAACTGCGGCGCGGCATCGGCTCGCTACTGCTGACCGTGGCGGACGACGGCGTCGGCGTTGCCGAGGCCGATCGCGCCCGCCTGCGGGATCGCTTCTTTCGCGAGGAAGGCAATGCCGCAGCGGGCAGCGGGCTCGGCCTGTCGATCGTCGAGAAGATCGCCCATGCGCACGGCGGAACCGTCGCCATCGACGCCGGCCTCGGCGGACGCGGCCTCGGCGTCACGGTGCGTCTCGATGCGGGGCGTGCGCGGGAGTGACCCCATGCACGGTCATGAACGAAGGGTACTCGTGCGCCATTTGGGCGGATCGGCCGCCTGGCGCTACACTCCGGGCATGAGGAGGGGGCTGGCCCCGGCCGACGCGCCTGCGCAGCGCGGGCGCGTGGACTCGCTGTCCGGTTCGGCTGGGGTGGTCCAGGCGCATGTCGGATGCCGGCCATCCGGGAACGCTCGTCCGGCTCGTGAACGCGCTGGTCACGTTGACGATCGCCGCACTTGCCTTCGCCACCTACTGGCCGATGACGAGGCTCGTCAATCTCCACCGTGCGGACTTCGTGATCCGCGGCGAATGGATCGGCCACCACGCCAAGCGGATCACTCGGCTGCAACCGAACGGAGTGGCCGATCTCGCCGGTCTGCGGGTTCGCGACGTGCTCGAATTCGACCCGGGTCGGCACGATGACTGGGTGCTCGCGGGCTACCGCAATGTGCCCGAAGGCTTCGCCGCGCGGCTGCTGGTGCAGCGTGCCAGCGGTACGCGCGCGCTCGTCATGCTCGAGCCGGAGCGAGTGGCGCCGGAAATTCCGCGCGCCATACGAAGGCTCGATTGACATTGCTTATTATTTTTGTCATTTTGGAATTATGAAATCTAATGACGCGGTTACGGCCCTCGCTGCCCTGGCTCAGGATTCGCGCCTCGCGCTTTTCCGGCTGCTGGTCAAGCGCGGCCCCGAGGGGTACACGCCTGGCGAGATCATGGGACGCCTCGACATCCCGGCCCCCACCCTCTCCTTTCACCTGAAGACGCTGAGCACCGCGGGCCTCATCGATTCCCGTCGCGAAGGGAGACACCTCTTCTACAGTGCCAACTTCGACACCATGAACGGCATCCTCGGCTTCCTGACAGACCACTGCTGCAGCCTGGCCACGGATTGTTCGACCGCCAGTTGCGCGCCAAATGCCAAGCCCGCATCCCGGAGGAAGTCGGCATGACCAACCGCCCCTACAACGTACTCTTCCTGTGCACCGGAAATTCCGCGCGCAGCATCCTGGCCGAAGCCATTCTCAACCGCTCCGGCAAGGACGAATTCCGGGCCTACAGTGCCGGCAGCCACCCCAATGGCAAGGTGAATCCCTACGCGCTGGATCTGCTGCAGCGGCTGGGCATCGACACCGCTGGCCTGCGCAGCAAGGCGTGGGATGAGTTCTCTGGTCCAGGCGCACCGGAGCTGGATTTCGTAATCACCGTATGTGACAACGCAGCGGGCGAGGTGTGCCCGGTGTGGCCCGGCCAACCGATGACCGCGCACTGGGGAATGCCCGATCCGGCGGCCGTCGAAGGTGCGGAACTGGACAAGTCGAACGCCTTCCGTGAGACGTTCCGTGGCCTGGAACGCCGCATCCAGATGTTCACCGCATTGCCCATCGCTTCGCTCGACCGGCTCTCGCTCACCAATGCGATCCGCGACATCGGGAGGGTCTGAGTCGTGTCGACGTTCGAACGCTACCTGACCCTGTGGGTCGTCGCCTGCATTGTCGTCGGCATCGCGCTGGGGCATCTGTTCCCGGGTGTGTTTCAGACCATCGGCTCTGCGGAGATCGCCAAGGTCAACCTGCCTGTTGCAGTGCTGATCTGGCTGATGATCATCCCGATGCTGATGAAGATCGACTTTGCGGCGCTCGGCGAGGTGCGGAGGCACTGGCGCGGCATTGGCGTGACGCTGCTGGTGAACTGGGCCGTCAAGCCCTTCTCGATGGCACTGCTGGGTTGGCTCTTCATTGGCGGCATCTTCCGCCCCTACCTGCCAGCCGACCAGATCAACAGCTACATCGCCGGGCTCATCCTGCTGGCCGCCGCGCCGTGCACGGCCATGGTGTTCGTGTGGAGCAACCTGTCGGACGGCGAACCGCACTTCACGCTGTCGCAGGTCGCGCTCAATGACCTCATCATGGTCGTGGCGTTCGCGCCCATCGTCGGCCTGTTGCTCGGTCTCTCCGCGATCACCGTTCCCTGGGACACGCTGCTGCTCTCCGTGGCGCTCTACATCGTGGTGCCGGTGCTGATTGCGCAGGGTTTGCGCAAGGCCCTGCTGTCTGCTGGATCGGAGACATGCCTGCAGTCCGCACTGGCCCGCCTGGTCCCGCTGAGCCTGCTGGCACTTCTCGCCACGCTGGTGCTGCTGTTCGGCTTTCAGGGCGAACAGATCCTCGCGCAGCCCCTGGTCATCGCGATCCTGGCGGTGCCCATCCTGGTTCAGGTCTATTTCAACTCCGGTCTCGCCTATCTGCTCAATCGGGCCAGTGGCGAAGCGCATTGCGTTGCCGGACCGTCCGCGCTGATCGGGGCCAGCAACTTCTTCGAACTGGCCGTGGCCGCGGCGATCAGTCTGTTTGGCTTCAAGTCGGGAGCAGCGCTCGCTACCGTTGTCGGCGTCCTGATCGAGGTGCCCGTGATGCTGTCAGTTGTCTCCATCGTCCGCCGCAGCAAAGGCTGGTACGAGCGCGGCCCGCGTATCCAGAGATCGTTGGAGACATGACGACGGGCAGCCCGCGGATCACGATCCATCATGACCCTGACTGCAGCGCGTCGCAACCGCAGTCGCCCGTCGGCGCACCAGATGCAACGGCAGGCGCTGCGGGACTCAATGACGGCTGCTACTGTCGCACGCTCGATACGGAGGCACTGCGACGGGGCCTGCTCGACGGCGAGGAGTCCGGCGAGGTCATGGCGGAACTGCTGGCGCAACGTCCAACCCTCTTCTCGGCAACCGCGGTCTTCCTCTCGCGGAACACGCTCGCACAGGTGATCGATGGAATCGCCTGCCTCGAGCGTATCATCAGCCACCCCCAGTATCAGGCCACGGCACTTCGGCAAGCCCCGCCCATTGCGGCGCGGGCTTTCGGTCCGCTGGGTGTTTTCGTGTCCTACGACTTCCATATCGCGCCCGACGGCCCCCGCCTGATCGAGATCAATAGCAATGCCGGAGGGGCACTGCTGAGCGCGTCGCTGATGCAGGCCCAGCGTGCGTGCTGCGCGGCGATGAGTGGGGACATGTTGCCGGCGGGGCCACAGGCCGATCCCAGACCTGCGTACCTGGCCATGTTTCGGGAGGAATGGCGGCGACAACGAACCCAAGGTCCGCCACGAAACATCCTCATCGTCGATGACGACCCGGCTTCGCAATACCTCGCGCCGGAGTTTCATCTCTTCCGGAAGCTGCTTGCGCGGAACTTCGCCCGTTGCGAAATCGTCGATGCCGCAGCGCTTCAATGGCGTGATGGACACCTGTGGCACGACGGCGAGCCGGTCGACATGGTCTACAACCGGCTGACGGACTTCTATCTGACGGAGCCGAGACACGTCGCGCTGCGAGAAGCCTATGAAGCCGGTGCAGTCGTGCTGACACCAGGCCCGCGCACCCATGCCCTTCATGCGGACAAGCGCAACCTGATTCACCTGAGCGACGCGCGGTTGCTGCGGCATTGGGGCTTGCCCGCCGAGGATGTCGAGCGGCTGACGCGACTCGTGCCGGCGACCCGACTCGTGTCACCGGACAACGCCGAGGAACTCTGGGCCCGGCGCCGCACGCTGTTCTTCAAGCCGGCCGCGGGATTCGGCGGCAAGGCGGCTTATCGCGGCGACAAGCTGACTCGCCGCGTCTGGAACGAGATCCTGGCGGGCACCTACATCGCGCAGGCGCTGGTCGCGCCGGGTGAGCGGGCCATCGAGGTGGATGGCGTCCGGACCCGACTGAAGTTCGATCTGCGCGCCTACACCTACGATGGCCGTGTGCAGTTACTCACTGCACGCATGTATTCAGGTCAAACCACGAACTTCCGCACGCCCGGAGGCGGCTTTGCGTCCGTCTTCGTCCTGCCGGAGTGCTCTACAACCGTCGCAGCCCCAGAGGCTGCTGCGTAGTGAACCGTTGGCGACTTCTCGATGTTTTCTTTGGCGGCCCGGATCAGCGTCCTGGGATCGCAGGGCGATTTCCACGCAAGCGGCATTGCGTGCTCGAATCGCTTGGTCGTCTTCGCCGCGGCGAACCACTTGTCCTCCTCGCCCGGCGTCGTCGCGATGAGATCCGACAGCACTCGGTCCGGATCGATCGCGCGATACCTGCCGGCGATCAGTCGGAACGTGGCGACATAGGTCGTGGCGCAGTCCGCCTCCAGCGCATGTTTCTCGTAGGCCTCGGTGCGCCGGCCAGCGTTGAGAAGAACACCCTCCGCGGAACGCGCGAGCCCCGCCATCGGCGTCCATGAATTCACGGACTCCGCCATGAACTCGATGGCCTCGTCGATTTCTCCGGGCGCCACATTGACGCGTCCGACCCAGTTCATCCGCCGATGCCTGCGCAATGACGGGCACGAGCGCGGCGAGCGCGGCATGCGCCGCGTTACCCAGTGCGCCCGAGGAACTGTCCACCTGCTCCAGCACCGGAGAGAGCTTCACCAGAATGCGGACCGCCCCATCCGCGGCATGCAATGGATCACGGCGGGCGACGGCCCGGATTTCCACGAGCGCCCCTGCAATGCGCTCACTGGCCAGTCGACTGGCTCGCCAGCCGAAGCCGCCGCGGTGAAATCGCTTCGAGAACTCCCAGGCGCTCGCCTTGCCATCACGTCGCCGGATAGCGCTTCGGAAACCAGAGCTCGACGACATCGATCGGGAAGCCCAGCCACAATGGCGCCTTGTGCGAACCCGAGACGAGCAACCGCGTTTCGATCAGCGCCGAGATCACGCGGCGCGCCGTGCGCTCGCTTGCGTCGATGAGCACCGGCGCGCGTCCGCGCTCGAGCTCGCCGGAGAGCAACGCCTCTCGTAGCACTGCGAAGCTGCGCTTCGGGAGTCGCTCGGCCCTCTCCTCATCGCGCACGTACAGCTCCATGCGACGCTGGAGTCCGGACGGATCGAGCAGCTCGCGCATGTGGCGTATCTGGTCGAGGCAGGTTTCCAGGAAGAACCGGCAGAAGTCGATCAACGCATCCTGGGACAACACCCCTCGCCCATCGAGATCGTTCCGTCGCAGCTGATCGGCAGCCGTCAGCCGGCCCTCGTACTCGCCCGAGTTGCTCGCCAGTCCGCGACACGGACCAGAGTGCAGAGCCGATCCCGATGTCGAGCAACAGCGCGTGCGACAGCAGGCGCGCAACACGGCCGTTGCCATCGAGGAACGGATGAATCCACAGAAAGCGATGGTGAACCGCCGCGACGGCAATGACCTGCCGCGGCCTGGTCAGTCGCGTCGCATCGTAAGTCTGCTCGAATCGGCCCATGAATGTCGTCAGGCCCTCGGGTGCGGGCGCGACATGCCGACTCACGACGACCATGCGCGTGCGCAACTGGCCAGGCACGACCGGTGCGTGCTCCCCCCGTATCGGGGTTCACAACGACGAGCAGAGTTTCGGACAGCCGCGTGCAGAATTCACGGCGCGTCCATTCGACAAAGGCACGCGAGACCGGAGGACGCGGCAGTTCGGCGGCTCGCTCATGGATCATCTGCTGCACTTCCATATGCTCTCGGCCATCATCGTGACCAAGTCGCGATAGCTCAGCCAGTACGTGATGTACCAGCGAACGCAGGTCTCGTTGATCTCGGCGAAGAAGCGGAAGCCCCTATGGATCGGGTCGCGCGAGATGCCCTGCTCCTCGCTGCTGATGCGCCGCGCGCTGGGGTCGAGGAAATCGCAGGGCAGGCGCGCCCATCAGCCCGTCATGAAGTCCACTGCCTCGACCGCACGCAATGCGATCACGCAGTCCTAGCGACGGCCGTCGCCCATCAACGCCACCGACAATCCGTCGAGGTCCCGCAGGGTGCGGGTGCACGGGTGATGCCGCAATTGCTCTGGCAGAGCGCTTCACCGGCGGACAGTGTGCCCGTTCGCGCGCTGACGTTTCCGCCGCCGCAAGCCGATAATATCGTCCGGGCACCGGCGGCTCCGGCTTTCCTTCGCCCCGGGTGATGCGGCGCAACGTTCGTGCGAGGAGGCCGAGATGAACGTCCTTTCGATCGACGTCGGGGGCAGCCACGTGAAGTGCCTCGCCAGCGGGCGGTCGATACCGCGCGCCTTCGCTTCGGGGCCGACGCTGACGGCCGCCGAAATGGTCCGGCGCGTACTGCAACTGACGCGTAAATGGTCCTGGGACGCGGTTTCGATCGGCTATCCGGGCCCGGTCATGCATGGCGCACCCGTTTGCGAACCGCACAACCTGGGCGCAGGCTGGGTCGGCTTCGATTTCGCCGGCGGGTTCGGGCGGCCGGTCAAGCTGGTCAACGACGCAGCGATGCAGGCCCTGGGCAGTTACGAGGGTGGCCGGATGCTCTTCCTCGGCCTCGGTACCGGGCTGGGCTCGGCATTGGTCGTCGACGGCAGGCTCGAAGCGATGGAACTGGCGCACCTGCCCTACCGCAAGGGCCGCAGCTACGAAGACTATGTCGGCGCGCACGGCCTGGAGCGGCTGGGCAAGAAGAGGTGGCGCAAAGCGGTGCTCGACGTGATCGCCGAACTGTATGGCGCATTGCGTCCCGACTACGTGGTGCTCGGCGGCGGCAACGTGCACAAGATGAAAACGCTGCCCGCGTACGTGCGCCGCGGCGACAACGACAATGCGTTTCTCGGCGGCTTCCGCCTGTGGGACGAAGGGCGCGTGCGAACGCTTCGTCGTCCCGCACGGAAGGCGCCAGCGGGACGCGGGAAATGAGCGGCAGCGACCGGGCGCCCGGTGGCCCCGGCATTGCGCCGACCTGGGCCAGCAGCGCGAAGGACCTGGTCGGTTCGTCGCTCGGACCGGCGCGCCTCTGGTTCACGATCGGCTACGGCATCGTCAACGAAGTCTATTTTCCGCGCATCGACACGCCGCAGATCCGCGACCTCGGGTTCATCGTCGCAGACGGCCTCGGATTCTGGTGCGAGGTCAAGCGGTTGGGTAGATACAGCGTCGAGACCCCCGCGCCCGGTACCCCGGCGCTGCGCATTGTGCATACCCACGAGCGATTCACGCTCGCGATGCGCATCGTCGCCGACCCGCGACGCGATGCGCTGCTCATCGAGGTGACCCTCGACGGCGACGCCTCGCTGCGGCCATACGCGCTGCTCGCTCCGCACGTCGGCGGCACCGGCCTCGACAATGTTGCCGAAGTGGCCCGCCAGGGAGGTCGGCGCGTGCTGCGCGCTGGCGGCGCGGGCGACGCATCGGCCTGGCTGGCGCTCGCCGCGGTGGACGACGGGCAACGCGACGCCTGGGGCCGTGCCAGTGCCGGCCACGTGGGAGTGAACGACGGTTGGCAGGACTTCGACCGCCACGGCGCGATGCGCTGGCAGTACGGCAACGCCGGGCCGGGCAACGTCGCACTCACCGGGGAACTGCCCCGGCGCTGCGTGCTCGCGCTCGCCTTCGGCTCGAGTCCGGAAGCAGCGTCCACGCTGGCGATCGGCTCCCTCGCGCAGCCGTTCGAGACGCCCTGGCAGCAGCAGGTGGACGACTGGAGCCGCTGGCACGCGGCTCTCGCGTCGTCGTCGTGCACGCGGCTCGACCCCGAACTGCGCGCGCAACTCGACGTTTCCGCCATGGCACTGCGCGTGCACCAGGACAAGGTCCACCCCGGCGCGATGGTGGCGAGCCTGAGCGTGCCCTGGGGCAACAGCCGGGACGAGCGCGGCGGCTACCACCTGGTGTGGCCACGCGACCTGGTCGAGTGCGCCGGCGCGCTGCTCGTGCTCGGGCAGGAGGCCGAGGCGCGCGATGTGCTGCGCTATCTCATCGCATCCCAGCATGCCGACGGCCACTGGAGTCAGAACCAGTGGCTCGGCGGCAAGCCCTACTGGCACGGCGTGCAGCTCGACGAAGCCGCCTTTCCGGTGCTGCTGGCGGCGTTACTTGCGGAACGCGATGCGCTCGGCGGCATCGAAGTGACCGACATGGTTCAGCGAGCACTGGGGTTCATCGCCCGCACGGGACCGGCCAGCGACCAGGATCGGTGGGAGGAGGACGCGGGTGTCAACCCGTTCACGCTCGCCGTGTGCATCGCGGCGCTGGTGGCGGGTGCGCCTTTCGTCGACTCGACGACTCGCGAGTTCCTGCTCGCGCTCGCCGACGACTGGAATGCGCGCATCGAGGACTTGACCGCGGTCTCGGGTACTGCACTGGCATGCCGTCTCGGCGTGGCCGGCTATTACGTGCGCGTAGCGCCGTCTGCGGTCTTCTCCGACATGCAGGCGCTGCACCGGCGTGTGCCGGTCAAGAACCGGCTGCAGGAGGCCGCACCGCCCGCCGACGAGCAGGTATCCACCGACGCGCTGCAGCTGGTGCGCTTCGGCCTGCGCGGCGCCAACGACCCGCTGGTGCGCGACACCGTTGCGGTGATCGATGCGCTGCTGCGCGTCGACCTGCCGACTGGAACGGCCTGGCGCCGCTATAGCGGTGACGGGTACGGCGAGCACGAGGACGGTGCACCCTTCGACGGCAGCGGCTGCGGGCGACCGTGGCCGCTGCTGGCTGGGGAGCGCGGGCACTACGAATTGCTGGCGGGCCGCGATCCAATGCCCTGCCTGCGCGCGATGGCCGCCATGACGAGTGGCGGCGGCATGCTGCCCGAACAGGTGTGGGACGGCGAGGCGATTCCCGCACGAGGCCTGTTTCCGGGTCGGCCGACCGGATCCGCGATGCCCCTGGCCTGGGCCCATGCGGAGTTCGTGAAGCTGGCACTCTCGTGCCACGGCGCGCGCCCCTGCGACTGCCCGGCCTCGGTCTGGGAACGTTATCGCGCGCAGCGGCCGATGCCGCGCTGCTCGGTCTGGCTGGCGCACGCGCCCATGTCGCGCGGCATCGTCGGCACCGACTCGCTCGTGTGCCTGCACGAGCCGGCCCTGGTGCACTGGGGCGTGGACGGATGGCACGACACCGCCGACGTACCCACGCAGGCACTACCGGCGCTCGGACTGCACGTCGCGCAACTGCCCACCGCGCGACTGCGCGCGGGGCAGGCCGTCGACTTCACCTGGCGCCGGGAGGCTTCGGGCGAATGGCTTGGCGTCGACCAGCGACTGGTGCTGGTTTCCGCCGTCGTGGCTGGGAATCGCGACTGACGGTCGTGACCGCCGGCCTGCCCGCGGGCGCCTCGACACCCACGCAGTCGGCGATGGTGCTGCCGTCGAGGTCGGCAAGGAACGCTTCCTGGGCAGCTGCCAGGCGCGACCTGAGGCGGCATGCCGGTTGCAGCGGGCAGGTGCCGCCGTCGGCGCGAAAGCACTCCGTGATTGCATGGCGCTGCTCGAGGAAGCGCACCACCTCGCCGAGCCTGATGGCCTCAGCCGGCCGAGCCAGCCGGATGCCGCCGCTGGCCCCGCGCTGCGTGGCGACGAAGCCACCGCGGGCCAGGTCCTGCACCACCTTGGTGAGATGGTTGTAGGCAATCAGCGACTCTTCCGCAATGCGCAGGGTGGTCAGGAGTTCCGCAGGCTCGCGCGCCAACCGCATCAGAACCCGCAATCCATAGTCGGTGAAGGCTGCGAGACGCATGGTGTCCGTTGAATTGGCATTTACAAAGCCTATTAATCGGGCTAAAAATTGGCATCATGAATACCTGTTTCCCGGCCGCCCGTCCATCCGGATCACTACTGCCCGGCCGTCCGTGGCGGCGCCGCGCCGCGCCACGCCGGCGCCCTCGATGACGACCGGCGAGTACTACAACGACCACGTCGTGCGCCTGTTCCTGCTGGCGTCGGCGGTATGGGGCATCATCGGCATGCTGCTGGGCATGTACGCGGCCGCCGAGCTCGCCTGGCCGAGCCTCAACTTCGGCATCCCGTGGATGACGTTCAGCCGGATCCGCCCGGACCACACGTTCGGCGTCATCTTCGCCTTCGGCGGCTCGGCGCTGATGGGCACCTGCTATTACGTGGTGCAGCGCACCGGCCACACGCGCCTCGCGTGGGGACGGCTCGCCGAGTTCACGTTCTGGGGCTGGCAGCTGACCTGCGTACTGGCGATGGCGACGATGCCGCTCGGCATCACGCAGAGCAAGGAATACGCGGAGCCGGAGTGGTTCGTCGACATCCTGATGGCGATCGTCTGGATCAGCTTCGGCACGGTGTTCTTCGCGACGCTGGCGCGCCGGCGCATCCGCCACATCTACGTCGCCAACTGGTACTACGGCGCGTTCATCATCGCGGTCGCGCTGCTGCACGTCGTCAACAACCTGGCGTTGCCGGCATCTCTGACCAAGTCGTACCCGATCTACTCCGGTGTCGCCGACGCGATGACGCAGTGGTGGTACGGCCACAATGCGGTGGCATTCTTTCTGACCGCCGGCTTCCTCGGGATGATGTACTACTTCGTGCCGCGGCAGGCCCAGCAGCCACTCTGGAGCTACCGCTTCTCGATCGTCAATTTCTGGGCTCTGATCTCGGTCTACATGTGGGCCGGATCGCACCACCTGATGTACACGGCGCTGCCGGACTGGGTGCAGTCGGTCGGCATGGCGTTCTCGCTGGTGCTGCTGATGCCGAGCTGGGGCTCCGCGGCGAACGGCCTGTTCACCTTCAACGGCTCCTGGCACCGCCTGCAGACGGACCCCGCCGCGAAATTCATGGTGATCGCGCTGGTGTTCTACGCCGCGTCGACGTTCGAAGGCTCGATGATGGCGATCAAGACCGTCAATTCGCTGTCGCACTACACGGACTGGACGATCGCCCACGTGCACTCCGGGTCGCTCGGCTGGGTCGCGATGATCACGATCGGCTCGCTTTACGCGATGGGGCCGCGCGCACTCGGCCGCCCCGCGATGCACTCGCGTCCGGCGATGGAACTGCATTTCTGGCTGCACACCACCGGCACGCTGCTGTACGTCATCGCCATGTGGATCGCCGGCGTGACCGAGGGCGTGATGTGGCGTGCCACCCAGCCGGACGGCTCACTCACCCACGCATTCATCGACAGCCTGCTGGCGATCAAGCCGCTGTACATGGTTCGCTGGTTCGGTGGCGTCCTGATCTGGCTCGGCATGTGGGTCATGGCGTGGAATCTCTGGCACACTGCTGCGGACGCCCGCCGGAAGATCATCCTGCCGGTGCCGGTGCCCATTCCGGAGCCGGTGCCGCAACAGTTGCCGACACCGTTTGCGGCCGCCGGCTGAGGCACACCCGTGGCCTATCGTCATTTCGAGTTCATCGAGAAGCACGCGTGGACGCTCGGCATCCTGACCGCGGTGATGGTGTCGCTCGGCGGCCTCGCGGAGGTCCTGCCGCTGTTCGTCGAGGCACGCAGCATGGAACCGCCGGCCCACGTCAGGCCCTACAATCCACTGCAACTCGCCGGCCGCGACGTCTACGTGCGTGAAGGCTGCTATCTCTGTCATTCGCAGATGATCCGTGCGCTGCGCTTCGAAACGCAGCGTTATGGCCGCTTTTCGACTGCCGAGGAATCGGTCTACGACCGGCCGTTCCAGTGGGGCTCCAAGCGCACTGGACCGGACCTCGCGCGCGTCGGAGGCAAGTACTCCGACGAATGGCAGCGCATGCACCTGGTGGACCCGCGCGCCGTCGTGCCGCAGTCGAACATGCCGGCGTATCCGTGGCTGGCCACGGCCACGGTCGACGGCACCGAGATCGCGGCACGGATGCGCGCCCTGCGCAGGCTCGGCGACCCGTATACGGATGCCGACATCGCCGGCGCCGCCGCTACGCTCGATGGAACGACGGAACTCGACGCCCTGGTGGCCTACCTGCAGGGTCTCGGCATCGCGAACGAACCACAGCCAGCACGGACGGCCGCGACTGCGCCGGACGCGGGGACCACGCCGTGAGTCCGGTCTGGGGCCATGCCGCTGGGGTGTTCACCGTGCTTTTGATGTCGGCATTCATCGGCGTCTGGGCCTGGGCGTGGCTGCCTCGTCACCGCGGAGCGTTCAACCGCCTGGCGCGCTTGCCGATGGAGGACCGCACGACGCTGGCCGGCGACTCGATGCCACCCAGTGACACCGAGGAGCTCCGATGAGCCGCGGCTGGTCCTGGTGGGTCATCGCGCTGATCGTCTTCAACCTCGGCCTGACGTTCGTCCTGTTCCTTTGGGCGCCGCGCGCCAGAGTACCGGTGCTGCCTGACGGAACGACCGGCCACGCCTGGGCTCATGGCACGCTGCGCGAGGGCCTGCACCGGTTGCCGGGCTGGTGGATCATCCTGTCGTTCGCGATGTATATCGTCGCGTTCGGCTACTTGATCCTGTATCCGGGATTCGGCAGCCACAGAGGCACGCTCGGCTGGACCTCGGCAAAGGAACTCGCCACCGCCACCGCCGCCAATGCGGCGAAGCTCGACCCCGCCCTGCGGCGCCTCGCCACGATGAGCGTCGAGGCAGTCGCCGGTGACCCCCAGGCGCAACGACTCGGCGAGCGCCTGTTCGTAGACAACTGCGCCGCCTGCCACGGCCGCACCGGCGGCGGCAATCCGCTGCTCGGTGCGCCGAATCTGACCGACGCTGACTGGCTGCACGGGGGCACCGGCCAGGACATCGCCACGTCGATCCGCGACGGACGCACGGGTGTGATGCCGCCGTGGAACGCGCTCGGCGATGCCACGGTGAGAAACCTTCTGCAGTACGTGCTGCGCCTGTCCGGCCAGCCCCACGATGTGGCAGCCGCGACCGCCGGCCAACCGGTCTTCGAAACGACGTGCGGCGCATGTCATGGACCGAACGGTACGGGCAACCCACAGATCGGCGCGCCGAACCTGACCGACGGAACCTGGCTCTACGGCGGCGCGCGGGACACGATCGAGCAGTCCATCCGCAACGGCCGCACGGGTCACATGCCTGCGTGGAGTCCGCGCCTGTCGGACGACGACATCCACATCCTGGCCGGCTACGTCCTCCACCTGTCACAGCGTGGCGATGTCAGCACACGGTGACCTGCCGCGCCGTGGCTCCTGGCATTCGCAGCCGGTCGTCTGGCTGGGTATCGCCGTGTTCGCGGTTTCACTCGCCGGGTGCCTTTGGCTGATCATCGTGGGTGCTCGCTACGACGATCAACCCGTCGACACGGGTCACCAGGTCTTCGGCGTGCCGACGCATCCGCGCCCCGGCGATCACGGGTCGCGCGGCGCATCGGATGGAGGTCCGCGATGAGTACACCTGAAGAACGGGATGCCGGGCCCGCCTTGACCCGGGGCGTCACGCTCGCCGAATTCAGCACAAGGGACGCGGTCCTGGCTGCACGGAAAAACGCCTGCGCCGCTTCCATGCTGCGATCGTTGCAGAGCAGCGACGCCACGGATTTTCCGCACCGATCCACCGCGCGATAGAGATAGTGCCGGCCACCACGAACTGACACGGCCGTCTCGTCCATGCGCCAAGAGGATCCCAGAGATCGCGCGAATCGCGCCCATCGCTTTTCGTACTCTGGGATGTAGCGCAGCACCCAGCGCATGATGGTCGTGTGGGCCACGACAATCCCCTGCTCCGCCATCCTCGCAGAGAGATCGCGGTAGCTCAGCCGGTAGGTGACGTACCAGCGCACGCAGGTCTCGATGGTGTCAGCGGAAAAGCGACGGCCTCCATATATCGGGTCGCGTGCCATTCGTCCGGCCATCCGGTCCGCCCTCAAAGTGGGACACGGATTCTGGGGCTCGGACGCCAATGCACCAGAACCCAGGTCTACCGCCAGAACATATCGCTTGGAGGCAAGCGAAGGCGATAGATGCCGAAACATTCAACGAGTCTCGCTTGTCTGCACCTTACAGAACCGCCCACAAGGGCGCGGCCAGCACATCCGGTGCCAGCCATTCAATCGTGTTGCCGGTGTGCAGGAGCAGTCCAGCGCGCGCCTTCTTGCCGTACTCGGCGCGGAACGTACGCAAATGCACAGCATCGGAGAGTCTGGGGCGCGCCGTTGACTTCACTTCGATCGGCAGCAGACTGCCACTCGCCTCGATCACAAAGTCCACTTCTTCTCCAATGGATGTGCGCCAATAGCCCAACTCCGCGCGCTCGATGCGCGCATCGCGCCACGCGAGCAGATCGTGCAGCACGAGATTCTCTAGATGCGCACCGGTAGGCTCCTCGATTCCGGCCAAATGCATCGCCATACCCGTATCGCCCCAATAGACTTTCGACGCCTTGATGAGGCGTTTGGTGCGATTCACGGCATACGCCGGCAGACGAACGAGAAGATATGAAGTTTCCAGGAGATTCAGCCAGCGGTGCACGGTGGGCTGCGGTAACGCCACGTCGCGGCCGAGTTCGGTCTGATTGACGAGTTGGCCCATGCGCAAACAGGCGGCCCGCATGAGCCGTCGGAAGTCGGGTAGTCCACTGATAGCCGCCAGGTCCTGAAGATTGCGCTCGAGATAGGTACGAACGTAGCCGTCGAACCAGATGCGCCGAGCCGAGGCTGTGGTGAGCTCCAGCGCCGGCGTTGGGAAACCGCCGCGACGCGCAAGCGCGCGCCAGTCTTCGGGGCGCACTTGCGCATCGCCCAGCAGTTCGCGCCATCCGGCGTCGGGCGTGGCAAGCAAGTCTTCCCAGCGGCCACAGTGTCCGAGGCCAAGCTGCTCACGTCGTGTCATGGGCCAAAGCGTGAGATAGCTGGCACGACCCGCCAACGATTCGGAGATTTGCCGCATCAGCAGCAGATTGGCAGAGCCCGTGAGAAGGAACCGCCCAGGCGTTCGGTCCCGATCAATGGCGCGCTTCACTGCGCGCAGCAATTCAGGTGCACGCTGCACCTCATCAAGTGTCACAGGGCCTGCCACGCCCACCAGGACTTCCGGGTCGCGCCGGGCGGCATCAAGCACATCGAGATCATCGAGCGTCGCGTAGCGCCGCTTTCCAGCGATGAGTTGCTCGACCAAAGTGCTCTTTCCGGTTTGTCGCGCTCCCGTGACGACGACTGCCGGCATGACCCGGATACGCTCGGAAAGGGCAGATCCGACCAGTCTGGGGAGGGCATTCATGCCGCAGATGATAGTCATTCACCGAGTGAATAATCAAGAGAAGACCGGACGGGAATTTCGAATCGCATTTCCTGCCCGCCCGGACGCCGCCCTGCCCCGAAACCCGCCGATCCTGGCCTGCCTCGGCGCACAGCTTGCGGAGCGCGGAATAGCAATGCGGCGAGCTGATGGAGGACGTCGCACTCAGGCCGGTGGCGGGAGTAGCCGGGCAGGTGCCACCGGCGGTGGACAAGGTTTACGAATCTGGTGTTTCAGTCACCTTGAGTGAGCATTTCCGCCGATGAGTAAACTACCCATCGAGTTCCGCCCGCTTCCACCCGGAGTCTCCCCGCTGCATCTGCCAGAATCACGGCGCACAGTGAAGCCCGGCGACCGCTCACTCCCACTGTTGGTCGGTTGCGTGCTCTGCACCCTGCCCTTTGCTGCCCACACCCCGTTGCGCCGGTGTCACCGCAGCCCTGAGTTTGCTGTGTGGCGCGAACAGCCCATGAAATCGTGTCAGATGCATCCGCGGCGGCGGCACCAGCGCCGAGATCTATCGCTTCGCCGCACACGATCGCGCAGGGAGACGTTGCGCCTCGGGCACTTTGGGTCGGGACCGAGAAGGGGCTGGCACAAAACGGCATAACCCATTGTCGCAACTAGCTTTTCGAGCGATTCTTTTACCGTCACCACATGCCCTTTACGAGTAGCGCGACGCTCGTAGGACAACACCGATGCTGTTGGCGTGGCAAAGCACCGCTCGCCGCCCGCGCCCCAGCAGACTCGGCACCTGATATTCGGCGACATGGTGACATTTGCTGTTCAGTGAAAATCGGCGGCGCCCAGTTGCGAGGGCAGGATATTTCTCACCCCTCGATCGGGCCCAGGACCGAGCGCGGGCTGTCACGAGGCGACCGGCTGAAGGACGCGTATCCTCGGCGCGAGCTTCGCGCGCAATTCTCGGTCTGCGACCCGCATGTCGTACTCGGACTGCAGGTTCAGCCAGAACCTGGGCTCCATGCCGAAAAAGATCCCGAGCCGAAGCGCGGTGTCCGCCGTGATGGGGCGCTGACCATTCACCAGTTCGCTGATCCGGCTCGGCGAGACATCGATGTCCGCCGCAAGCTGACGGGCGCTGATGCCCATGGGCTTCATGAAATCCTCTAGGAGGATCTCGCCGGGATGAATCTCCTCGAGCAACTTGGGCATTTCTAGAACTCCTAGTGGCAGTCCACGATCTCGACGCCATGCGCTCCGTCCGACTTCCAGACGAAACAGACCCGCCACTGGTCGTTGATGCGAATGCTGTGCTGGCCCCTGCGGTCGCCCTTCAGTGCCTCCAGCTGGTTGCCCGGCGGGATTCGGAGGCTGGCGAGCTCGGTGGCGGCGTGGATCTGGAGCAGCTTTCGCCGAGCGACGCGCTCGATGTTGCGGAGGCGGGCTACCGAGTGGCTATGAAACAAGGCCTCGGTATCGGCGCACGCGAACGAGCGAATCATGCTGCATTTTGATCCGCAATACAGGTTCCGTCAAACGGAACCTGTCGTTCGGAATCGGACCACCGCACGGTGGTCCCGCTCCTTGGAACTCGCGGCGTCGGCGTGAGCGTCCCGAGCCGCCCGTACTGATGGGGTCGGCTGTTGAGGTGCCCGTCAAATCCCCGCAGCCGTCCACGTCGCACAGAGATCCGACACTTTCTCGCGGAAATCCGTACCTACAACCAGGGCACCGACGCGTGTCCCAGGACTCATCCCCAACCAGATTCAAGGAGACGATCCAGTGCTGCCGAACACTTCGTGAGGCCCTTCGCCCGCGCCGCACCCCTTCGCTATCGCGGCTTGCGCGCCGCCCGACGTGACGAGGCTGGACACAGCCCCGACGGGCTGTGTCGTCCCCCCCCCTACTCCCACTCGATTGTCTCCAGCCTGGCGAAGCGCCTGTTTCATATGGCTTTCCGTGGCCATGAGTTGCAGTTTACCGTCGAGACGACCGACGAATGTCTCCGCTCGGCGCCGATAGCAGGCGATTGACGCCGAAAGTTTGTGCTCACAATGCGCCGCCTTCCGAAGACGCCGGAAGGTCCAGAATCTCCCGGACCCATCGAACCTCGCGAGTCGTCGGCCGAAGCATCGTCTGAATCCGCAGCGCCACGCGATCAGCCTGGCCGAGTGCATCGCCGGCCTCCCGCACAAGCCGATACGCCATCTGCACGTCGAGTGAGGTCAACTCGTATCCCCTGCCCTGGCAGATCCAGTGCAAGGCGGCGAGCGCCACCTCCGCGGCAAATGATGGCGCTTTGCCGGCGTTGTCCCTCGCAGCCCGGATCAGCGTCTTCGGATCGCAGGGTGATTTCCACGCAAGCTGCATCGCGAGATCGAAACGCTTGAGCGTCTTCGCCGTGGCGAACCACTTGCCCTCGTCACCCGGCGTCGTCGCGATGAGATCCGACAGCACTCGGTCCGGATTGATCTCGGGATACTTGCCGGCGATCCGTCGGAACGTAGCGACGTAGGTCATGGCGCGGTTCGCCTCCAGCGCATACTTCTCGTAGGCCTCGGTACGCCGGCCGACGTTGAGTAGAACACCCTCCGCGAAACGCGCGAGCCCCGCCATCGGCGTCCATGGGTCCACAGACTTCGCCATGAACTCGATGGCCTCGTCGATCTCGCCGCGGGCCACCATGACACGTCCGACCCAGAGCAGGTCGCGCCACATCGGGCGCGGGTCACCGCTGATGAGTTTGATCAATTCGTCGTGTCGACCGGCTGAGACCAATGCGCTGTAGCAGAGCGAATCCGCCCGCGTGAACGCGTACTGCCCGCGACGCCGCTCGGCGTTCACATGCTGGACGAGATCGCTCAGGCGGGCGGCCCAGCGCGAAGCGATCTCCGGCGTCGCGCACAGATCACCCCAGCGATCGTCCAGGGACTCCAGATAGGGTGGATCATCGTCCTGAATCGCCTCGAACAGCTGCTCAAGCCAGCCCTCTCGCGTTGCCTCATCCGCCGGCGCCCGCGAAATGATGGGCACGAGCGCGTCGACGGCGGCATGCGCCGCGTTACCCAGCGCGCCCGAGGAACTATCCACCTGCTCCAACGCCGGCGATAGCTTCACCAGGAATCGGACCGCGCCGTGCGCGGCATGCAAGGGATCGCGGCGGGCGGCGGCACGGATTTCCGCGAGCGCCTCGGCGATGCGCTTGCTGGCCAGTCGACTGGCGCGCCAGCCGAAGCCGCCGCGACGAAAACACTTCGTGAATTGCCAGTCGCTGGCCTTGTCCATCACGTCGCCGGATAGAGCTTCGGGAACCAGCGCTCGACGACGTCGATCGGGATGCCCAGCCGCAACGGCGCCTTGTGCGAACCCGACACGAGCAAACGCCTTTCGATCAGCGCCGAAATCAAGCGACGCGCCGTGCGTTCGCTCGTGTCGATGAGCGTCGGCACACGCCCGCGCTCAACCTCGCCCGCGAGCAAAGCCTCGCGCAGCACCGCGAAACTGCGCTTCGGCAGTCGCTCGGCACTCTCCTCATCGCGCACGTACAGTTCCATGCGACGCTGGAGCTCGGACGGATCGAGCAGCTCGCGCATGTAGCGAACTTGATCGAGACAGGTCTCCAGGAAGAATCGGCAGAAGTCGATCAGCGCATCCTGGGACAACGCCCCCCGCCCATCGAGATCGTTCCTTCGTGGCTGATCGGCCGCCATCAGCAGGCGCTTGTATTCGCCCGAGTTACGCGCCAGTCCGCGCGATACGGACCAGAGCGCGGAGCCGATGCCAATGTCGAGCAGCAGCGCGTGCGACATCAGGCGCGCCACACGACCGTTGCCATCGAGGAACGGATGAATCCACAGAAAACGATGATGAGCCGCCGCGACGGCGATGACCTGCCGCGGCTTGGTCAGGCGCGTTGCATCGTATGCCTGCTCGAATCGGCCCATGAACGCCGGCAGATCCTCGGGTGCGGGCGCGACATGCCGACCCACGGCGACCGTGCGCGTGCGCAACTGGCCGGGCACCACCGGGACGCGCTCGCCGGTATCGGGGTTCACGACAACGAGCAGACTCTCTGGCAGGCGCTGGCAGAACTCGCGGTGCGTCCATTCGATGAAAGCCGCCGAGACCGGAGGACGCGGCAGCTCGGCGGCTCGCTCGTCGATCATCTGCTGCACTTCTATATGCGCCCGGGCCTCGAGCTGCAGATCGCGGCGATGCGGATCGCTGGAATAGTCCGCCACCAGGGCGCGGTCGATATCGCGCGGGTGGGTGTTATGCCCCTCGATCAGGTTCGAGTAGTAGCAGTTCATCGAGCGCACAAGTTCGGCGACCGACAGCCGCACGACCGGGTGCAGCTGCGCCGAGAGCTCGCTGGCCTCTCGAGCGAGGTCGAAGGCCAGGTTCTCGAGCACGGTGGTGCCCTCGGCCGGCATGAATGGCTCGGCCGCCGCGGGGGTCACGACAGGCTTCGGATGGCAGTGATTCTGGCCGCTTTCATGGCCGGAATATTATTCTTAAAAACAGTGATTTGGTAGCTCATATGCCTCATAAATGGCCGGAACTGTGGCCGCCACCGAACCCCGCGCAGGTTTACCGAATCTGGATTTTGGTCACCATCGGTGAGTATTTCTGGCAAACCGTAAACCGATCAGGCCGCTTGGAGCCTTTTCCCAACAACCTCCACCGCCCCCAGGGGACTGCCGCCGTCCATCCGCCGGAGTTCGCCTTGAGGTGGCTCCGCAATGACGGATCTATCCCCGCTGCCGCGCGACAAACAGGATGAGACAGCGCCGATGGCCGGGTCCGGGGGCTTAACAGTTTGTTGAAAAGCGCCCCTGTGGCGCGGTGAAGCGGGCCACAAGCATGATCAGGCACTTCAGATAGGCGTCGAACTCTTTCTGCACGTAGTCGGGCAGTGATCGACCTTCCCTTGCCCGCAGCTCACCGAACAGCGGATAGTTCTGCTCCACGAGCTGATACAGCAACGTGCTCTCGGGCCGATGCTGCGCGTAGCCTGATGGCTCAATGAACGGCGGTGCGCGCGGCCGCAGCGCACTGGCGGCGGCCGGCATGAGGCGCGTCCCGGAGGATGACAGGGACCACGCAGGCTACGCCGACCGTCGGCAGCTTCTGGAAGCTCAAAGGCCTGCGTTCACGCAGATATGCCGTGTTTGACCCACATCCTCCCGGAATCACCCATCTTGCAACCTGTATCCTATCGGGATACGATGGACCGTGATCAAGTCATTCCGCCATGATGGCCTCGAACGCTTCTACCGCACGGGCTCGAAGGCCGGCATTCAGCCAAAGCACGACGTGAAGCTGCGCACGCAACTGACCGCCCTGGATGCCGCAACGCGCCCACAGGATCTCGCAGCGATCCCGGGCTGGCGCCTGCATGAACTGAAGGGCAATCAGGCTGGTCGCTGGTCAATCACGGTCAACGGCAACTGGCGACTGACCTTCATCTTCGAGGGCACAGACGTCGTGCTGCTCGACTACGAGGACTATCACTAAAAGAGGCAACATGAGTCAGATGCACAACCCCTGCCACCCCAGCGCAGTGCTCAAGGAGGCCTTGAGCGACATCAGCGTAACCGATGCAGCCAAGCGCCTGGGCGTCGGCCGCGTGGCACTCTCGCGCCTGTTGAATGGCGCTACCGGCATCAGTCCGGAGATGGCGCTGCGCCTTTCCAAGGCGCTCGGTACATCGCCGGAGTTCTGGTACGGCATGCAGGTCAACTATGACCTGTGGCAGGCCAAGAAGAAGTTCCGTGGCAAAGTAAGGCCTATCGTTCAGCGCGATAGTGCTGCGGCCTGATGGGCGCTGTCAGTTTCCAGGTCATTCACCCTGAATCTCGACCCTGCAATCCGCGGCGTTCCGTCGCACTATCACACCGCGAGACCCCTACTCCCACTCGATCATCAACGAGCCTTCTAAGCTGTTGATTTCAAAGTGTTTACAAGTAGCGCGTTCGATTTTTACCGTCATTTTTACCGTCAAAGTGTCGGGCACCAGCATTGGCGCGGGTTTCCGGGCGATTCGACGAAAAGTGACCTTTCGAGATCTATCGACATCTATCGG
>WBZL01000517.1_pt1 | contig 42985 bp, 35 predicted proteins | sample 5204291 | NCBI WGS metagenome assembly WBZL01 (sample SAMN12344345, study PRJNA552823) | activated sludge metagenome | biome: Activated sludge suspended growth; feature: Nitrification reactor; material: Wastewater; isolation source: activated sludge from nitrification reactor of wastewater... | reverse complement strand
GGGAAATCTTCGGCATGGCTTCTCTCCATCGATGGGAACGCTACTCTATCGCAGACTCTCCGCTAATTTGCTGACGTCGCTAACAATGATCAGCGCGGGATCCGCCCAACACTTTCGATCGCACCCCAGAATTGCTGTCTGGTTTGGTGTTTGCCCCGCCTTCTGTTACAATCCGCCTCCTCCCGGAGAGATGGATGAGCGGTTTAAGTCGCACGCCTGGAAAGCGTGTTTAGGATTATTCCTAACGCGGGTTCGAATCCCGCTCTCTCCGCCAGTAACAGCCAGAAAAGACAGTCGTAGCAAGGGTTTCAGGTTTATGAAAATGGGAATACCATCATTGATCCCATCAAATCTGATGCGATTGCATGGCATGTCGTGAGACAACAAAGCCTCAGCTTGAGGATTCCGTGCCTGTCACAAAAATGTAGGCAGCGTTACTTGATCGGCGGTCTTTCTGACGATGTGCTGAATCAGATCGGTCTGGCCGCCGCCAGCAACATCGCGCTTCGTCTTGTCCCTGGCGCCAGATTGGTCCATGCGCCGGTGACGGAAACCTTGCCGGAAACCATGAACCTTGCCCTGAACTATCGCCGCACCAAGGAAAATCCCGGTGCACGTCCGGGTCTGGTCCGATATCAAGCAAGCGGCCTTCGATTCGGCGTAAAAATCCCAACTTCCTGAAATCTCTGCAACATGCTTTCGTGCTCGCTGCTGCAATAGCTTTCCAAGCCGTCAACGTGGCCTGATCTGCTGCCCTTCGGGCTTCAATGAGTGAATCGACAACCGTGTCGTCAAAGGCTTTCGCGATTTCTGCAAGGTGGCGAACGGCAAATATCGTGTTGGCCTCCAGATCTTCTGGGTTCCTGGCCACGCTGATAGCCGTATCCAGAAACATCGAAGCGCCATCCAGCTCATCATCGGTCGAAATGCCTTCGCTGATCACGAAGAACTATGCAAGGCTGCCAGCCGGCACGAAGTAGGGATTGGCTGCGGTCGGGGTCGCGTGCTGTGTCGTGCTCATGGTTGCAGCCCTCCAGCGGCTGCCTCGTCGCGCCAGGTGTTCGCCGGGCGCGCAAACCTGTCGGCAACATGGATCCCTGCGACGATCAGGGCGTCGGTTGTGAAGTGGTGATCGTCGTTCTGGATGGCGCCGATGATGGTCGAAAGACAGGCGAAGCGAAGGCATCGCCACAGCACTTCAGGGCAGCGCTGATGGCGCCATGGAACAGGTAGAACGCGATGTGCAACTAATGAGAAGTCGTGCTGACCTATACCGGGTTCGCAACCCTCAGAGTCAGCCATGCCCCTCGAAACCTTCATGGTCACTGTCTACTGCCTTGTTTGCGAGGCGCTGAACATTGTCGTTCCTGGGGGGAACCCGCGCAAGCGAGGATTTCCCCCCAAATTGTCGGATGCTGAGGCCCTGACAATGGCGTTCGTCGGTACCGTCCTCGGATACCAAAGTGACAAGGCCGTTTGGAAGTACTTCCTCCGGCATTGGGCCGCAGGGTTCCCGAGTCTGGGCGACCGTTCGACTTTCGTCCGGCAACTAGCCAACCTCGGCCATATCGAAGCCTTTCTGCACCAGCACTGGGCAAGGACGCTGGAGGCGTTCGCGGCGAAAGTGCATCTCGTGGACGGATTCCCCGTGCCCGTGTGCCACCCCAGGCGGGTCGGTCGCCGCACCCTCTTCCGGGGCGAGGCGGGTTGGGGCTTCTGCGCCTCAAAAGATGAGCATTACTTTGGTTTCCATGGCCTCGTGCTCACGACGGCGGACGGCATCATCACGGGGGTAGCCTCGAGGGCGGCCCATATCGATGAACGTGACGCCCTCTTTGACCTGCCGTTGGAGTACAGTCGCGGGGCGTTGTTCGGCAACAAAGGGTTCATCCGTCCCATTCTGACCGAGGATTTATCCGCGATGGGCATGACTCTCCATTCTCCCTTGCGCAGGAACATGATGGACTCGCGCCCCAAATCCCTCGTCGACCACATCGTCTCGGTACGCCGCCGTGTTGAGACCGTCATCGGGCAGCTTGCCGAACGCTTCTCCGCCGAACGTACCGGAGCACGGATGCTCTGGCAGTTGGTTTCCCGTATCTACAGGAAAGTCGCCGCCCATCCCTTGTGCGTCCTGATCAACCAGTCCTTGGGACGACCCCTGCTGGATTTCGAAGGGCTGGTCACAGAGTAAAAGTTGCACATCGCGTAGGTAGAGGCTGCCGAAGCTCTGCTCGGGGCCAGCCGGCGGGTTCTCGGACGCTTATTTGCCGAACGAGGCCATGAGCGCAGCCCGCTCAATGGAGAGTCGTGAGTCGGCCAAGCCAGACTCGATGATCGGAATCAGGGCTGCGGCGGCTCGGAGGCAGTTGGTTTCCGGGGTTGAGGGTGGAATCCGCCTCTATATGCGTTTATTCTAGTGGGGACAGGCCGCCCCCCGTTACAGCACAGTCGATCACTCACGACCGACGCCGAAATGCTTCATCTACCCCGACCACTTAGCGGAAAATACAGCATCAGGTCCTTCAACTTCAGAGGCGCCGATGGCTTTCCTGCCAGCCGCCATTCCACCATGTTCCTAGACGCCAACCACGAACAGAACGAGATCCGGCTCACCGGCATCGATGCCCTTGAGAAGTCCCAACCCTTAGGGCAGCGCTCGAAGCAATCCATGTCGGCTCCCTTGTTCGGAAAGGAAGTCGATGTCCAGTAGCACAAGCCCGACCGCTACCAGCGCATCATTGGAAAGGTCATGGTCGCAGACCCGAACTGCCGAACAAAACGGTGTCCCAAAACGCTTGAAGCCGACCTCGTACAACTCACGGTCGGCTTCGCCTGGTGGTATCAGAAATACGCGAAGAAGCAGTCGCCCGAGGATGCGGGGCGATATCAATTCGCCGAGCAGGAAGCTCGTGCGAAGCGTGCCGGCCTGTGGGCCGATGGTCACCCGATTCCTCCCTGGGATTGGCGGCGTGGTACACGGTAAGGAGGAACAAAATGGATAGTGCCTTCAGCGCGGTCAGGAAGAAGTCACAGGCGATCGCTGTTGCCGTTGTCTTGCTGGGTCTAGTGATGATCAATCTCTTAACGCTGACCGATAACAGCGTGCATGCGAAAGCCTACGGATTTCTGGAAAGCATCGCACGAGCGACGGTGGGTGTCGGAGTGCTCCAGAATAGCCCAACCGAGGTCGCAAGGCGCGCCGTTGAGGGTACGCGAGAACTGAGATCTCAGAATGAGCACCTCGTATCCCGGAATCAGGATCTGCTATCCGAGAATGAGCGCGTGGTATTGCAGAAAAAGAACCTGGCGCATCGTACCCTGATCCTGGTGGACGCCGTAAACACACTCATCGCGCACACCAGTGCTCTTCAGGCAGAAATGAACAAAGTAACCGTACGGGCACAGTGGTATGAGAAGCGGCACGAGGAGATGCGAGGCGTGGCGCATGACATCTTGAAGCGCACTACCGCGAGGCTTTCCTGGGGTACCGTTCGCAGCGCTTCGACCTTGTCCGGGAAAGCGCTTCCAGTTGTCGGGGCCGCGGTGGCAATAGGTGCGACTGGACTGGATTTGATAGACACTTGCAAAATGATGAAGGACATGAACCACCTTGCCAAGTCGATGGAATTGCCGGAAGAGGAGGGGCTGTCGTCTGTTTGCGGGGTCGCATTGCCTGCTTGGTAGGATGTGGCGGAAGAGCGAACGGTGATGCTCCAGAATCAATGGCCGGCGACGATTGATGAGGGGGTCGGCGTGGTGATCGCTACCCTGTCGGACGAGGAGAGGGCGAGCATCGCCGACCTGGCGCAGGCGCAACTCATCGGGCTACACTTCGGCCTGGGGATGTGGATTCGGAAACATCTTGGTCTGTGGAGGGGCAATGATGGGCTGATGCAGGCCATCAGGGAGCGTGGCCAGACGATTCACCCTGACCCGTCTATACGGACGAGTATGACCTCTACGCTCGCCTGCCCGAGTGGGGTTACGGACACAAGACGGTGGGCCACAGCCGGGGCGAGTACGCCTGCGATGAGGATGGCGGTGGCTTCCATGAGGTCCATGTCAATACGATGGAAGGCTTTTGGTCATTGCTGCGCTCCTGGTTACGTCAGCGATGGATGGTGCTTCGTCCGGCTTGTCTTGCTGATCGTCGCCAGCATTCTTTCCAGAGGGCCTTTCCATCGGGCAGGGTTCTCGCCGGTACGGTAACCGCTGGTGGTGGCCCAGCCCAGCCCGGACTCGATTCGACCGCGCAGGCGACTGGCCGTTTCGGTCTTGCTCTCCCAGATCGGTTCCAGCGCTTTCTGCTGCGCCTCGGCCAGGCTCACTATGGCGCCAAGATGCCCGGCAACGCCGTGTTGCGTTTCTCCAACATGATTGCGGCTATCCCATCCCGTACTCGCGTGCCTCGCTCTCCGGCAGGGGAGGGCTGAAGTAATAGCCCTGCAACTCGTCGCAGTCGAGCGAGCGCAGAAATGCGAGTTGGGCTGCGGTCTCGACACCTTCGGCGACGACCTTGAGGCCGAGATTGTGTGCCAGTCCGATGGTGGCGGTACAGATCACCGCATCGTTGGTGTCGTCCTCGATGTCCTTGACGAAGGTCCGGTCGAGTTTCAGCCGATCGATGGGCAGCAACTTGAGGTAGGCCAGCGAGGAGTAGCCGGTGCCGAAGTCATCGATCGCCAGCCCGATGCCGAGCGACTTCAGCGCGCGCAGGTTCTCGATCGCGATCTGCGGATTGTCCATCGCCGCGGTTTCCGTGACCTCGAGTTCCAGCAGCGCGGGTGCAAGGCCGGTGCGGCCGAGAACCTTGCGCACTAGGCCGACGATGCACGGGTCCTTAAGCTGGCGGCGCGAAAGGTTGACCGCGACGCGGGTCGCGCCGCCGCGGCGCGCCTGCCAGCGCACGGCAGCATTGCAGGCTTCCTCCAGCACCCATGCCCCGAGCGCCTCGATCAGGCCGGTTTCCTCGGCGATGGGAATGAACTGGTCGGGGGGCACCAGGCCGCCATCCTTCTTCCAGCGCACTAGCGCCTCGAAGCCGACGACGCATTCGCCGTCATTGGCGATCTGCGGCTGGTAATGCAAAATGAACTCGCCTGCCTCCAGCGCGTTGCGCAGATCGACCTCCATGCGGGTGCGGTTCAACACTAGTTCCGACAGGCACGCGTCGAAACGCTGGTACTGCCCACGCCCGCTGCGCTTGGCGTGGTACATGGCGATATCGGCATTGCGCAGCAACAAATGCCGGTCGCGTGCGTCGTCGGGAAACACGACGATGCCGACCGAGACCGAGGACTGGATCCGGACACCGACGACGTTGAAGGGGGCGGCCATGGCGTCGACGATCTTGCGGGCGACGGTCTCGATGTGCCGGGAATCCGCGATGTCGGTCAGGACGACGACGAATTCGTCGCCACCAAACCGCGCCACGATATCGCAGTTCCGGACACTCGAGGTCAGTCGGGCCGCCACTTCGATCAGGAAGCCATCGCCCACCGAATGGCCCTGCGTATCGTTGATCGCCTTGAAGCGGTCCATGTCGAGGAACATCACTGCCACCTGGGTCTTGTGGCGCAGGGCTTCGGCCAGCGCGTGGTCGAGCCGGGCTTCGAGGTTGTAGCGATTTGCCAGCCCGGTGAGGGTATCGCGGTGCGCGAGGCGTTCGATGGCCTCGGCAGCGCCGTGCTTTTCCGTGATGTCGGTATAGATGGTGACGAAGCCGCCATCCGGCAGCGGCAAGCCGCGGATCTCCAGCACCGTGCCGTTGGGCCGCGTGCGCTCGAACACATGCGGCTGCTGGGTGGCTGCGCGCGCCAGCAGCGCCGCCACCGAGGCGTCGATGTCGTCGATCTTGCCGTACTCGCCGCGCTCCGCGTTATAGCGGAAGAATCGCTCCAGCGTTGGCTCTCCCTCGAACAGTTCGGGCGGAAAATCGAGCAGGCGGGCGTACTCGGCATTGCTGGCGACCAGGCGCATCTCCTTGTCGAACAGGGTGACGCCGCCCGGAATGTTGTCCAACAGGGTCTGGAAGACCTGATTGCGCCGTCGCAACTCGTTTTCGGTGAGCTTGCGCTGGGTGATGTCGAGGTAGATGGTGACGAAGCCGCCGCCGGGCAGCGGCGCCCCGGACACCTCGATGGTTGTGCCGTCAGGGCGCGTGCGCTCGAAGTGATGCGCGACCGGATGGTGGGCGCGCTCCACCATCTCGGCGACGGTCTTTTCCACATCGACATCGCCGTACTCGCCGCGCTCGGCGTTGTAGCGGATGACATCGGCAAAGCTAGGCTGCAGGGCGGCATACTCGTTGGGAAACTCAAGCAGGCGCTTGGCTTCGGCATTGAACAGCGCAAGCTTCAGGTTTTCGTCGAATACCGTGACGCCGCCGGGCATGTTGGCAACCAGAGCCTGCAGCATGGCATTCTGCCGCTCTAGGGCAAGCTCCGATTGCTTGCGGTCGGTGATGTCGGTGTAGGTGGTAACGAAGCCGATCACGTTCTCGCCATGCCGCATCGGCCGCCCCTCGACCAGATGCGTGCGCCCGCCGGGACGGGTGCGCTCGAAGCGATGCGCCTGGAACTGCAGCGCCAGCTTGCGCCGGGCGGCGACGTGGTCCTCCGGCGCACCGGGACCGTATTCGCCGCGCCGCGCCGGAAAGATGGTCAGATCATCAAAGGAGACATCCTGATGCACCGCCTCGGCCGGCAGTTCGAGGACGTCGAGTAGCATCTGGTTCCAGTATTTGAGGCGCAGGTGTTCGTCGAACACCGAGACCCCCTGCGGCAGGTGGCGCACGACCGAGCGCAGGTATTCGACGTGGCGCTCCAGATCCTGCTGCGAGGCCGTAAGCTCGGTGATATCGGAATAGAAGGTGACAAAGCCCCCGTCAGGCAACGGCGCGCCCCGGATGTCCAGCACCGTTCCGTTGGGTCGCGTGCGCTTGAAATGATGCGGCAGCCGCTGGCGTGCCCGTGCCATGAAGGCTGCGACCATTTCATCGACATCGCACGGCCCGTATTCGCCGCGCAGGGCGTTGAAGCGCGCCAGTTCTTCCAGCGTCGGCATCTGCCCGACGAACATCGCCTCGGGAAACTCCAGCAGGTCGATCAACTGCCGGTTACAGGCGACCAAACGCATCTCGGCGTCGAACAGGGAAACCGCCGCAGGGATGTTGTCGATCATGGTGCGGAGTATGGACGCCCGGCTGTCGGCGATCATCGGTATTCCTCCTGTTGGAAACAGCGGGTCGCGCGAGGTCTTCGGCTCAGTCTAGCATTCGCGTCATGCTTGATCTAGGTCAACCTATGGCCGCACCCGATACGATAGAAAAGACAAACGCAGGGTCCGGTGCAAGCGACGCGTAGATTTGTGAGCCATCGCAGAATACCCCGAGCACCGACTGCCAGCAACAGAGCTTGGGAGGTTGCTAACGCCATCCTAACGCCGCGGTCTCAGGGGCTTCGAGCACGTCCGTGGAGGTAGATGCAATGTCATCGGTTTTGTCCTGTCTTGACGGCTGCGATCAGCACACACAGGCCGCCTTTGCCTGCCGGCAATCGCCCGGCATACCGCCTTGTGCTAGTCTGTTGGCCTGCGACGACTACGTACTCGGGTTCGAGAACCCACGGGCTACACAATGCGAGCACCCGACCCGGTTGCCGAGGCGCGGATTAAAACCTTCCCAGCTGGCGCAGGCCTTGATGGTTCTATGTCTTGCCGTAGCTATGCCGGACGCGCTGGCTGGAGCCGTGACCGAAACTCACTCTTACCTCCAAGCGCCCGACAGCGAAAAAGTGTTCGACTATCAGTTAGCCGAATCAATCAGGAAAGCGTTGGGCGGGAAGTTCGACGATCTCACGGTTGTGATCTCGGCCTGCATGTCCGGCGGGTTCGCCACTGAGATCGGCGCCAAACTCATGAACCAAGTCGGCAAGTGGAGCGTCACGACTTCGCGGGACCAGTCGAAGGTCGAGCGGTTTGCGGAGACCGACTCCAAAGTTTACGAACGCTTCGAAGGCCTCAAGTCCCAGACGGACCCCGACAAGTGGATACATGGCTGGGAAGCGGTCTGGGTTAAGCAACTGCTGTCCCACCCGAACAGCACGATCCAACAGCTTTACGACGCTGCCAAGACAGGCGACTACGATCAAGCTGGAGCAAAGACATCAAGGCTTCAGTTTTCGGCTGCTGGGAACCAGTCCAAAGTCTCGCTGGACGACAAGAGTCGTTCCCTTGTCTGGTACAACTACGACCGCGCCGCCGGCGCTGGCGCCTACCAGCTCTACCAGGGCCTCATTGGAGCGGGCTTCTCGGACGACCGCATCCTGTTTGCATACGACAACCTGGCGGGAGGTGACCTTGCGCGAGGCGATGAGCGCCCCTCGCCAGTCGATGAAAACGCAACGAAGAAGAACCTCATCCTCGATGGCACCGCTGGATCGGGCAAGTTCCTCGTGGAGATCGCAAAAGGACTAGATACTGCTGAAAAGGGACAAAAGAAGGCGACGATCTACCTTGGGTCCGACGGGAACATCGCAAAGGTCAAGCAGGAGAAAGTCGAGAATCCTCAGCCGGGCGAAGCGACGCAGGGCCGAGTCTTCTCTCCATTGGACAGCGCAACTAGCCTTGAACTCGACCCGACGTTCATTAACGCGTTCTTTCTGGACGTGGCTGGTCCGGGACTGCCCGACATGCATCGTGCAGGGCTTCCGCAGTTTAGGTGGATCACGGCCGACGAAACCTACTCAGGCCGCGTCGACGTCTACATCGAGGGATTCTTGGCCGGCAGCGTAGACATGCTTGGTCGCAGTGGTGGAGGCGTGTACCGGATAGATCTCAGCGATGGCCTGCTTCTGGATCTCTACTACCGTAGCTCCCTACTAGGCGACCTCGTTGCGGATATCGCCTTCAAGTTCGATCAAGGCAGTTTCCGCATTGCAACCGATTGGGACTTCGAACTCGACCGCGCGGACGGCTATGGCGTCGCGCTTGTCGCGCCTCCACTCAGATCGACGGTCCCGGAGCCGGGCACCCTCGCCCTTCTGGGACTCGGAGTCGTCGCTTTGGTAGCGCCACGTCGGCGCAGGCAGTACTGCGCAGCGTGTGATGACAGCCCTGCTTGATCGGTGGGGTTCATCGTTTGTGCCGGTGGAACACCGGGCGTCGAGGCGGTCCGTTTCGCACTCGGTTTCCACAAGACGAATGACCGAAAAGGGGGGATTTCATCTCGCCGATCATTGGCCGCTTTTGCCCGCTTGCCGGTCGACGCCATACTGCACCCAGTGACTGGTGTAGCTGCATTGCAGTCGATCACTGCGGCACGGCGAGTGACGGCAGTGGGTCAGCCGCCATCCTGCCGCAGCTGCCCACTCCAACCACGCCCCAATGCCCGAGCGCCTGCACCGCGCTGTCACCTACCCAGTCATTCTGATGTTCTCCCGGCGTCAGGTCGAAACCTGCGATGTCGCCGAGCCATTGCAGCTCCTGGACAGACTGACCGCTGACCGGCAAACTGCGCCCGAGTTCTGCGGCCGGCTCAGCCTGGTTGTCGAAGGCTACAACGTCGACCCCGCGTGAGCCGTTCGAGATCCCCGAGGTGCGCGCGTACATCAAGGACCTCGATCAGGAGTGGCGCTGCTGGTTCTTCTTCCTGTCCCAGGCCGATGAGTCGATCAAGCTGCTGGAGAGCGCTACTGGGCAGGAAAACGGCGGTCGATCAATCGTCGTACAGCAGAAGGGCCTCCAGTACCCGTTTCGTCTTCGAGTAGATAAGGGGATCGTTGCTCGCTCGCGGTCCGGCTACGTTGAGCGTTGCGGGGCGGGTTAACGCAAGCCACCGGGTGATTTCGCGTACTGCGTCAGGAACACTGAGGCGAGCGAGATCAACGTGGAGGTGCGGCTTACCTAACCTGATGGCCGTGGACGCGGTGAACATCGAGCCGCCGTGCAGCTCACCCTGGGAGAGAATGAGCGTGGCGTCCGAGTCGCGGATGTTCAGGGCCGTGCGGGTGTTCGGCTCTGCATCCTCCGCCTCAACCAGATTCGGATAGTCAACTGGGATCTCGCCGTCTTCGGCAAGACGCCCCTTGGGCACCCACCCACCGCACGTGATACCAAGATCAAGCGCGACGTCGAGAGCAGCCCGGTCGGCGCCGGTCTGTCCTCCGGAAACGATTTTGCGAATCACCGCGGCTCTCCTCGGCTACTCATTCAGCGAACTCGCCAAAGCCGCTGTCAGGAGCTGCGGCTCGAACTCGAACGAATAGCGTCCATCTGCCGCGCAGCAAGCGCTCGGTGCAACCGCTGGTGTGGCCGTGGCAAGGAAACGTCCTTGCACCAAAGCGTCCAGACAGCAAAGGCGATGACGATTGTAGGAGTCCGCAGCGGCAGGTCAAGAGCGACGCAGAACCGCCGACAGCAGCGTCGAAAACCCTACTCGGACGTCCTGGCTCCTTGCCGTGACGTCGCGATCCGCGTTGCCTTCCACCAGGCGACCCGAGCACAGTCGCTCAGACCGTCGCCGCCAGAACCTTGACCACGACGAAACCGCCCACCCCGAACGATAGCCCCCGAAACTCCCACCGCAGGCACTGTCGCCTACGCCCAGGAAGACCTCAGGCGGCCTCTGTGAATCGCGATCGCCGGCCGAAAATCCTGCCCGCGCCAAGAAATCGCCTCAACGGGCCCGGCAGATGGCTTCCGAACGGCATTGCAACCACGCTCTGCAAATACTGGGCTCGCCTGCTGTCCGTATGGCTACAACGCCACATCCTTTAGTTCTCGCGCCTGCGGGGGTGCCACCGTGCCGATGCTGACCTTCTGCGACCCGGCAGTCAGGTTTGCCTGCCGGGCGTAGACGATCGGTGGGTTCCTGATCGCCGCCGTTATCGCCAGCTCATGCACTACTTCATCGCGCCGATGACTGTACAGGCATCGCTTGCGCCACGGCCATCTTCGCGCGGCGCCTCTGGCGAGGTTTTCCGGTTCCGTCGGCACGCTTTCCCCGAATCACGACGACTGTCAGGGCTGGTCAGTGCTTAGAACACTAGAACACTTGCGGAAGTGGCATGGGATCTCCTATCCTTGACTGGCACAATTTCCGGCCGCTGGATCTCTCGGATGAGGAATTGCTGGCCGATCTTGCCGAGGACGAGCCAGAAGTCGCGGAAATGCTGGCCCTGGACGTTCCGCGCGACACCTCGGCCGAGTATCGTCGGCGCAGCAGCGACCGTGGACACGAAGGGCACAACAGGCGCGGAGATAACAGGCACAGGCATCACGGGAATCAGCCGCAACTGCCGGTGCAGGCGGCGTCACGGAGGCAGCGGGACGAGTTCCGCCGTGGATCCCTTTATCAACCTCAAACAGGAGAGAACGCTGATGAGCAATCTGATCGTGGTCGCTTACGACGACCAGTTCCGGGCGGAGGAGGTCCGCACCAAGCTGCGCAGGCTGCAGCAGGACTATCTGATCGACCTCGAGGACGCAGTGGTGGCGGTGAAGGACGAGAAGGGGAAGGTCAAGCTGCACCAGATGTACAACCTCACCGCCAGCGGCGCCCTCAGCGGCGGCTTCTGGGGAACCCTGATCGGTCTGATCTTCATGAATCCACTGCTCGGCCTCGCGGTCGGGGCAGGTGCCGGTGCCGTCAGCGGAGCGCTTTCCGATGTCGGAATCAACGACGACTTCATGAAGAACCTGGCAGCGACCTTCAACAACGGCAGCTCGGTGCTCTTCGTCCTCGTCCGCAAGGCGACTCCCGACAAGGTGCTTGAGGAACTGCAGGGCACCGGTGGCAAGGTCATCAAGACGTCGTTGACGCACGATGAGGAGGCCAAATTGCAGGCCGTTCTGGATCAAGTAGGGACGCCGGCGGGCAGCGAGAGCTGAAGACGGCACGAAGGCCAATCGGGGGAGAAGATCATGCGCACGCGTTTCTTCCTGCTGACCGGCCTGCTGGTCGCGACGCTGGCGGCGGCACAACCGGTTTACGAGAGCCATGACCGGGCGGGTCCGGTGTTTTCGGACATGCCGACTCCGGATGCCCGCGAGGTGGATCTGCCACCGGTCAACGTCATGGACTCGCCGGCAGCGCCGACGTTGCCCCCGTCGCCGCCGGCTGCTGCTACATACACCGGCCTGCAGATCACGCAGCCCGAGGAAGGTGGCACGGTCCATTCCAATACCGGTCAGTTTTCCGTTGCGCTGATCCTCGAGCCGCCGCTGAAAATCGAACGGGGTGATGTCATTGCCGTCCGCCTCGACGGAACCTTATTGCCCGAACGGCGGACGTCGCTGCAGTTCGACGTCACTGCCGATGAATGGCAGATGGCAGCGCGCGACCAGGTCGAGCATGCGCTCGAGGTAGTGGTGGTCAATCGCTCGGGGCAGGAGCTGCTGGTCGCTGCGCCGGTGCGCTTCTACGTACATCGCGCGAGCCGGCGCAACTGACTGCAGTGACGTGTTGGTTCGGCCGGGGATGACCAGTCCGGCGTTGACCCTTCCGCCAGTTGAATGCGTTCGTTCCCGCACCTTGGCCAACTCAACGGCTGGTGCGTGGCTTTCCGCCCGTGCCCGCTGCGGACCAAGCGGACACGACTTGTCTGTAGCCTTCTCCTGCCAGGACCGCGGCGTATGCCCCGCGTGCAATGCCCGGCGCATGGTCGAGACTGCCGCCCATCGGATCGATCACGTCAGGATTGACCATCATCCGCGGCAACTCCATACTGCGCGAGCAACGACTTTCGCCCAATCCCCCGTCTGCCATGAGGACCCTGCCCATGCCCGCACGCTCCCTCGTTACCGGTCTGTTTGCCGTCAGCCTCGTTCTGCCACTGGGATGCGCCACCCAGGATACCTCGCTGGCGATGAACGACAGCCTTGCAAACAATGCTCTGCCGACGCTTGCGGTGGCCAGTGCCCTTGACACACCAACCGGTTCGACCGGAGCGGCCGCGCAACGCCAGCAGGACCTTTCGCAACCGTCGGCCAACACGCAGGCTCTGGCGGACCCCTGGCCACGACAGGTGACCCTGGCGAACGCCTCCGCGCTGATCTACCTGCCGCAGGTCGAAGGCTGGCAGGGAAATCAGCTGCACTTCCGCGCCGCCATCGCCATCAAGCCGAACGCGGGCAACGAGCAGACCTTTGGTGTCGTCTGGGGCAGCGCACGCACCGATGTCGACCGCCTCACGCGCACTGTACGACTATCCGATCTGGTCCTGTCGAAGGCCAGCTTCCCGACGTTCCCCGATAACGGTCTTGACGCTCTCGGCCAGCTTCGTAACTCAATCCCCGCGGTGATGGCGACAATGTCGCTCGACTTGTTGCAGGGGCAGCTTGCTGCCTCGCAAACGGGTAAACCGCAGCCCGTGGCGATCAACAATGACCCACCGCACGTTCTTGTCAGCACGTCGCCGGCGATTCTCGTACCGATCGACGGCACTCCGGTGATCAAGCCGGTTCCCGACAGCCGTTTCGAGCGGGTGCTCAATACGCAGGCGCTTATCGCGCGCCCGCGCCTCGACAGCATGACCTGGTATCTGCATGTTTTCGATGGCTGGCTGTCAGCCAGCTCGCTGGCCGGGCCCTGGACACGTGCGCAGCGTACGCCGTTCGGACTCGATGACCTGGCGGCCACATTGTCACGCCAGAAACTCGTCGACCTGCTGGATGGCGGACCGCAGGCCAATCCGAAGCCATCCCTGATGAATGGGGTGCCGACGATTTACGTGACCCAGATTCCTGCCGAGCTGATCGTTTTCAATGGCCAGCCCAACTTTGTCCCAATTACCGGTACGGGACTGCTTTGGGCAAACAACACGACCGCCGACGTGCTGGTCGATACGGCCGACAACCTCTACTACACCCTGATGTCGGGACGCTGGTATCGCGCGTCAGCGCTGAACGGACCCTGGACCTTCGTGGCGGCCAACGCGCTGCCAGCCGACTTCGCCCGTATCCCGAAGGATGGGCCCGCCGCGGTCGTCCTGGCTTCGGTAGCGGGAACAGCACAGGCTCAGGAAGCGCTGATTGCCAACTCGGTCCCGCAGACGGCGGTGGTGCCCCTGAATAAGGGGCCGCGCTTCACGCCCTCTTTCGATGGCGCACCGCAGTACCGGCCGATCACCGGTACCGGACTGCAATACGTGGTCAACTCGGCCAACCCGATCATCCAGGTCAGCGCAACCAGCTACTACGCCCTCAAGGCAGGAGTCTGGTTCACGGCGACGAATATTACAGGCCCATGGTTTGTCGCCAGGAACGTCCCGGCCGTGATCTACACGATTCCCGCCAGTTCTCCGCTTCATTTCGTAACCTACGTACAAGTCTATGGTGCGACCAGCGAAGTCGTCTATATGGGCTATACGCCGGGCTACCTGGGTACTGTCGTCGCCCCGGATGGCGTTGTCGTCTATGGCACCGGTTACGTTTACACGCCGTGGATTGGTTCCGTATGGTATGCCGCCCCCTATACCTGGGGCGTGGCAGCGGCACCCGTCTACAATCCGTATGTCGGTTTCGCCTTCGGCTACGGCCTGGGACTGGCCACTGCTGCGTGGGCAGCACCCTATTGGGGCGCCGCTTATTATCACCCCGGCTATTGGGGGTATCCCTGCTGCGGATCGACCAGTGCCAGCGTTTATGGTCATTGGGGAAACACGGTTTATTCCGGTGAGCGGACCTGGTACTCGAGTGCCAGTGGGCGCGTCGGCACGGTAGCCACGGGAAGCTACACGAATACCCGCACAGGAACCACCGGTTCTTACGCCGCTGGTCGTAGCTACAATCCCTATACTGGCGAGGCACAACGCGGCTACGACCGGACCTTCAACACGATGGGCGGCACGAGCGGCAATGTGGCGCGTGGAGGTTCCTACAACACGGAAACCGGGCAACGATCGTATGCTTCGAGCGCGAGCGCGACCGGCCCGGAAGGCAGTTCGATCTCGAAGACCGCATCGGCGACCGCGGGGCCGGAAGGGATGAGTGCCCAGCACACGGTCAGCGCCTACAACGCACAGACCGGGCAGAGCAAGAGCTACACGTCCAGCGGACTGTTCGGTGACCACTATGCCGGGAGCGACGGCAACGTGTACCGCAACGCCGGAAGCGGCTGGGAACAGCACGGTGCCGGCGGCTGGCAGTCGACAAGTAGCGACACCGCCTGGGCAGATCGTGCGCAACAAATGCGCAACCAGGCGGAGAACCGGAGCAGCGGCTGGGGCGGAGGAGATCGGTCTGGCTCTGGCAGCTTCGGCGATGATCGCTTTGGCGGGGGTGATCGCTTTGGTGGGGGCGAACGCTTCGGCGGTGGCGGTTTCGCTGACCGCTTCGGCGGCGGCGGTTTCGGCGGACGTTTTGGTGGAGGTTTCGGCGGCGGCCGTTTCGGCGGGCGGCGCTAAAAAGCAGGTTTACCTCGCGCCGTCACGGAGCACCGTGCTGACCGATCTTTCTGCAAGAATACCGGGAGAATGCTGATGGACAAGGAACACGCGGGTGCCAAGGGAACGGGACTGCAGCTCTTTCAAAGCCTGTTGCCGGTCGAGAAGACATCGGCCATTCGCGATGCGCTGGCCGGGTTCACCCTTGCGGCCATGAATGTCCCGCAGGCCCTCGGCTACACAAAAATTGCCGGCACCCCCGTGATCAGTGGCCTGTACACCCTGCTGCTACCGCTCATCGCGTTTGCTGCACTCGGTTCTTCGCGCTATCTCGTCGTTGCCGCCGATTCCGCCACAGCGGCCATCCTGGCCACCGGCCTCTCGGGTCTGGCGACACCGAACAGCGCCCAGTACCTTGCACTCGCCAGTCTGGTGGCTCTGCTCACGGCCGGCCTGCTGCTCCTCGCCCGCCTTTTCAGACTTGGCTTTCTCTCGGACTTCCTCTCGCGCACCGTGCTTGTCGGCTTTCTCACCGGAGTCGGCTTTCAGGTTGGGATTGCCGTCCTTGGCGAGCTTCTGCGTTTGCCGGTACACACCAACCAGCCCCTCGAACAATTGTTGACCATCGTCCGCGAACTGCCGCATATCCATGGGCCCACCTTCGCCGTTTCGCTCTCCGTCATCACCAGCATTCTCGTCCTGCGTCGCCTGGCGCCCCACCTGCCCGGGGCGTTGATCGCAGTAGTCGCCGCGATTGCCGCCAGCGCCAGTCTTGATTTCGCAGGTTACGGCATCGAGTTGATTGGGCCGGTAAGCGGCGGCTTCCCGCATCTTGCCTTGCCACCGCTTGACTCGACGCTGATCAAGAATCTGCTGCCGACCGCTGGTGCCTGTTTCATCATGATCGTGGCGCAGAGTTCGGTGACCTCACGCGCCTATGCAACGCGTCACCATCAGGCGCTTGATCCGAATCGCGACCTGCTCGGCCTCTCGGCGGCCAATGCCGCCGCCGCGCTGAGCGGGACTTTCGTCGTCAATGGCAGTCCGACACAGACCGCCATGGTCGAAAACTCCGGTGGCTCAAGCCAGCTCGCACATTTGTCGACCGCCCTTGTCGTTTTGCTGGTTCTTCTTTTTCTCACCGGTCCGTTGCAGTACTTGCCGGTCAGCGCACTTGGCGCCATCGTTTTCACAATCGCCATCCACCTGATTGACTTCAAGGGACTGGCCGACTTGAAGGCGAAAGCACACGGCGAGTGGATCCTGGCGCTGGTGACCGCCAGCGCGGTCGTCGTGCTCGGGGTCGAGCACGGGATCATTCTGGCCATCGTTCTTTCGCTGCTCGATCATGTCCGGCGCGGGTATCGGCCGCATACGGCGATCGAGGTGCTTGATGAAGCAGGCAACTGGCGCTGGCAGGCGGCCTCGGCCAGCAGCCACGCCGAGCCCGGTCTGGTGGTGTTCTGGTTTGGCGCCGACCTGTACTACGCCAGTGTCAACCACTTCTGCACGCAGGCACTGGCGCTGGTTCGTGAATCCTCGCAGCCGGTGGCATGGCTGGTCATCGACGCCGGTGCGATCACCGGCGTCGATTACTCGGCCGCCGGATCCTTGCTCGAACTCCACGACAACCTGGCCAAAATCGGCGTCAGACTGGCGTTCGCGCACGCCAGCGTCGATTTTCAGAACGACCTCAATCGCCTCCACGTCATGGAAAAACTCGACCGCAGCCTGATTTTCGACCGGCTGCACGATTGCCTGAGCGCCTACCGGAACCGTGCTGAACAAAGATAGGCCCGGGTTGGACTGTGCAACGGACCGGGCGAAAACCCGTCATTGCTGTCCTCACTGGGCAGGCACGTATTTGTTCACGGCGGCCTTGTAACGCGCGATGGCCTTTTTGAGATCCGTGTATTCTTCGCAGCCGAATTCCGCAGACGCAGGAAGGCGTGTTCTCCACCGAGCTCTTCAAGCGCTCCCAGCACAGTGAGCAGGGGTGTGTTCTGGTGCGAATGGAAATGGTCGTGCAGGGCGTATCGACGCGCAAGGTGTCGGCGATTACCGAAGAGTTGTGCGGAGCGAGCCTCTCGAAATCAACGGTGAGCGCGCTGCGCGCGGGGCTGGACGTGCGCGTACGGGCGTTCAACGAGCGGCGGTTGGCGGGCGACTCCCCCTTCCTTCTGGCCGACCCCCTGTTTCTCAAGAGCCGTGAGGACGACCGTGTTGTCCAGCGGGCCGCCCTGATCCTTTCGGGCATCCGGAGCGACGGACATCGGGAGATTCTCGGCGTGCAGATTGGCGACAGCGAGAGTTTCGCGACCTGGGACGAGACCTTCCGTTGGCTGAAGGGTTGTGGCCTCAAAGGCGTGATGTTTGTCGTCTCCGACGAGTATGGCGGGCTGACGCAGGCGATCGCCAAGCCCTATCAGGGGGCCACCTCGCCTTCAACGCTCCTCTTGCGAGCCCGCGGATGGATTTCCTCGGTCAGGTGCCATAATAACTTTCACTGGGCGCGAAGGAAAAATGTCGATAGGCGATATGCGGCACATCATGCACTCGCGCATTTCGCCACATCTAAAAGTGATGAATATGGCCGGAATTAATCGTACCGATCGCTTGCGCCAGATCCAGGATCTGTTAAGCACCAAGCGAGTCATGTTCCGAAGCGACTTCATGGAGAGGTTTGGCATTTCTCGCGCCACCCTCGGCCGGGACATTCAGGCTCTACGCGATCGCTTCCAGGTTCCGATCGACTTCGACCCCGAGTACGGTGGCTACCGTCTGGGTGCTCCTGAAGAAGCGGGAGGCCAGTTCGAACTACCGCATATGTGGTTTTCTGCCGAGGAAATCCATGCCCTTCTGACCATGCAGCACCTGCTCAGCAACCTGGATTCCGGCGGCCTCCTGGGCGGGCAGATCAAACCTCTCCTGAGCCGCCTCACCAAATTACTTGGAGCGGGCGATAACCCGAGCGCTGAAGTGGCTCGCAGAATTCGTATCGAAACCGTTGCCGCCCGATCTTACCGGCTGGAACATTTCCAGGCTGTCGGCAGCGCCCTCTTGCGTCGCCGGCGCCTGGTCATCGGCTACCACGCTCGTGGCAAGAACGAGCACAGCCGCCGGGAAGTATCGCCTCAACGATTGGTGCACTACCGCGACAACTGGTACCTCGACGGCTGGTGTCACCTGCGCAACGAACTGCGCGCGTTTGCCGTCGACGCCATCCGCGATGTCCGGGTGCTTGATCGCCCAGCGGTGGATATCGACGACGCGGATCTCGACCGGGAATTGGGTAGTGGTTACGGTATCTTCTCGGGTGCCAGTGTGCGTTGGGCAAGCCTAGTCTTCAGCTCCGAGCGGGCCCGCTGGGTGGCCAACGAAAGATGGCACCCAGCCCAGCACGGCCGCTTCCTTGACGATGGCCGTTACGAGCTCACCCTCCCTTACAGCCGGGAACCCGAACTGATCATGGATATCCTGCGCCACGGTCGTCACGTCACAGTGCTGGCCCCAGAGTCCTTGCGTGCGGCGGTTCGGCAAGAACATCTCGATGCCGCAAGAAATCTGGGGGCGTGCTCAGAAATTGAGCCTGCGACCTCTCAGAATGCCGATCAAGGGCAGTGAGGACGCCGCGCAAACCGATAGCCCAATACAACCAAGAAACCTGGGAGCCAACCGAAGCCATGGATTCACCCAAGATCGACCTCCTTTTCCCTCTGCACGGCCACGAAATTCCCCTGGATCACGGCTATGCACTGTACGCGGCGCTGTCCCGTGCGCTCGAATCCGCAACCGATCCGTGGTTGCATGCGCAGGAGGATGTGGGCATGCACCTCATTCGGGGGACTTACCGGGGGAAGGGCCGTCTCGCGTTGACTCCCGCATCCCGCATCGCCATCCGCCTGCCGGCGTCACTGATTCACAAGTTTCTTGTCCTCGCCGGGCAGCAACTGATACTCGGTACCGACTCGCTGCGCCTGGGCATACCCCAACCGCGCGCCCTCGCACCGACTCCCGCTCTCTACGCCCATCTGGTCACCACCCGCAACGGTCAGGACGAAGAACGCTTCGACAGCGAAATCGCTCGCCAATTGAACGAACTGGGCATTGAAGCCAGCGCCCAGCGTGGCCCCAGACGCAGCTTCACTGTAAGAGACAAAAAAGTTGTCGCTCACACCCTGTTGGTCAGCGAACTCACGGCCGAGGAATCCATACGGCTGCAGGAGCGCGGGCTTGGGGGAAGGCGGAAACTGGGGTGTGGAATCTTTCTTCCGGCACAGTGAAGCCATGTATCGCAATCTTCTGGCCAAGGGGTGGGACCCCAGATCTTCCGCCACCCCGCCGGCTCATACACGGCTGGGTCCTCATTTGCGCGCGGCGCAGCAAGCCGCCCAGACAATTGCCGACAGCGCAGGCATTACCATCCTGGAAAATCTGGACCTGCCCGCGCAACCCTGGCTGCCGCGCCTGCGTCTTACGCTCTCCCTGTCAGCCTTGTTGCACGACCTGGGGAAAGCCAACAGCTACTTTCAGGGCATGGTGCGGGGCAAGCCCGACTTTCCACCCACAGCTCAGCCAATTCGCCACGAGTTGTTGGTCACCTTGCTCCTCCTGCGCAACAGCGGGGGCATCACGGATTGGCTCCATCGACAACTTGTCGAGGCTGGCGAGGAAAGACACGCGGACGAACTCGTCAACACCGTCATCGCCGCCATTGCCGGCCATCACGTCAAAATGGACAACAACTGGGCGAAGGCATTCAGCAGCGAAAGCCGCGGGGGCGGCAAGACGAGCATCGACCTCTATCTTTCGCATGCAGAGCTGCAAGTCCTGTTTGGCGCCGCCCACGCCATGGAAAACGAGAACTGGTCACTCCTAACGACTTCCAGCAGCTATCCGGGCAAGTCCCGCCTTCCTTTCAACATCCGTAGCAGCGACTGGCAAGATCACTTGGCCTCGGCGCCAGATTGGTGGCGCTTCGCGGCGGCGGTCAAGGCGCTCACCGTTGCCGCCGACGTCGCCGCCAGTGCGCTGTTACCGGAAGGGGTTAGCCCGAAAACGTGGATAACCGTTGCTCTCCGACAGCGGCCAAACACCCACCAATTGCTTCAGGTGGCCAATAGTCGGCTGAGAGGACGCCCGCTGCGCCCTTTTCAGAAAGCTATTGCCGACAGTCCGGCGCGAATCACCCTGGTTGAAGCCGGTTGCGGCAGCGGCAAGAGCGTTGCCGCTTACTACTGGGCAGCGAATCGACTTGCAGGGCGTAAGCTGTTCTTCTGCTACCCCACCACCGGTACGGCCAGCGAGGGCTTTGTCGACTACGTCGCCGACTCGGAAGTCGAAGGCGAACTCATCCACTCCCGCGCGAGAGTCGATTTGGAGCGCGTGGCAATGAGCTGGGAAGAAAGCCCATCGGTCGAAAGAGAGGACGAACAACTCCGCATCGCATCCCTCAACGCCTGGCACCCGGAAGTCGTAGTCTGTACCGTCGATACCGTCCTGGCTTTGGTACGCAATAACCAACGCGGCCTCTACGCCTCTCCTGCCATCCTTTCCGCTGGCTTCGTCTTCGATGAATTGCACGCTTACGACGACGAGATGTTCACTGCTGTGGTGGCGTTCATTCGCGCACTTTCCGGTGCCCCTTTCCTGCTGATGACTGCCTCCTTGCCCGCGCAGCGCAAGTCCTACCTGACGCAGCAGTTCGGCGACCTCGGAACGGTGGAGCCGCCCGCGGAACTGGAAGCCATTCGGCGCTACGACATTCAGCACGCGATCAGCGCCGACGCGGCACTGCAACTGGCGATCGACAAGGTTCTAGCCGGTGGGCGGGTGCTATGGGTCTGCAACGTCGTCGCGCGCGCCCAAGCGATTTTCGAGCGTGCCCGCTCAGCAGGAGTAACCGCCATCGCTTATCACAGCCGTTTCAAGTATCACGATCGGGTGCAACGGCACCGGGAAGTGGTAGACGGCTTTGCCACTCCTGCCGGGAGCGGCCTTTTAGCCGTGACCACTCAGGTGGCGGAAATGTCCCTGGACCTCGATGCCGATTTGCTCATCACCGAACTGGCGCCCGTGGCGGCACTGATCCAACGGCTGGGTCGGCTCAACCGGCGCGTCTCTGAGGAATATCCAGGAAGCCCTCGGCAGGCCTGGGTCATCACACCTGAAAAGGCTTCACCGTATGAGTCCGCTGACTTGGCTAGGGCTGGTCTCTGGCTGGACGGCCTGGTTGCCTTGAATCGGTCGCTGTCGCAAAGGGATCTGGCCGATCGGTTCTCAAGTGAGACGAACGAAACCCCGTTGAGACTCGACCTGAGAACCGAATGGCTCGACTCAGGCTGGTGCGCGACGCCCGGCATGGTTCGAGAACCGGGATTCAACGTGAACGTGATCCTGCCCGAAGACCTCGGCGACTGTCGCATCAGCCAACACGAACTCATCAAACGCTCCTTGCCTATGCCTTACAAGAAAGGCATGGCCGACTGGCAACGGTTCCGGAGCGTGCTGATCGCACCTGACGATGCCATCCAATACGACCAATACAGGGGGGCCATATGGGCCGAATGATCTGCGAACTGCAAAGACCGGGCATGACCGCCCTGCACCGGGTCGGACTTGCTGGCCTGTCCATGACCTTGGATGCGCTCGAACATGACCCGGAAGCCAGGGCCACGCTGCACGCGGCTGGCCTTACCTGGACGCGGGACGAGCGCAAAGTCGAACTGGAGTTGGCTGACGGCAAAGAACAGTCGGCGATGGACAGTCTGCTGAAACTGGCCTTCCAGATCGATAAGCAGGGGTTCTTCAAGCTGCCGGGGCTCGAGCGGAACACCAGAATGGGCCTCGAACAATTGGCTTTGCTTCACCAGTGTCTGTTGGGCAGCTTCTTGCAGCACGGCCGAACACGATCAACCGGCAGCAAAGCCAACCGAGTCATCGAGATCGGTGACAAGAGGCTCGTCTTGCGCGATTTCGCCCCGATTACCGGCTACAGCCATAGAAATGCAGCCTGCTCCGAGAAGGACAAGAACGGCAAGTCCAAAGCGAGTGATCTCTTCGACATACAGGGCAGATTCAAGACCAGCATCAGCATCGTGGGCTGGCTCTATCCTGGCGGAACGCAACGTCATGTTGGCTTTGGAGAATCCACACTCGAAGAGCCCGTTGAACTGGCACTCTGCCTTCTGTTCGCGCCAATCGGAGCCATCTTCTTCCGCCTATCTTCGCGCCGAACGGGAGGAAAGGCTCGAACGGCCCTGGTTCTGCCGACGCTGGCCAACTTGAACCTCTACGCGCGACTGCGCCGCTACGTGGTCAGCAATGGTGCCATCGAATTAACGGCGGCCTCGCCAACGGATGCCGCTCTGCAAGTTGCCCTGATGGCAAACGCAGTGCAATTAGGCGAAGAACTGCAAACTCAGATCCGCGTAATTGCCTTTGGAACAGTCAGTTGGGCTAAACAACAGAAGAGTCGTACCGCCGCTTACGCCATCACCCCAAGCCATCTATCTGGCCTGCACAACTACGAGTTGGCTTGCCGCATCTTTCATAACCAGTGGCAGACCATCAAGGCCAAGACCGACAGGAAGGGCAACGTCAAGGAACCGGAACAGCACTTCGTCCGCCCCTTTACCGCCCGCGAAATCATCGCCGACAACGTCGCCGGCCAGCGCCGCTGGTACGCCGGTTTCGCCGATTGGATGACCAACCCCGGAACCCGAATCTCCCTCCAATTTGAACGAAAGGAGTTGTACCAGATGACTCAGGAAGCCCACTTCGACCATCCCAACGAGAGGATATTCATAGCGGCCTGCCACGAAGCCTGGCGCCGTCGCCTGGGCCAAATCGGCGACCGAGCACGGCGCGAAGGAATTGCCTTTAGCCGCTTGGCGAGTGGCGAATACGAAAAAATCCGTGTCGCACTCGCCCGCTGCAAGAACGCCACCTCTTTGCGCAGTGTTGTCACCGATTTCTGGTCGCGCGCCGGTTCGCTTCCCGCGTTGCAGTCCGGCTGGAATGCGATCCTGCCGCTCCTGGAAGAATCCGAGTGGCGAAAGGCGCGGGACCTCGCCCTGCTGGCCCTAGCCAGCTACCAACCGGGCAATGCCGACGAAGCACAAGCACTCGCCGAAAACACCGCCACCCACGAAGAAGGAATTGAAGAATGAGCAAGCATCTTTTTGGCGTCATCGCCACACCATACGGAATTGCCGCCAACAACCGGGGCGAAAACGAGGGCAACATCACGACCTTGCAAAAACTGCTGTGGCACGGCGAAATCCACACCACCGTTTCTGCCGAAGCCATCCGCTGGGCCATCCGATATTACTGGCAACGGCAAGGTATTCCAGTCAACCGGGAATGGCTGGAAACGGAAAACGACCATAAGTGGAACGATCCGCGCTGGCTGGCCTGGACGGACCCCAGCGGCAAAGGCAAGGACCAGGCGCGGCTGATCGACGATGACGTTCTCGGATACATGGTCGCAGAAGCCGCCAAGGACGACGGCAGCGACAAGCCCGGTTCCGCCATCAAGCGCCGCGGGCCGCTGGAAGTCACCCGGGCCGTTTCTCTGACCCCTTTCGTTGGCGACATCACCTTCAACGCCAAGAGCGGCAACAAGACCAACACCAGCCTTTACGGCACTGAAGTTCACGCCACGCGCTATCAATACGGCTTCGGGCTGACCCCGCAACACCTGCATACGCCAGCCAACGCCCTGAAATTAGTGGATGCAGTGGCGGGCCTGGCAGAAGTCGCGGGCAACCAGAGCCGCTTCCTTTTCGACTTTTCTCCGGAAGCTGTAGTTTTCCGCTGGACCGACGATTTCGCCCCGCGACTGCTCTATGGCTTCGCACCCGTGGGCGAGAACAAGCTGGGCTTGCCCGACGTACTCGGCCGACTCGACATGGGCGACCTGGATCCGACCGAGTTGGTGGTTGGTGTCGGGCGCCTGGACCTGCTCACCGACCAGACCCTCGCGACGCTGGCGAAGCATGGTCTCCAGCCCCTGGGCATCGTCAACGCAGCGGCCGAGGTCAAAACCAGGATCGGGCGCGATCTGGGAATCGCGAGCTGAGAGCATGACCAAGCCCATCGGAATTTACGTCTCAGTACCGGTGGCCGGGTTTCGCATCCCACATGCGCGGGAATACTTTGAAACCCTGCCGGTACCGCCACCATCCACGGTGTATGGCATGCTGCTCTCTCTGGTTGGCGAGGAAGATCGCTGTCGCCACCAAGGCGCGGAACTGGCGATTGCCATCCTGTCGCAACCAGCCCTATCCGTCGTCCTGCGCACTACCTGGCGAATCAAGGACAAGAAGCAAGGGCCGGGCATGGGCAGCAACCGCCGCCCCGATTTCCAGGAACTTCTCAGCGGTCTGCGCCTGGCGATCTGGCTCAGACCAGGACGAGAGGCCGGCACAATGCCCAGCCTCTTCCAGAGAGTGGGTGACGTCCTCGCCAACCCAGCCGCCAGCCGACGTTTCGGCGCCCTGGCCCTGGGTGAGAGCACCCATCTGGTAGACGAATTGCGCCCCTTGCGCCACGGCGACTTGACGAATGCCCGACCTTTGCTGGCTGATACCGACGGCGATCTTTCGCTGACTCTCTGGCCCAACCATGTGGGCTCCAAAGGCACGGTATGGGGCCAGTACCGGCTGGCGAAGACCATGGTCGGCGACACCCCGCTCGAACAAGCCTGGATCACCATCCGACGCGCCGAGCAGCCTGGTTCGCCGTTTCCTGAAGGTGTCCCATGAGCGGACCGTTGTCCACTACAGCCGGCGAAGACCTTTCACCGCTGCGCATCATGTCCCTGCACGCACTCGCCTACTGCGAACGGCTATTTTTCCTCGAGGAAGTCGAGGAGATCCGGGTGGCGGATCAGCGCGTCTATGCTGGCCGCACCTTGCACGCTGCGGAGCTGCCAGCGGACGGGGGTGAGCTGCTGAACGCCACTCTGGAGTCGGCCACCTGGGGCTTGAAAGGCAAGGTGGACTATCTGCGTTACCGGGATGGTCTGCTGATACCCTTCGAGCACAAACGCGGACGTTCCCGGGGGGATGGGGCATGGGATTCGGATCGGCTGCAAGTGGTGGCTTACGCCGCGCTACTCATCGACCACCTGGGCCGGCCGATCAGCGAGGCGCGCATTCGCTACCACGCCAACAACAAAACGGTCCGCGTAGCCATCGACGAAGCAGCATTGGCGGACTTGCGTCGGGCCATCAGCCGGGCGCGCACGCTGACGGAAAGCGTTCAGCGGCCACCTGTCGCCAGCAACGAAAACCTCTGTGCGCACTGTTCTCTGGCCCCGGTTTGCCTGCCCGAGGAAGAACGGCTGCTGACAGCGCCGGACGAGGAGGTCACCCCGACCGCCATCCGTCTCTTTCCCGAACACGACGAGCGTCAGGTGGTTCATGTTACCGAACCCGGCAGCCGGGTCGGCAAGCAAGGGGAGGAAATCGTCGTCACGCCGCGGGACGGCGATCCGGTAAAGTTCCCCGGCCGCCGGGTAGGAGCAATCGTTCTTCACGGCGCCGCTCAAATAACCAGCCAGACCGTCCACTACGCGCTGGCGCACGACATCGGAGTTCATTGGCTCAGCGGCGGCGGTCAGTACGCGGGCGGAATCGCCGCACCTGGCGGAGTACAGCGGCGACATCGCCAGTTTGCTGGCCTGTCCGACCCGACTTTCTGCCTCGAACTGGCTCGGCGGCTCGCACGCGCCAAGGTGGCTAACCAGTTGCACTTCCTCCTGCGCAGCGCCCGTAACCGCGGCGTTCGCACTGAAGTAGAAGCGGCACTCTCCGGAATGCGTGCCGAACTGCGCGGCATGGAGCAAGCTGACGACCCGGACACGCTGCGTGGCCACGAGGGAATGGCCGGCCGCCACTATTTTTCCGGCCTACCTCTGCTGCTCGACCCGGGCCAAGCTCACATGAAGTTCGTCGGCCGCAGTCGCCGGCCGCCCACCGACCGGTTTAACGCGGCTCTGAGTTTTGGCTACGCTCTGCTCTACCGGGATGTCGTCGCCGCCCTCCTTGTCGTCGGGCTCGAACCCGCTTTCGGCTTCTTCCATCGCCCGCGCAGTGCCGCCTATCCGTTGGCACTTGACCTGATGGAGCTCTTCCGTACTACGATGTGGGACATGCCTTTGGTGGCTGCCATCAACCGCCAGCAATGGCGAGAAGATGATTTCATTGCTACCGGCCGTCAGGTGTGGCTTGCCGAAACCGGCCGCAAACTGGCGATCTCCTTGTACGAAACCCGCAAGCAGGAAGTCTGGCGACACCCGGCGGTAGGCTACTCTCTCAGTTACCAACGGGCCATCGAACTGGAAGCGCGCCTGCTAGAAAAGGAGTGGAGCGGTTCACCAGGCCTTTTCGCCCGCATGAGACTGCGAGGATGAAGGTCGAAGAGCATCATAACCGACACTGGTACCTCATCAGTTACGATATCCGGCACCCGAAGCGGTGGCGTCAGGCTTACAAGCTCCTGCGCGGCACTGGTGAACGGATACAGTACTCGTTGTTCCGCTGTCACCTGACGCGCTCCGACCTGGAAGCCCTGCGTTGGGAACTTGAGCAGATCCTGGACCAGGAAGACGATCTGCTGGTCGTCCACCTCTGCCCCAGGTGCGCCGGTGGAGTAGAAGTCCGAGGCAGGCCGGAGCACTGGGATGAACCACCGCCACGTTTCGCAGTTTTGTAGGAGGTCAGCGCATGCGCCGGGCAGTGGCTTTGGCTGACGTTTTCCATCTTGACAAACAAGGCATTGAAATCAACAGGTTGTTCTTTCCCCTGGAGTCTTCAGGTGCATGCTCTTCTAAGTAAATGATTTCTTTCTCTTTCCTTGACGGATTGCCGAAGTTCAACACCGTGCTCGCCATCTGCTGGCAGCCTCATGCGGACACTACGGTTTTGCACATGATATTCACGTACATGCATGAGCACAGTGCCGTCATCTTTGATGCCGAAAGGCGTTGAGCACATGACGGACTGGCACAAGACTGGCGTGGGGTGTGCGTGCCGTCATCTTTGATGCCGAAAGGCGTTGAGCACCGCTTCCTTCTCTTGCCAGAATGCGGTTTGCATCCGGTGCCGTCATCTTTGATGCCGAAAGGCGTTGAGCACTGGTCACTGAGCTTTTGTCCGCCCATGCCGGCCCTGGTGCCGTCATCTTTGATGCCGAAAGGCGTTGAGCACATCTTTTCCGCCTTAGCCATCGCTGCTTCGTCCGGAGTGCCGTCATCTTTGATGCCGAAAGGCGTTGAGCACAATCGGTGCTCCATGTCAATGTCGATCGCCGACCCGAGTGCCGTCATCTTTGATGCCGAAAGGCGTTGAGCACCTCCGCTTGGGCGCGAATCGCGGGGATGATAATTTGTGCCGTCATCTTTGATGCCGAAAGGCGTTGAGCACACGGGTATCTCGCCCGAAGAATTCAAAGCGAGAATGTGCCGTCATCTTTGATGCCGAAAGGCGTTGAGCACCAAGCACTTTCAGCGGGTCGAAGCTGACATTGCGCGTGCCGTCATCTTTGATGCCGAAAGGCGTTGAGCACCTGGGTTCTCTCGTGCCGACGCGACCGCGCTTGTGTGTGCCGTCATCTTTGATGCCGAAAGGCGTTGAGCACTTATGTAGTCCTGTAGTCCCTCCCACCACTTGCTGCGTGCCGTCATCTTTGATGCCGAAAGGCGTTGAGCACTGTATGCCGATTCTCAGTAATGTAATGTGATGCGCGTGCCGTCATCTTTGATGCCGAAAGGCGTTGAGCACAGCTGCCCGGCCCCCGCGACAACCGGCGCAGCCGGGTGCCGTCATCTTTGATGCCGAAAGGCGTTGAGCACACGACAGCCAGTTCGGTGTCATTTACGGCCTGGACGAGTGCCGTCATCTTTGATGCCGAAAGGCGTTGAGCACTAATTCGCTGGCGCCGAAGCGTCAGCGGCAATCACGTGCCGTCATCTTTGATGCCGAAAGGCGTTGAGCACTACTCACGGATGCCGTGGAGGATGGTATCCGGCATGGTGCCGTCATCTTTGATGCCGAAAGGCGTTGAGCACATGACGCTCGACACCTCAGCCGTATTTGCTGAACGTGCCGTCATCTTTGATGCCGAAAGGCGTTGAGCACCGGCATTTCGGCAAAGTCGAATCTGCCTCAATCATCGTGCCGTCATCTTTGATGCCGAAAGGCGTTGAGCACCCTTTTTCCCCGGCTGACAACGTGTGCGCGTTCATTGTGCCGTCATCTTTGATGCCGAAAGGCGTTGAGCACCTGCAGTAGCGGCCGTGGGTTCTGCGTCGGTCAAGTGCCGTCATCTTTGATGCCGAAAGGCGTTGAGCACACCAGTCGTGCTCGGGACCGAGGCCGCAATTCCGATTGTGCCGTCATCTTTGATGCCGAAAGGCGTTGAGCACCGCCGCGCCGCAGAATCGTGAAATCTGAATATTCTGGTGCCGTCATCTTTGATGCCGAAAGGCGTTGAGCACCTGATCAAATCTACACTGTAGCACCCCACGTGATACGTGCCGTCATCTTTGATGCCGAAAGGCGTTGAGCACCTGGGCCAGCGATTTGCGCATTACTCGATACTGATGTGCCGTCATCTTTGATGCCGAAAGGCGTTGAGCACTCGAGGTAGTTTCGCATGAAATCGTTGTCGAATTCGTGCCGTCATCTTTGATGCCGAAAGGCGTTGAGCACGGTGCGTACCCGCCCATGGCGTGCGTTACGGGATGCGTGCCGTCATCTTTGATGCCGAAAGGCGTTGAGCACGACCTAAAGCCGTCAGACCAATCCCGCAAGCTAGCCGTGCCGTCATCTTTGATGCCGAAAGGCGTTGAGCACTCCGGGTCCCCGAAAGCAAATACCCCAATGAAGTCGTGCCGTCATCTTTGATGCCGAAAGGCGTTGAGCACCCGTCGGCCCCTTTTTGCGCGACCTCGTAATCCAGGTGCCGTCATCTTTGATGCCGAAAGGCGTTGAGCACTCTCGACCGTCGCCACCGGCATCGTTGCGATGGGTGGTGCCGTCATCTTTGATGCCGAAAGGCGTTGAGCACATATGGGATCGAACGCCCTGACCTACGCGCTGCGCGTGCCGTCATCTTTGATGCCGAAAGGCGTTGAGCACGCAATTGCAACTGCAACTGTTTTGACGGGCGCGAGGTGCCGTCATCTTTGATGCCGAAAGGCGTTGAGCACTCGACGCGATGGACCGAGGCTACACTCGCGCTGGCCGGTGCCGTCATCTTTGATGCCGAAAGGCGTTGAGCACGCCTACCCCCGCAGCCGCCCCGCCAGGTACTCCAGTGCCGTCATCTTTGATGCCGAAAGGCGTTGAGCACAGCACCGGCCACCATCACCCAGCCGTGCCGGCCAGTGCCGTCATCTTTGATGCCGAAAGGCGTTGAGCACAACCCAACCGCCGCTTCCACCATCGCCCTGCGGGCGTGCCGTCATCTTTGATGCCGAAAGGCGTTGAGCACATCCCGAACGGATTGAACAGCTGGAATCTCTACCAGTGCCGTCATCTTTGATGCCGAAAGGCGTTGAGCACCAGAACAACCAGAGCCGCGGTTTGCGGCCGGGGATGGTGCCGTCATCTTTGATGCCGAAAGGCGTTGAGCACTCCCGGCCTTGCTCGCGGGCAATTCGCGAACGCGAGTGCCGTCATCTTTGATGCCGAAAGGCGTTGAGCACAAGCACGTCGACCAGCTGACTGCCGCCGAGGCATTGGTGCCGTCATCTTTGATGCCGAAAGGCGTTGAGCACAACATTGCAGGACTGGACAAAGCGGAAGTGCTGGCGGGTGCCGTCATCTTTGATGCCGAAAGGCGTTGAGCACAACGCCCCTTTGCCCGCCGTTTCCGTGACCGCCACGGTGCCGTCATCTTTGATGCCGAAAGGCGTTGAGCACAAATGTCGGCAGCGATGGCCGCCGAGACGCTCGAAGTGCCGTCATCTTTGATGCCGAAAGGCGTTGAGCACTACAACCGGAACCTCAGCGTTGGAAACGTCGTGGCGGTGCCGTCATCTTTGATGCCGAAAGGCGTTGAGCACCTCGCGGGGCTGGCGTCTTCGCCCCCGGCAACCGGCCTGTGCCGTCATCTTTGATGCCGAAAGGCGTTGAGCACGAGTTACGCATGCTGCAACAAACCCCCCTGGAATGTGCCGTCATCTTTGATGCCGAAAGGCGTTGAGCACATTGCCGGCGGATACGGCGCACTGCCCGGCACGCTGTGCCGTCATCTTTGATGCCGAAAGGCGTTGAGCACACTACAGGGGGTGGGTGTGTTGCCTCGTGTGCCCTGTGCCGTCATCTTTGATGCCGAAAGGCGTTGAGCACATTCTCCTTACAGGGCGGTCACGCCGGCTTCCAGGCGGTGCCGTGGTGCGCTGGCTGATCGGCAATACTGATGTCAGCGGCGGACAGGAAGTCGCGAACCACATTGGACCAGGCTCTCAATTGATGACACGCCCCAAATGTGGGACCATCCCGTAGGCAGTTTTTCGCAGGCCTTCTGCTGCCCTTTCGAGGAGGAGACGATCAATGGTTGATCACCCGTTCGCCCGGTGTGTGGCGCTACACCTTGCCGGTCTGCTCGTGGCCGACAACGTGCAGGCACGGCAGCCACCGGGCAAGCCTGAAGCCGCCAGATCGGCCAGGACCGCAAGCCGGGAACACCTGGTGCCAGCCGGCCTGCGGTGTCTGCGGCGTTGATTACCGCGTCCTTCCGATAGCGTGACCAGATGAACTTCATGGAATTGCCGGAAAACCTCCCGGTTCCTACGGACGACGGTGCTGCAGCACATCTGCAAGGCTTGTTTCTGCCCGCTCTGACCCTCCCGGCCACTGACGGCTCGACCGTTTCTTTGAACGAGCTGCATGGGCGTTGGGTGATCTACATCTATCCGATGACCGGCCGGCCCGGACTTCCGTTGCCGGAGGGATGGGACGGAATTCCCGGTGCGCGCGGCTGCACGCCGCAGTCCTGCGGTTTTCGCGACCACCACGCCGAGTTGGCAGCCTTGCAAACCGGCGTTTTCGGCCTGAGTGTGCAGAGCACCGAGGTTCAGCGTGAGGCCAGGGAAAGGCTGCATCTACCGTTCCAATTGCTGAGTGACACGGGCCTGCAGCTCAAGCACGCGCTGCGACTGCCCACCTTCAGCGTAACCGGCATGGAATGCTTCAAGCGGCTGACGCTGATCGTGCAGGATGGACAAATCGCGAAGGTCTTCTACCCCGTCTTTCCGCCGGACAGCAACGTCGTCGAGGTCCTCGCCTGGCTACGCAATGCAGACGATTGATGCCGGAACGATGACGCTGGAGGATCCGGCAACGCTGGTCCAGGACACCGGATCACATCACTCCTGGTGCCGGGCCAGTTGTCCGAGCAAATCCCGCGTCACCGCTTCGGCCACCCGGATCCCGTCGACGCCGGCCGAGAGGATGCCGCCGGCGTAACCGGCACCTTCGCCCGCCGGATAGAGACCCTTGACGTTCAGGCTCTGGCAATCGTCGCCGCGGGTGATGCGCAGCGGCGAAGAGGTGCGCGTCTCGACGCCGGTGAGTACCGCGTCCGGCATGGCAAAGCCGCGAATCTGGCGGTCGAAGGCGGGTATCGCTTCGCGCAGGGCGGCGATCGCGTAGTCGGGCAAGGCGCTGGCGAGACTGGTCAGACGCACGCCGGGCTGATACGAGGGCAGCACCGTTCCAAGCTGCGTCGACGGGCGGCCAGCAAGAAAATCGCCGACGAGCTGGCCAGGCGCCTCGTAGGTACCGCCGCCGAGCTCGAATGCGTGCGCTTCGAGCTGCCGCTGCAGTGCGATGCCGGCCAGCGGTCCGCCAGGGTAGTCCAGCGGGGTGATGCCGACGACGATGCCGGCGTTGGCGTTGCGCTCGTTGCGCGAATACTGGCTCATGCCGTTGGTGACCACGCCGTTCGCTTCGGAGGTGGCGGCGACCACGGTGCCGCCGGGACACATGCAGAAACTGTAAACGCTGCGGCCGTTGCGGCAATGATGCACCAGCTTGTAGTCGGCGGCACCGAGCAGCGGGTTGCCGGCGTAGGGCCCGAAACGCGCCTGGTCGATCAGTGCTTGCGGGTGTTCGATGCGAAAACCGATCGAGAAGGGCTTGGCCTCCATGAACACGCCGGCGGCGTGCAACATCGCGAAGGTGTCGCGGGCGCTGTGGCCGATCGCCAGGATCATGTGGTCGGTGCGCAGTTCCTCGCCGCTCGCCAGGGTCACGCCACGTACTCGGCCGTGTTCGATGTGCAGGCCGCTGACGCGCTGCTGAAAACGGATCTCGCCGCCGAGCTGTTCGATCTCGCGGCGCATCTGTTCGACCATGCCGACCAGCCGGAAGGTACCGATGTGCGGTTTGCTGAGGTAGAGAATCTCCGCCGGGGCACCGGCCTTGACGAATTCCATCAGCACCTTGCGCCCATAGTGCCGGGGGTCCTTGATCTGGCTGTAGAGCTTGCCGTCGGAAAAGGTGCCGGCGCCGCCTTCGCCGAACTGCACGTTCGACTCGGGGTTGAGCTGCTTCTTCCGCCACAGACCCCAGGTATCCTGGGTGCGCTCGCGCACGGCCTTGCCGCGCTCGAGAACGATCGGCCGGAATCCGCTCTGCGCCAGGATCAGGGCGGCAAAGATGCCGGCCGGACCAAAGCCGACGACGATCGGTCGCGTCGTGAGCTGCGCCGGCGCCCGCCCGACGAAGTGGTAGCGCATGTCCGGCGTCGGCTGCACCTGCCGGTCGGCCGCGAATCGGTCGAGAACCGCGGCGGCGTTGGGCAGCGCCACGTCGACACTGTAGAGAAAGGTCGGCGCACCTGCCTTGCGCGCGTCGCAACTGCGCCGGAAGACGCTGATCTCGCCGAGGTCGGCCTCGGCCATGCCGAGGCGAGCGGCGACCGCGGCCGCCAGCGCCGCCGGCGGATGCTCGATGGGAAGGCGAATGTCGCTGATCCGCAACATGGTCGGTTCCTTCCCGTGCTCCGCAGTAGCGCTCAAGGCTGCTGGCCGTAGCTGGCGAACTTGTCGAGCACCGTCGCCATTTCGGCGGCATCGAGCAGCACCGGTTGACCGAGCTGGCAGGCGCGCCAGTATTGTTCGCAGAGCGTTTCGAGTTCGATGCCGAGGTCGATCGCCTGTTGCAGATCCTTGCCGAGGACCAGCATGCCGTGGTTCGCGAGCAGGCAGGCGCGGCGGTTCACGATCGCCAGCAGGACGGCGTCGGAGAGCGCCTGGGTACCGAAGGTCGCGTAAGCGGCACAGCGAACGCTGTCGCCACCAAAGCGCGCGATCATGTAGTGGAATGGCGGAATATCGCGGCGCAGGCAGGCGATGCTGGTGGCGAACGGCGAATGCGCGTGCAGGATGGCGCCGGCGTCGGCGCGGGCCGCGTAGAGGTCGCGGTGGAAGCGCCACTCGGATGATGGCCGGCGGTGCCCCTGGCAACTACCGTCGCGGCGCATGTGCACGATGTCGGCGGTGAGCAGACTGTCGTAAGCCATGCCGGTCGGTGTGATCAGGAAGTCGCCGCCAGCGCCCGCGCCGCCATCCTCGACACGCACGCTGAGGTTGCCAGCAGTGCCGCGGTTCAGGCCGGCGGCCTGCATGCAGCGCGCGCTGTCGATCAGTTGTTGGCGCAGATCAGCCATGCGTTTTCTCCGGGTAGAGCGCGCGCAAGCCGTCGCTGCTTGCCGGGCAGACGCCGCGTTCGCTGATCACGGCGCTGACCAGACTCGCCGGCGTGACGTCGAAAGCCGGATTGGCAACCGCGGCCTCGGCGGCAAGTTGCCGGAGCTGGGCGGACCGGCCGGCGGCATCGCATCCCTGCAGCAGCCGCAACTCGTCGGCAGCGCGCTCCTCGATCGGAATGTCGGTGCCGTTTGCGCAGGCGAAGTCGATCGTCGATCCCGGCGCGGCCACATAGAACGGGACGCTGGCGGCGCGCGCCGCCAGCGCCTTGAGGTAGGTGCCGATCTTGTTGGCGACGTCGCCGTTGGCGGCGATGCGGTCGGCGCCGACGATCACTGCGTCGATGCTGCCACGTGCCAGCAGCAGGCCGGCAGCGTTGTCGGCGAACAGCGTATGGGGCACGCCGTGCTCGTGAAGTTCCCAGGCGGTCAGCAGGCCCTGGTTGCGCGGGCGCGTCTCGGAAACCCAGACATGGAGGTCGATTCCCTGGTCGAATGCGGCATAGACCGGTGCCAGCGCCGTCCCGTGGTCGACGGTCGCCAGCCAGCCGGCGTTGCAGTGGGTCATGATCTCGATGCGCCCGCGCTCGCCGAGCTGCGCGCGCAGCAATTGCAGGCCGTGCTCGCCGATGCGGCGGCATTGCTGCACATCCTCCTCGGCGATCCTGTCCGCTTCGAGCCACGCCGCCTCGGCACGCAGTGGCGGCGGCAGCGGCGTCAGGCAGGCTTGCAGGCGCGCCAGCGCCCAGTGCAGATTGACCGCCGTCGGCCGCGTGGCCCCGAGCGCCCTGATCGCGGCGAGCAGGGTGGCGTCATCGGCACGAGAGGTGAGCGCCAGCGCGACCCCATAAGCGGCGGTGACCCCGATCAGCGGTGCGCCGCGTACCTGCATGCTGCAGATCGCCTCCACCACGGCTTCCAGGCTGTCCAGTCTCAACACCCGACAGGCCTGCGGCAGTGCCGTCTGGTCGATGATGTCGATGGCACCGGCCTGGGGTACGGGGGTGATCGTTCGCGTGGGTTTGCCCTGGACTTTCATGACCGTCATTCTACCAGCCGACCACGCGCTGCCGATGATCGCGCAGGGCATCGATGCACAGAGCGGGGCAGGGGGGCTGGGGGGCTGGAGCGCTGAACTCGGCCAGCAGGACCGGTTGCCTGGCGTTTTGCGACGGCGATGTCCTGATCCCCGTGAGTTCAGCAGGATGCTGACCAGGTGCGCCTGCTTCAGGGAATCATCGCCTATAATGTCCGCAGAATATCCACTTTCGCCCCAGCCTCTTTTCCCGCCTGAGGAAGAGGGATGGTTCGTGAGTCGCGCAGGCGGCATGCAAGCGAATTGCTGACGGGATGGCTTGCCGCAGCCAGAGGCCCTGGAACCTGTCTGGCAAGGCGTTGACCGGATCGTCGAGGTCAGCAACAGTCGCCTAGGCTATCCGGTTACTGTTCACCTGCACACCGGGGCGATCGACCATAATCGCGTGACGCGCGGTTTCTCCGCTGGCAGCGGTAATCGCGCACTGGATTGGGAGGGACATTGCCGATGGGTCAGGAGATTGGCAACAACGGTTTCACCGCCGACGACTTTGCACGTTTCAGCCAGCGACTGGCATTGGAGACGCGGCACGCCCAGGATGCCTACGTACGCGGGGACTTCGCCAACACCGATCTGGTGGCAGGTTTCGAACTCGAAGCCTGGCTGATCGACGAGAAACTCTTTCCGGTACCCCGCAATGTCTCATTCCTGGCACGCATGGCCAACCCGCTGGTGGTCCCCGAGTTGTCGCGCTTCAACGTCGAACTCAACGGTACCCCACAGCCACTGGTCGGTCCGGCGCTGTCGCTGCTGGAGAACGAACTCGTTGCCACTTGGCAGGAATGCCTGCGCGTCGCAGCGCTGGAAGATGCGGCCCTGATCGCCATTGGCACGCTGCCGACCATCCGCGAGGCCGATCTGTCGCTGGCCAGCATGTCGCCCTACCGGCGTTACGCGATGCTCAACGAGCAGATTCTGCTGCTTCGTGGCGGCCGGCCGCTGACGCTCGATATTGCCGGCATCGAAAACCTGTCCACGACGCACGCCGACGTGATGCTCGAGGCGGCGACCACCTCTTTTCAGGTGCATCTGCAGACACCGGCCAGCGAGGCGGCGCGTACCTACAACGCGTCGCTGATGCTCGCTGCGCCGCTGCTGGCACTGTCCGCCAATTCGCCGTTCCTGTTCGAGCGCGCGCTCTGGCACGAAACGCGGGTGCCACTCTTCGAGCAGGCCGTCGATTGCTGTGACCCCGGACATCCGCAGCATAGGCGGGTGACTTTCGGTTCGGGCTACCTCGGTGCCGACCCGACGGCATGTTTCGCCGAGAATCTGGCGAATTACGCGGTGCTGCTGCCGGTCGAAATCCCGGGCCCGGTCGAATCGTATGCCCACCTGCGGCTGCACAACGGCACCATCTGGCGCTGGAATCGCCTGCTCATCGGCTTTGACGACCAGGGCTTGCCGCACTTGCGCGTCGAACAACGGGTGATGCCCGCCGGGCCCAGCATCATCGACATGATCGCCAATGCGGCCTTTTATTACGGCGCCGTACGAAGGCTTGCCAGACAGGACCTTCCGCCCGAATCACAACTGCCTTTCCCCATCGCTCAGGACAATTTCTACCGTGCCGCGCGGGACGGCTTCAACGCGCAACTGAGGTGGCTCAACGGACGGCGCATGCCTGCCTGCGAGTTGCTCGAACAGCTGCTGTTGCCACTGGCGCGCGCCGGTCTGGAGCAGCTCGATCTGGCGGCCGCGGATATCCAGCGCTACCTGGAGGTGATCGCCGGCCGCTTGCGCAGCCGCCGCAACGGTGCTGTCTGGCAACTCGCCCATTACCGGAAACACCATGACTTCTTCCGGCTGACCGCCGATTATCTAGACCACCAGCGCCACCTCATGCCCGTGCATGAATGGCCGATATGAGTGGAGTACTTCATGCTGAGCCGTCGGGCGGCGGTCTTCGGTCGGTATCGCCGGGAATCGCCACGCCGGCAGGTGCTATGATGGCGGGCGCTTGTGCGATCCGGCGACGGGCCAGCTAGCGCAATGCACCCCCGGTCGAACCGGGACGTCCTCAAGCCTCGCCGCTGCCAAGTATTGCGACACGATGAACGTGCTTCAGGAGTGCAGGAGAAAACGCATGAGCTATACCTACGAGCTGGAACTGGCCGCCGAACAGGTACGCGCGCTGGCCCCCGAATTGCGCGACGACCAGCTGGTCTCCTCGCTCAGCAAGATGGACGCGCCAGAGAACATGGACGTGCTGCACCGGCTCGGAATGCGCGTCGGCGCGCGCGACGTCCAGGCGCATGACTTCCCCTCGCACTTCGAACTGCCGGCCGGGTAGTTCCCGGCTCGCCCCGCGCACCATTCCCTCCACCTCCTGTCTCCTGCCTGCCAATTACTGCCGATGAACGCTCCCGCCACCCGCCGCCGCTACCGCCGCCGTGCCGACCAAGCCGTCGCCGCCGTCCAACTCAACCTCGAAACGCCGGGCCTGCACTACCACAAGTGGGGCAACGAACAGTTCGCCAAGCCAGGTGACTGGCTGGTCGACAATGGTGACGACGTCTACACCATCGACGCCGGGACTTTTGCCCGCACCTACCGGCGCGTCGGCTGCGGCGCGTACGTTAAGAGCACGCCGGTCTGGGCCGAGCAGGCGGCGTGTGCCGGCAGCGTCGCGACTCAGGAAGGCCATACGGCATACGAGGCCGGCGACTGGCTGGTCAGCAACCGCGAGGACGGCGGCGACGCGTACGCGATCAGCGCCGGGAAGTTCGCGCGCCTCTACGAACCCGACGAATAAGCGGCGCCACTGGCGGGGAGGTGTGCGATGCGCTACTTCGTCATTCGCGGCTTCGGCGTCAAGCGCGACGGCTCGGGGAACGAATTCGACTTCGAGCGCACCGACCGCGAGCTGATCGCGCCGGCACTGGCGCTGTGCGACTTCGAGGGCGGCACGACCGGCGAGATTCCCGACTCGGGAAGCATCCACGACGACAGATATCGGCTGCCCTGCTCGTGCGAGCGCCCGGCCGACGCCGTGCCGGCACTCGTCGCGGCGATCCGCCGCAGCGCCACGAGCGAACGCGAAACCGACAGCCCGATTTTTCGTGCACTGCGCGACCTGCCCGAAGCGCCGTCCGACGCCGCCGTGCTGAACGACTTCGCGCAGGAAGTGCAGCGCGCGAAAGTCGCTCGCGACCGCGGCTGGCTCCTGATGCTCGCCGACGAGCTGCGCGCACGCGCGTGCAAGCGCCAACTGCTCGATAGCTGGCAGGCCTACCGCGCGTCGTTCCGGCGCGATCTCAACTCGTTCTACTGCGGCATCGCCTGCCTGCAGGTCGGCCACATGCTGCTCTCGCTGTCGGGCGAAAGGCGCTGGAAGGCGATGTTCCGCAGCCCGCGCGAAGCGGCGCGGCAGCGCGGCGAGCTGCACGACGAGCTGCGCACGCTGCGCCACGTCGTCGCCACGGCGATCGAGCCGATCGACAGCCGGCAACTGCTCGCAGCGAGCGACTAACGGTCATGGCTTTTCCAGACACCCCCGATCATGAAAGTCATGACCGTTTCCCTCCCCCGCGAGGGGAGAGGGGAGGTTCGTGAGTCGCTGACACGACTTTCACATTTAAAGCGCAGGACGCAGCCCGCAGGCCTTTCCCCAATCCCTATCCCCCAGCCCCTGACTCTCCACCCATGCTACTCAAACTTTTCGTCAGCCACAGCTTGCGCTTGCGCGACGACGAGACCAGCGACGCGCAGGCGCAGGCGAACTGGCGGTTGCTGCTCGATCTTCCCGGGCAGATAGAGCAGGTCTACGGCTCGCAGCTGGAAGTGCTCGTTGACCACGACGCGCTGCGCGCCGGAGACGATTGGGAAACGGTGCTGCATTGTTTGCTCTGGGACTGTGACGCTGCCCTGATCGTGTTTTCGTGCCGCGCCGTCGAGGAGTCCGATTGGGTGAAACTCGAAGCGACGGTTCTCGACAGCCGCGCGATGAACGACCCCGGATTCCATCTGCTCCCCGTCCTGCTCGCCAGCCAGACTACCGTCGCCGACCTCGACCAAGGTTAACGTCAGTTCCGGATAAGTTTGAGGGACTGAGAGAGCCGACGGACATCCTGTAGCGACAATTTGGGCTGGTTGGGCATCAGGCAATGGGCGATGAGGACGGCCAGCAGATTGACGGCGAAATGGATCGGCGAGCGATGGCAGGTGTGCTCGATCTGACAGAGGTTTCTCAGTTCGTCGATGACGGTTTCCACGAGGGATCGCTGCCGTAGCATCGCCTCGTCGAAGGGATCGAGGGCGACGGGCTTCCTGTTTTTCCTGACCTTGGTCACGAAGTCGATGCCGAGATCCTTCAGAAAGGTAGTCAGCCACTGGGCGATATCGCCCTTGTCCGCATACCGCTTGCCAAAGAGGCGCAAGGGCTTGCGGTCATCGACCTTGCCTGGGGTCAGCTTGACGCCCAGCAGTTCGCCCAAGTGATTGGGAAGAACGACCATGGCCAGAAGTTTGAACGGGTGCGCTTCCCGGACCGTGGTCATCGCCGTGCGTAGCGCTTCGAGGTGGCGACCAGGGTATCGGAGTCCGGGTCGGCGAGGTTGACGGTGAAGAAGCAGGTTCCGCCCGGAGTTTGCGCGCGGCGATAGTCCATGGGGCTGTCCTCGAGGTGTGGGGTGGGGTGTTGGGCTTCGTTCCTCAGCCCAACCTACGGCTGGCACAAGGGTACCATCTGGCACGGGAATCGCCTGTTCAGCGGGCTCGACGACAACGGGTTGGCGCACTGGCGCGTTGAACAACGGGCGATGCCCGCCGGGCCCGGCATCATCGACATGCTCGCCAATGCGGCCTTATATTTCGGCGCCCTACGAATGCTTGCAAGACAGGATCTTCCGCCCGCATCACCACTCTTCCGGCTGCCCGCCGATTCTCTCAACCACCAGCGCCACTGATGCCCGTGCATCAGTGGCCGATATGAGTGCATCATGCTGACCATCCTCGACACCCTGCCCGAACGTTTTCTTGACACCCCTGCCCGCGAACTGCATCGCATCCTGCCCGGACCGACACTGATCCACCTGCCGGGACGCCGCTCGACGCCGCTGTTCGTCTCGGTGCTGCTGCACGGTAACGAAGACAGTGGCGTCGTCGCGCTGCAGAGTGTTCTGCGCGCCTACGCCGGACGACGGCTGCCACGGGCACTGTCGATTCTGATCGGCAACGTCACGGCGGCGCGGGTGGGAATGCGCCGGCTCGACCAGCAACCCGACTACAATCGCGTCTGGCCCGGGGCGATTGCCCATACGGATTCGCCCGAACACGCCACGATGAGCGAGGTGCATCGCCTGATGCAGGCGCGCGGCCTGTTCGCCAGCATCGACATTCATAACAACACCGGTCTCAATCCGCATTACTGCGTGGTCAATCAGGTCGACCAGACGGTCCTGCACCTGGCCTTGCTGTTTTCCCGCACCATCGTCTGCTTCCGTGGCCTGGCAGGGACACAGACGATGGCGTTCTCGCCCCTTTGTCCGGCCCTGACCATCGAGTGCGGCAAGCCCGGAATCGCCGCTAACGAGGCGCACGCGGCCCGTTTCGTCGAAGCCTGCCTGCATCTTGCACAGTTCCCGTCACACGACGTGCACGAGCACGACATCGATCTCTACCATACGGTCGCGACGGTGCGGGTGCCGAGCACGGCATCGTTCGGCTTTGGCAAGGCGCAAGCCGACATTGATTTCGATCCCCAGCTCGACCACATGAACTTCCGGCAACTCGATCCCGGCACGGTCTTCGGGCGAACGCGCCTGCCCCTGCCGGTCGAGGTTCGCGACGAGGGCGGCCGCGACGTGACGGCGGAATTCTTTGATTGCCGCAGGGGGACGATCCGCCTGCGGCGCGCGGCCATGCCGGCGATGCTGACCCTCGATGAGCGGGTCGTTCGCCAGGACTGTCTGTGCTACCTGATGGAACGAATGCCTTTTCCTCGCCGCGAACGCGCTGCTCGTGCGTTGTGCGCCGACCAGCTTCTATAGATTAGGCCCGCATCACTCCTGCATCATGATGTCCCGTCATGACCGTGGTCACTGATTTCCCGCGCCTGTCTGCCGCAGCAGTCGTTCGATCCTGGCCATGTCCCGATGCTGGAGTCCCCTGGCCCGAAATACCTTGAAGTCCGAGAGGACGGCTTCGGCGAAGGTCTTGCCTTCGGGCAGCTTCCTGTCCTTGTTTTCCGTATAGATGGCCAGAGCCTGCGCTGTGTGGTTGTCGAACAGATAGCCATGCGCCAGATTGATCCGTATCCAGAGCTGCTGCGGGTCGGCCTCCAGGCCGCGACTGGCGCTGGCAATGGCCTCCCGTGGCTGCCGGGCAATCAGTTCGATCCAGGCGAGATTTCCTTCCGCTCTGGCCCAGCCTGCCCGGTAAGCCACCTGCTGGGGAAATTCGCGGGTCAGGCGGGCAAAGATCCCGGCGGCTTTCAGGATCGGCACCCGCGCTTCGGCCGGATCACCGCCGCGGCCACCGAGCAGGATGCCGAGATTGTTGTAGCTCTCCGCCAGGTAGCTCCGATATTCGGGCACTTCGGGATGGTCCCGCGTCAGCCCTTCCTGCAGGTCCAGGGCTTTCTGGTAGGCCGCGCGCGCCGCCTTCGCATCGCCGCTTTCGTTGAGCAGGAGGCCCAGGTTGTTGTAGCTCATCGCCAGCTTGTGCTGGTATTCGACCACCTCGGGATGGTCTCGCGCCAGTCGTTCCCGCAGATCCAGGGCTTTCTGGTAGGCCACCCGCGCCGCCGCCGCATCGCCGCCGTCGCTGAGCAGGACGCCGAGACTGCTGTAGCTCATCGCCAGGTTGTTCTGATACTCCGGCACGCCGGGATGGTTCCGCACCAGCCGTTCCTGCAGGTCCAGGGCATTCTGGTAGGCCGCGCGCGCGCCCGCCGCATCGCCACCGTCGCTGAGCAGAATGCCCAGGTTGTGCTCGCTCAAGGCCCGTCTGCTCTGGTACGCCGGCACCTCGGGATGGTCTCGTGCCAGCCGTTCCAGCAGGTCCAGGGCATTCTGGTAGGCTGTCCGTGCCGCCGCGGCATCACCGCCGTCGCCGAGCAGGAGACCGAGGTTGTTGTAGCTCCTCGCCAGATAGCTCTGATGCTCCGGTATCTCGGGATGGTCGCGGGCCAGCACCGCAAAGTCGGCGATGGCCTGACGATAAGCGGCTTCGGCCTGGCGATGGTCGCCCAACAGGTTCCGGATTTTTGCCGTCCGGAAAGTGGCCGCCGCCAGTTCCGCCCGCATCTGCGGATCTTCCGCTCGCTGGTTGGCGAGGTCCTGGTAGAAATTCAGCGCCTTTTCCAGGAGCTGCCGGCGCAGGGGCTCCGATCCACGCTGGTTGAGCAGGGTCGATTCGCTGACCTGGGTGAAGAAGTGGTCCACGGCTTCGTTGGCCCGTCTGAAGTTGGCCTCGGCCTGGACCTTCTGGCGTTTCGCTTCCTGCCACTGGACGAAACTGAACACGCCGAAGGCCATGACGACGGTGAAGACGGTGGCGACCGCCAGGAAACGCAGGCGTTTGTGTTGCCGTGCCCGGCGCTTGCTGAATTCCACCAGTTCGGCCAGTTCGCCACGCAGGGCCAGGCGGTTTTCAAACGGCGGGAGCGTGGCCAGCAGATCGGTTTCCAGCAGCCGCCCATGCCTCTGATATTCGAGCAGCCGGTTTTCCAGGGTCTGGCGCAGGTCCACCAGGTCCTGTTCCAGGCCGCTCATCCACTGGCGGATCTGCCGGGCGAGGGCGTCGTGACGCAGTTCGTACCAGTGCTGGTCCGGGT